>Ga0256826_1002108_pt1 | contig 12242 bp, 10 predicted proteins | sample CV79metaG_FD_185975 | JGI IMG/M metagenome (GOLD analysis project Ga0256826, IMG submission 185975) | Hydrothermal vent microbial communities from East Pacific Rise, Pacific Ocean - CV79 | ecosystem: Environmental > Aquatic > Marine > Hydrothermal vents | place: Pacific Ocean: East Pacific Rise... | reverse complement strand
AAAATGCTTGATGAAACTCAGTATTTGGAATGGTCAACATAGGAAAAATATCAACAAAAACCCCTTGGTGATAATCTACCTCCCTACCCTTTTCATGAAACTCTACAATAGAAGCTCTGTTGGAACGTAATTTAATGTAGTCAAATTTAAAACCTTTATCTGTTTCTCTTGTTTGAAAAAAGATATTTTCAGAGAGTTCCCCATTGGCTATCTCTTTAAATTTCCTATAATCCTCAACAGGCATAGACAAGTCAATATCATCATCCCAAGGGATGAACCCTTGATGACGAACAGCACCCAAAAGTGTACCTGAGTCAAGCCAATACTTTAAGTTATGCTTTTGACAAATGGCATCAAACTCCACCAACATATCAAGCATAATAAGTTGAACTTCGCGTAAAGTTTTTGGGTCTATTGCCATTATTTTCTCTCTATTTTATAGTAGTCATAAAGAGCATCTATCAACACATCTGTATAGGCTCTGGTCATATCACCCATGTGTGAAACTCTAAAGATAATATCTCTTTCTGCTCCACCATTTGGACAAACCATCACTTTATAGCCGTCTTCTAAACCATTTACAATATCCATTGCAGACTTACCATCCGTTGGGGTGAGTGTGGTCATCGCATTTGGCATATAAGGGGTATATTCTTTTAGTGGCAACCCTTTAATTTCAGCTCTAAAGTACTCAGCAATATCTTTAGCTCTTTTGATACTCTGCTCCACTCCACCACGTCGCTTAATCTGATTTAATCTCGCTTCAAGTTGTAACATAATAGTTACAGCAGGAGTATAAGGGGTCTGACCCCTCTCACCATTACTCAAATAATCTTTAAAGTTAAAATACAAGCTCTTAACATCTTGTACTTTTTCCAAAGCTCTTGGAGCTAAAATAACCATGGTCAATCCTGGAGGAAGTGCCAAACCTTTTTGCGAACTTGCAATCACTACATCAATGTTGTCAGCTGACATATCTACAGGATCGGTTACTAGCATAGAGATGGCATCGACAATATAAAGTAAATCATTTTTCTTAGCATAAGCACCCATCGCTTCAAGACTATAAAGATGTCCGACACTTGTTTCATGAGCATTAACAATTAGTGATGTATAGTTCTCTTTTGGAGCTAACGCCTCTATGTCCCATAAGTTTGTATTTTTCACTTTAAAATCGGTATGGGGAATATCATGAGTAGCACAGATATCTACAAAACGACCCCCAAAACCACCACCATGAACCACTAAAGCATTATCATCTTTGTTAAGTAGGTTCATCACAACCGATTCCATACCAGCTGTTCCAGAAGCTGTTAAAAAGATAACCTTTGAGCCCTCTGGTGCATTGACCATCTCTAAGAGACCCTTTTCACAAGCATAAGTAACATCTGAAAATTCACAATTTCTAAAGTATGGAGTTTGTTTTGCACCAACTTCTAAAATTTCATCAGACATTTTTACAGGTCCTGGGGTAAATATGTAGTAATCTTCGTATATCATCTATTTTTCCTTTTTTATATTTTTCTTTTTTGTTTTTTTACTCTCGTTATACTCAAGTAGGACTCGATTAATCGCTACCATATCTGAAGGCATTAATTTTTTAGACTTACGATTACCTCTTTGTATCAGTGAAGTAAATTCAGCAATCATATAACGTAGTCCACACCCTTCAAACTCATAGTTAAAAGTTTGGCTTTTATGTTCATCTTCAAAACGGACATGAAACTTTTTGGTTAACCACCAAGGAGCAGGAATATAGATATAACCTTTTGTCCCTGAGATTACTGCATCGCCCTCAGATTTTGTCCCTGTTGCCACACGAGCAACCCCTAATGCACCATTTTTATGCCGACTAATAATTAAGTTACTAATATCATATCCATCCTCTTTTTGGTCAAAAAACTCAATAGATTTGTGTTTTCCTAGTACCTTATTGATAAGAAGAGAAGGATAAGAGGAAAGAATATTGGTTGCACCTTGGGCTATAAATTCACTAGAGTAATCTTTCTCTCTATAAAGTGAAGTCCGTGTAGCACGTACCTCTTTAATTTCACCAATCACACCTGTATCTAACTCTTTAAGTAACTGGTTAAAAGCTGGAAGAAAAGCTGTTTTTAACGCTGTCAGAAGGACTCTTTTCTCTTTTTTTGCAATAGCCAACAACTCTTTTAACTCATTTTTTTCAAGTGCTAATGGGTTCTCACAAAGAACATGTTTTCCTGCTTGAAGTGCTTTTTTTATAAGCATATAGTGTTGATCTAAAGAAGTATCTATATAAACAGCTGTTATAGAGGTATCTAAAAACTCATCATATTTATCATGACCATAAGAAATTTCATCGTTATCTTTTGTAAACGATTTTAACGCCAAAAAGTCCTTATCATAAATACGATTTATTTTAACATTTGAAACAAACTGTGCTTCAGCAATAAATGCTTGAGTGTCACGACCCAAACCTGCGATTCCCATTTTAATGGTAGAGAAGTTCTCTTTACGCAATTTGGTACTTGAAATTCCTTCCGTTCGTGCCAGATATTCAACATGGGTATACTCATTTAAATAATCAAATGCACCAACCCAATCGTCGCCAATGGCAAAAATATCGACATCATATTTCACCATATCTTCAGCTTTTTGATTTTTATGTGTTTCAACAATCACTTTATCTACAAAATCTAAAGCTTCAATTGCCTTAACCCGTTTTTTTGTACTTTCCGAAACATTCAATTTTCCTCTTGAACGGTCATAATTTTCATCGGTTACTCCGACAATAAGATAGTCACCAAGAGCTTTTGCTCTTTCTAAAAGATTCATATGACCTATGTGTAACATATCATACGTTCCATAGGTGATGATGGTTTTTTTATTTTTCACTGGATTCCCTTTATCTAGACTATAACTATTATTACAAATATTTATGCTATATAAAAGAAATACCCTAATAGCTACATCTATAAATAGAAAATGATGCTAATATACACAGTTTTTATATTTGTTCTTTTAATATATCAGGCTTTCCAAAGGAGAACCCTTATGAATAATCCACTCCAAAATTTCAAAAATACCTTTGTTTTTTACATACTCGACAATCGTTTCAACCATATATTTTGAAAAATTATCTTTCTCAATATTCTTAATTAAAGAGCCATCAATTTTTATAATCTATACTATCCAATAAATTTATGTAACTTTTATTTAAGCTTAAAGATATTATAATCTATTCAAATAAATATTATAACTAAAAATTATAGAAAGAATTAAAACAAGAGAAGAAATACCTATAAATATGGATAGAATCATAAAAAATAATATCCTCAAACTTCTCAAGATTAATTAAAAATAATGTTAAGGCTCTTAAACTAGAAAATGCTTTTTATAGGCAGAGATAATAAATAATTTTTGACTTCTCCTAATCGGATTATTTTTTTCTCTGTCTATAAAAATCATTTAAAAGGGTAAATAATGCATTATATTTATGTTGTATTGTTAATGGGATTAATGGCTGGATGTACAGAAGATACTAGTTCCAAAAGAACTTTAAATGCGAAGGTATTAATTGAAACAAAATGTGCAAAATGTCACAACCTTGATATGCCTCCAAAGAGTTATAAAGACGAAATAGCTCCAAGTATGATGGCTGTCACCTTTCATCTTAAAGATTTTATAACATCAAATAATCCTTCTGAACATGAAGGGAAAGTTGTAGCTTTCATAAAAGATTATGTTATTAATCCAAGCCGTGAAAAATCATTTTGTGATAAAAAGAGCTTAGATAGTTATGGGCTTATGCCTTCTCAAAAAGAAAATGTTACACAAGATGAACTTCAAGCAATTGCTCATTATATGTATCAAACTTTTGATAATCAGCAACTACTAAAAATTCTAGCAGAAAAACAACGATTGGCAAGTTTATCACTTCATGAACGTGTTTTAGAACAACAACGATGTGAAAACTGTCACGATATACACAAAGATAAAGTAGCACCCTCTTTTGAGATGATAGCCTCTCGATATCAAAAAACAGATAAACAAATGTTAGTCGAAAGTCTCAAAAATGGAACAAAAGGAAAGTGGGAAGGGAAAAAACTCCCTATGCCACCCTTTAAACATATGGATGATAAGGAGATTGAAGGGATGATTGATTGGATTCTTTCTCTTGATGAAAAAGATGACAGCTCCACCCTCTAAAGGGGGCAAATTCTTCTGAACTCCATACCAAATTTATATAATTTTAAAATATTGATAACAAAAAATATTCCCATTTAACGGTGTTGTGAGGCACAACACCCTACTACACCAAAATCCGATAAGTAATAAAACTCAAAACCCAAGCCACAACGGTAGTAAATATAAAGAGATAAGCCAAATACTTATACCCACCAGCTTCTTTAGCAAAAACCATTGATGCAGCCATACATGGTAAGTAAATCATCACAAACACGATAAATGCCATCGCCGAAGCAAAGGAAACATTGGCTTGTAACTCTGCAATGAGTGAAGAACTACCCTCATCCACATCATCCCCTACAGCATAGAGAACTCCTAAAGTTGAAACCACCACTTCTTTGGCTGCTAAACCTGTTTCTAGTGCCACAGCCATTTTCCAGTCAAAGCCAAGTGGGGCAAAGAATGGTTCAGATATTTTTCCAAGTTGACCAAGGTAACTCCCCTCTAACTCTTTTAACTTTAACTCATTTTGTAGTTTAGATACTTTTACCTCATCACCTAAAGCTTGTTCTATTTTTACTTGATATTCTGCTCCAAGTAAGGGCTGTTTTGGGTAAGCCGATGCAAACCAAATAAGCATAGAAGCCACCAAGATAAATGTACCTGCTTTTTTCAAATAGCCCATCGCTTTACTATACACTGTATGAAAAATCAGTGCAAATGATGGTAGTCTATACTTTGGCATCTCCATTACAAAAGGTTCATCTTCCCCTTTAAAGACAAATAGTCTAAGTATTTTTGCCATCACTAGCCCAAGTATTGCCCCTGCAATGTAGATGATAAATAAAATATTCCCTGCCTCTTCTGCTCCAAAAAATGCCCCTGCAAACAGTACATAAATAGGAAGTTTTGCCCCACACGACATGAATCCAAGGATGAAAAGTGTTATGAGTCTGTCTTTTTCACTTTTAAGCGTTCGTGTAGACATATAAGCTGGAACGGTACATCCAAAACCTGTGACCAAAGGGATAAAACTTTTACCATGCAGTCCAAACTTATGAAAAAATCCATCCAACATAAAAGCAACACGGCTCATATAACCTGTGGTTTCAAGCAGTGCCAAACCGATATATAAGATAATGATATTGGGCAAGAACATCACAACAGCCCCAACCCCAGAGATGATACCATCGACAATCAGGCTACGTATCTCCTCATTAGGAATAAAAGAACCTACAATATCACCAAGCCCTACAAACCCTGCATCTATCCAATCCATAGGGATAGCTCCCAACTCAAAAGTTAACTGAAAAAGTCCCCACATTAAAAATAGAAAAATAGGGATACCCAAATATTTATTAATTAAAATATCATCTATTTTTTTCGTAGGTGTTTTTTTACCTTTATTTCGGTTACATTTTATCGTTTCCATCCGAATACCACGGGCAATGGCAATATATTCACTCGCTTTAATATCTGAAATATTTTTACTGTCATGATGGGTATAAATATGATTTAACGAAGCAACAATACGGGGTTGCAATGCCATCATAATAGGTTGCTCATGTAACTCTTTATATAAATCTTTGTCTTCAAATAAAATTCGTATTGCCAACTCTCTTGAAGTTAAATCTCTCAGTTTAAAGTCTCGCTCTTTAAAAAAATCACTTAAAGCTAAAATCTCCTCCTCCACAGGGTTGGAGTAGATAATATTTGAATTGTTCCGTTGTTGTTTGTCAGCAACTTCATGTACCCTTTCAAGTAACTCCTCTATCCCCTCTTTTGAGTTCGCAGAGACCAAGACAACAGGTACACCTATTATCGCTTCTATCTGTTTGATATCTATCTCTAAACCCTCTTTCTTAGCTTCATCAGCCATATTAAGAGCAAGTACCATCTTTTTATTAAGTTTTAAAAGCTCTAAAGTAAGCAGTAAATTTCGCTGTAAATGGGTTGAATCAAGCACATTGATAATCACATCATACTGTTCATTTAACAGATAATTATGTGCCACTTTCTCCTCTTGTGAAAAACCTTTTATGGAGTAAGTTCCTGGTAAATCAACCATCTCCAACATGTGACAGTGGTGTTCAAAACAAACCTCTGTTTTTTCAACCGTTACCCCTGAAAAGTTTCCAACTTTTAAAGCGTTAGAACCACTCATGGCATTGATAAGCATAGACTTACCGACATTGGGTTGACCTGCTAAAACAACTTTAATTGCATCCATTATATTTTTCCTATCTCTATTTTAACAATCTGTTCCACTTCTATTTTCCCTGCTTCTTCAGCACGTAGTCCAATTAAAGTATCATCTACAAGTATCTCCATGGTCTTTTTTCCAATAGAACACTCTTCAATACTAAGCTCTGTCCCTCTAGCAATTCCAAATGAAGTCAAACGACCCTTTAATGATTCATCGGTCTCTATTTTCATAATGACAGCATGGTCACCTTTTTTTAGTTCTGAAAGTTTCATCTTATTTCCCTTTTTAAATTAAAAATTATAGTTTGCAAAAAAGCGTACCATTGTACCATCATCATACATATCGGAGTAAATTAAATCCAAATTATACTTATTATTAACTGCATAATTTACAATATAGTCAGTATCATTTTCACCTTTTTCAAAATTGGCATGAACAAAAGCAAGGGTTAACTTCTCTAAACTATACTCAGCTCCAACCAATATCCCCTCTTCATCACGCTCTTCAATCTCAATGGTATGATCTTCTGCTGAGGTGAAAAATGGACCCCCTCCAAAACCATTGCTCACAACTCCTTTAACTTTATTATAGGCTGTGCTTAATACCAAGTCACCCATATTTAGTTCTCCTCTCAAACCAAATGCACTGTTATCATTGTCTTGGTCTGTATACTGAACACCCACATTAAACTTCTCTCTCTCATACCCTGCTTCTAAGTAGTTAAAATCTCCATCATCTAGTTTATAATGCCATCCTTGCAGTGTGGTATTCTCTATACCCTCATAAATAACACCAGCTGTCAGTACAGCATCTCCTGAATCTTGCATCTTATTAAACTTCTCAGGAACAGCACTGTCTACTCCTGACCACTTATCGAGAGAGGCTAAAACAATGGTGGTATCTTTTAACTCTTGACTCACAATGCTAAACCCTTCAAAGGTGTTGGGAATCATCCCTATATCATCACTGTCAGCATAAGGGGTATCTAAAATTTGTCGCCCTGCTTTAATGCTTGTTTTTCCTACCATCGCTTGAACATAAGCTTCACCTAAAATAGAGTAACTCTCTCTTTTAGAATCTAAAAACATCCCCTCTTCATTTTTCCCAAAAAGAGCATTGGTTGAATAGAGTGTTGTCCCCAAACTTATCCCATTTATCGCTTTGGTCTTAACACCAAGATTTCCACCTAAAGCAAGAGTTGAAAAGTTCTCCCCTGCCTCATCTTCTATCTCCACAGCTCCCAACCTTAACTGTCCATTCATCTCTGCGTTGTTAAATATCTCTTCTAAAACACTTGCCTCTGCTCCCAGAATTAATAACAGTACCAAACTTAAGATTTTTTTCATTTTTTCCCCTCAATTTAAAATTAAAACTGATAATAGTTATCGTTTCTATTTATTTGGATGAATACTACTCTATTTTCTCTTAAAAAAATATTAAACTGAAAACGGTTATCAATATTAAATTTATTTAATGGTGTTCTATTTTAAATAATTATACTAAAATATAAAAAGGGGGAAAGAGAAGGGTGTAGCAAAACAGCTACACCTGAAAGTATTTATCGAAAAGAGTTTATATCGGCAGGTGTTGATAAATTTAAGTCAGAAACAGCATTACGAACTTTTGTCATAAAAGCATCACCTGGATCAGATTTTTCAGTTCGGTAACCTTTGTCTTTTTCTAACCAAAACTCTGTCGTTTCCATCTCTCTGTATTCATGATGTCCTATCATGGTACGAATATTTGGGTACTTATTGACTAGGTAACGCACCAAAGCGATGTTTGCTTTAACTTGTGCAGGGGTTAAGTCATCTTTTTTATTCCCTTGTCCACCCACATTTTCTACCCCAATGGTTGAATAGTTCAGACCAATAACATGCCGTGCCATCCAGTTTTCTGGCATCAGACGATAAATCGTTCCATCTCTCTTTACCAAAAAGTGTGCCGATACATTTAATGCAGATGCTTTGACAATATCTTTTCTATCAGAAAAAAGCTTTTGAGGCTTAAGACGATTAAAACTCTTTTTAAAACTCATGTCTGCTGTCCAATGTAAAACAATAATCTTTGGCTCTATCTCTATGTTGTCCACTTTAAGACCATAATGTGTTTTAATGTACTCTTTGGTCATCTCTATCCGTTTAGTTCCAAAATCTATCGGTTTATCTATAATTTGTATGCTACTCACTTCATTTGCAAAACCCATAACCATGAGTGCTGAAAGTGATAATAATATTTTTGTCATTTTTTTAATTCCTTTATAATAAAATTGGCTATTTGACCAGCCACTTGTTTTAACCTTGGTTGTAACCAATCTGTCTGTTTTTTACAAGTCAATTCTCCAAGCTCTAAAACCAAAAAACCTTTGGTTGCATTAACATGACTAAAGCCATAATAGTGACTTAGATTTTCCGTAAAGTTATCTCTATGCCATTTAAATGGAAAAAAACTACCATATTGTTTTCGCCAATGCTTTGCCATCTGTTTAGAACCATACGTTCCATTATGTCCTATAGAAGCACCTGTTGCACAATGGGTATTTGACCCATCAAAATGGATAGCAATCGCAATCACTGTATTGGTGACAGGTATTTTAGCCCCTACCCTCGCTACATCTATCCCTTTTTGTTCTAAAAGACGCTCCACCTCTTTCCCCACAATACGGTTCCAAGTAACCTCTTTTAAACCCTTATAGGTTGAACCTATATATCCTTTGGTTCGACCAACATGTCCCTCTTGTATAAGAACTGTTGTATTTATAACTCTGGTTTTAATAATCCCAACAATGAGAAGAGCCACCATAGCCCCAATCATCACCCCTAGTACTGTTCTAACACTCATTTTTTTCCCTATGGATAAATCAAATATTTTTGACGTATCTTTTTAAATTTATCTAAACCTTTTTTCCAACTTTTTTTAATGGTTTTTTCACTTTTTCCAGTAAGAATCTGTTGACGTAGTTTATTGCTACCCGATAACTTGTCTATAAATTTACTCTTTAAGAAGAATTTCTTTTTATACGGGTAGTTTTTATACGCATCTAAAAGATAAGAGAGATTAATCCCCCCATTCATACGAATAGGCTCATTGGCCAAATCAACACCATAACAGGTCTTATTTTGATGTTTAGGGTATTTTGCACCCTCTCGTGAAATAGGTTTGAATGAAAACCCTTTTTTCTTATAATAAGGGCTTCCATACAGTTGAAACTGTCGTGTTGTTCCACGCCCTGCTGAAAAGGTTGTCCCCTCAAAAAATGCCAAAGAGGGGTAAAGATAAATCGACAAATCATTAGGTAGATTTGGAGAGGGCTTAACGGTTAAAGAGTATGGTGTATTGTGTGTATAGTTCCCCAAACGCACCACTTTTAAGTTGGCTTTAATGCCCCCTTTTAACCACCCTTCTCCGTTAATCATTAAAGCATACTCCCCAATGGTCATACCATACAAAATCGGTACAGGGTGCATCCCAACAAATGATTTATACTTTAGATTTAAAACTTCACCATCTATCCGTCCCCCATTTGGGTTGGGTCGGTCTAAAACAATGACAGGAAGATGTGATTGAGATGCTGACTCCATAATATAATGCAAGGTGGAAAGATAGGTATAAAATCGCACCCCAACATCTTGAATATCAAAGACAAGAATATCTATGTTTTTCAAATCTTTTTTACTTGGTTTTTTATGTTTCCCATACAGAGAAATAATAGGCAGACCAGTTGTTGTATCATATCCATTCTTAAGATGCTCACCAGCATCAGCATCACCTCTAAACCCATGTTCAGGAGCAAAGATTTTAACCACTTTTATTTTTTCTCGAAGTAACTTATCGACCAGATGTTCACCATAAACCAAAGAGGTTTGATTAACAACAACAGCAACTCTTTTCCCTTTAAGATGGGACATATAAATACTACTATTTTGTGCCCCCATAATTATTTCAGCAGAAAAAGAGAGAGAGGAAAGCAAAAGAAACAAGAAAAATATTTTTTTTAACATAATACAAACTTTATGATGATATTACTCCTACTCATAAGAACAAGAGGGTACATGCAAAGCAGACAATAAGTAGTTGACCAATATTGTATTCATACGGAATCGGAGGCTTTAGCCCCGAACAATGCGAGGCTAAAGCCGTCGATTCCCATTTTTTTGAAATTAATTTTGGGTAGGTACTTATCTTTTTCTCTACATATTTTAGACTCTAAAAACAGTTTAATAATTATTTGTAGAGTAATTGTATAAGTCTACCCCTAAATGCTCTTATTGCTGACAGAATGACCTATTTTTAACATCCCTTCCATAATTACGTAACGATTTAACGCACCAGATGAGATATCCTCACTTTCTCCAACCATAAGAGATGAAAAATCATTCCCAAAAAGAATTAAATGTGTTAAAAACAGCTTAATAAATATAAATGATTGATATCATTAATATTACAAAATAAAATAAACATTTTTTTAGATATGATTTTTTAGATTATGGGAAAGAGGTTAAAAATGCAACAAGTCAAAAAGAAGAGGTATTTTTATTACCTTATTATATTCACAGCATTATTATTTTCGGGATGTGGTACAGAGGATAATAAACAAGATGAGATTAAAGAGGTGGTATCTATCGAGCAAAATCACTCCATAGATATACCTCCTGTCGTTGAGAAAGAGGATATTTTCTTAAGAGGAAAAGTGATTGATGGTGAGATTTCAAAGGCAACAGTCTTTTTAGATTTAAATAGAAATGATGAATTAGACAATAATGAACCTAAAACAATAACAACTTCAGATGGCTCATTTCAACTGACCATAAGCCCTGACCACCAAGAGCATAACAACTATAAAAATCAAACAGCTCCCCTTGTCGCTTTTGGAGGAGAAGACATTAGAACCAACCAAGTTTTTGATGATTATCTTATGTCAATGAGAGAAGATAAAAATTTTATTAATATCACCCCATTTAGTACGCTTATAGCACAAACCTTATTGAGTGAGACAGATGAGATTGAGACCAAGAAAGTAAACAAAACATCTACAGAAGAGATGATAGCTGTAAAACGTAAAATAGCAAAAATAAAAAAAGAGTTGGCGCAACTTTTTGATATTAAAGAGAGTATTTTAGATAAAAATCCTATAGATTTAGCAAAAGCAGGAGATAACGCTCTTTTAAGTAAATCTCTTCAACTTCATAAATCGGCACGAAGCATGAGACGGGCGATGAAGAGACAAGTTAGGGGTCTTAAAAAATCTATTTTAAAAAGTTATAAAGCCTTGTCAAGAAAACTTAAAAAATTAAAACGAAAAGCAATGAGAAAAGATGACAATGTTTTGCTTATTGCACTTGATAGTGTAATGGAAGAGGATGAAATATTTGATAAAAATCTTATAAAAAGTGTAAAAAAAGAGGCAAAAGGTCTTGTTCGGGAAATTAGTCATTTTTGGAAAAATCAAGAGGGGACATTAACAGATAATGAATTAACCGATACGATTAAAAAGTTAGAGAATTCAAAAGAAAATGGTAGTATCCCGACACCAACACCAACTCCGAGTCCGACAGCAACGCCAACGCCAAGTCCAACTGCAATGCCAACTCCGAGTCCCACGGCAACACCAACTCCAAGTCCCACTGCAACGCCAACTCCGAGTCCCACTGCAACGCCAACTCCAAGTCCCACTGCAACACCAACTCCAAGTCCCACTGCAACACCAACTCCAAGTCCCACTGCAACACCAACTCCGAGTCCCACTGCAACGCCAACTCCGAGTCCCACTGCAACGCCAACTCCGAGTCCCACTGCAACACCAACTCCGAATCCCACTGCAACACCAACTCCAAGTCCCACTGCAACACCAACACCAACTCCAACTCCC
>Ga0256826_1002107_pt1 | contig 12244 bp, 11 predicted proteins | sample CV79metaG_FD_185975 | JGI IMG/M metagenome (GOLD analysis project Ga0256826, IMG submission 185975) | Hydrothermal vent microbial communities from East Pacific Rise, Pacific Ocean - CV79 | ecosystem: Environmental > Aquatic > Marine > Hydrothermal vents | place: Pacific Ocean: East Pacific Rise... | reverse complement strand
ATAATGCTCCCTTTTATTCATACCGAGAGTGTAAAAATAACTGTGTAAGCCCTAAAATAAAATTTATTTGATATAGTAGTCAAGTAAATTATATAGAAAGGATTTACATGAGTTTAATAAACCACGAAGAATTAAAAAGACAATTAGCATCAGGAGAGATAAGCTCTCTTGATGATATTACAAAAGAGTTTAAAAATATACTTAAAGAAGTAATACAAACTGCAACACAAGAAGAACTAACTTCCCATTTAGGCTATGAAAAACATAAAGAGTCAACTCATCCAAATTATCGAAATGGCTATAATGATAAAACAATAAAATCAAAATATGGTGAGTTTGATGTATCAATACCAAGAGATAGAGATTCAAGCTTTGAACCACAGTTGGTAAAAAAGAGAGAAGTACTTTTAGATGGAAGTGAAGATTTAATTCTTTCACTCTATACCAAAGGGATGAGTGTAAGAGATATACAACTACATCTTGATGATTTATATGGTTATGAACTTTCAACACAAACAATATCAAATATTACTGAAAAGATTATGGAAAAAGCCAATGAGTGGCAATCAAGACCACTAGACCCTATCTATCCGATAATCTTTATGGATGCGACTGTACTCAAAATCAGAGTTGATAGAGTAGTGAAGAATATTGCCTGTTACATCATGCTAGGCGTTACATTAGAAGGGAAGAAAGAGATTATAGGTATTTGGATAGGAGAGAATGAGACATCTAAGTACTGGTTAACCGTTCTAAATGATATTAAAAAAAGAGGTATAGAAGATGTTCTAATCTTTGCGATAGATGGTCTTAATGGCTTTAATGAAGCTATAAAGGCAGTTTATCCTAAAGCTGAAATACAAAGATGTATTGTTCATCAGATTAGAAGCTCTTTGAAGTTTGTATCTTGGAAAGATAGAAAAGTTGTTGCTAAAGATTTAAAATCTGTATATTCAGCTCATAACGAGGAAAATGCTCAACTGGCACTTACTGATTTTAATGATATTTGGGGTAAAAAATATCCTAATATTACAGCCTCATGGCAGACCCACTGGGCTGAATTATCGACATTTTTTAAATATCCAGATTCAGTTAGAAAGCTAATTTCCACTACAAATCCAATTGAATCTCTAAATGCGACTATTAAAAGAAAGACAAAATCTAAAGGCTCATTTCCTACTGAAGCATCTGCTTTTAAAGTTATGTATTTGGCTACTCAAGAGCAACAAAACAAATGGAATATGTCTAGTATTAGAAATTGGTTTGAAATTTACCCTCAACTTTGTATATTTTTCAGTGAAATTATGTCAAAATATACAAAGTGATTCTCACTTACGAGGTGGGTTTACACAGTTTATTTTACGGTCTCAAATTCGTTGAGCTCTAATATCTCCAAATAAAATCAAATCTTTTAAAACTGCTTTTTCAGTGACACCATCTGCCCCAATTCTTAGCATAAGTTCCCCTTTATCACTCGAAAATATGTCTTGATTAATAACTGCTCGTGCAAACCAATTATTTGTGTCATCTCCAAGGACATCTTTAAACTCTCCCAATTCACTACTGTCTGGAATTTCTACCGTAGTCTGACCATTTTGTTTTTCTGCCCCAATGGCTTTAAATGTATAGCTATTACTTACAGTTTTATCCGTTATTTTTTTATTTAAATTAAAATACAGTGTTAATAAATCATCTTTTGAATAATAACTAAGTGTATTCTTCTCATCATTTTTTACTTTAGCATTTTTCCAACGTTTATACTCTTTGGTCACTGTTTTATCAACATGATTGATAGTATATACTTTATTTACAGTAGTTGAACCATATGATTTAATTACTTGATATAAATCTGACACCATCATGCCATTTTCTATATGACCTTTTGAAATATGGTGCTCTTTTCTATTACCTGAAAGTGTTTTCGCCATACCTGTGGCTATCAACTCTACATCAATTTCATATGAGTTCTCATCCCGTGTTAACTTAGCATTGGCAATCCCAATTTCACCTATAATTCCAAACTCTACTTTATAGTTAGCCGTAATTGTTTCTGCTGATATGGTTGAAACCATCAGTGTAATTGAACTTAGTAATATTAATAATTTTTTCATAATAATCCTTTATTATTTGGTTAAGTGAATTTAATCATATTTATGTGTATAAACTGTGTCTTATAATCAACCTTCATCTCTTTTTAGATAAAATACACGTTAATTTAATCATATAACTAAAGATATTAAAATGCATGAAAACAATACAACACAAACGCAAGAAATTATTGAACAACTCGATATAAACTTTTTTCCACAAGTCCAAAATTTATTAAATGAGTTTTATCAACATGAACAGGTTCCACTTTTTAGTCAACCTTTATTTGGTATACCTATGGGTAATATTATTACGGCTATAGTCTCTTTGCTTTTTTTTCTTTTACTTAGAAAACTTTTTGCAACATTAACCATCACTGTACTACAACCTTTGGCTCGACAGACAAAAACTTATTATGATGACAGAATACTCTCTGCACTTAAAGGACCTCTCTCTTTTGTTTTCGTTATCATAGGAGTTAGACTCTTTTTTGCCCTACTCTTTTTAGAGACACCCTTTATAAACAATCTAATAGATTCTATGATTGCCTTTAACCTCTTTTGGGCAATTTATGAACTAACGCATGCTTTACGAGGTATGATTTATCATTTTACAGAACGGTTTAACCCTGAACTCTCTCATGAAATGGGAAATTTTATACTCACCATTATACGTGGAATTATCTTAGCCATAGGGCTTGGAGCAATTTTACAAGTTTGGGGAATCAATGTTGCTGGATTGGTTGCAGGGTTAGGAATAGGTGGTTTGGCGTTTGCGCTAGCCGCTAAAGATACTGCAGCAAATCTTTTTGGTTCAATTGCTCTACTTCTTGACAAATCAATACGTATTGGAGAGTGGATTAAAATTGACGGTGTTGAAGGGGTAGTAGAAGATATTGGAATGCGTACCACAAAAATTCGTACTTTTCAAAAATCACTTATAACATTACCAAATCAAGTTATTGCTAACAGTCCAATTGAAAACTTTTCACGACGAGGTATCAGACGAATAAAAATGAAAATTGGTCTAACCTATGATGCAAGCAGTGAACAGATAGAAAAAGTTATTTTAGGAATCACAACCATGTTGAGGAACCACCCTGGTATTGCTCAAAAAGAGACCATGTTGGTTAATTTTACATCCTTTGATGATAGCTCCTTGGGTATCTTAGTCTATACTTTTAGTAAAACATCCAATTGGGAAAAGTACTTAAAAATACAAGAAGAAGTCAATATTAAAATCATGAAAATTGTCGAGTTAAATAATGTAACTTTTGCCTTTCCTTCACAATCTCTATATATTGAAAGTATGCCAAAAACAATAGATAATCAAGCATAACTAAAAACCTGCTATAATTCCATCAAATTGGTCGGATTTTACCGACCTTCTCATCAACTTAATAAAAGATACCATAAATGACAGAACTTAAAAAAGTAGCCATTCTAGGGCGACCAAATGTAGGGAAAAGTTCCCTATTTAATCGACTTGCAAGACAAAGAGATGCTATAACATCTGATGTTGTAGGAACCACTCGTGATATAAAAAAAAGAGTAGTAACCATCTCCGGTAATCGTGACTTTGAAGTCATAGATACAGGAGGAATAGACGACTCGACAGAGATGTTTGCTACGGTAAAAAAGCTCTCTTTACGTGCAGCAGATGAAGCTGATATTATTCTTTATATTGTAGATGGAAAGAATATTCCTGCAGAAGAAGATAAAGAGCTTTTCTATAACTTACAACAACAAGGAAAGCCCATTGCACTTATTGTCAATAAAATTGACAATGATAAAGATGAATCTTTAAGATATTGGGATTTTCTTGAGTTTGGTGCAGATATGACACTGCCTATTTCTGTAAGTCATAACCGTTATATGAATGATTTTTATGCTTGGCTAGAACAGTATATACCGGAACGAGAAGAAGAGACCGTAAATTTAGAACAAGAAGAAGATCCTGAACTAAGTTTTGAAGAGATTGTAGAGATGGTTCATGAAGCAGATGAAGATGAAGAAGACAATGAAATAAAAGTTGCAATTATTGGTCGAGTTAACACGGGTAAAAGTTCTCTACTTAATGCCATTGTTAAAGAAGAACGTGTTGTTGTTTCTGATGTTGCAGGAACAACCATTGACCCTGTTGATGAATCTATCGAATATAAAGACCATAAAATCACGTTTGTAGATACAGCAGGAATTAGGAGACGTGGTAGAATTCTAGGTATTGAAAAATACGCTTTTGGACGAACTGAAGAGATGCTAGCTGAAGCTGATATTGCACTACTTATTATTGATTCTACCGTTGGTGTACTTGAACTCGATGAACGAATAGCCAATCTCATAGAAAAATATAAACTGGGATGTCTTATTGTTCTGAATAAGTGGGATATTCACAAAGACGATGAAGAGACTTATCGAAAAGCAGTTGAAGATATTCGAGATGAATTAAAGTTTTTACACTATGCACCACTTATCACCATTTCTGCAAAAACAGGATTAAGAGTACATAAAATTTTAGATGATATTGTTGATATCTATGGACGTTACAAACAGCGTATTCCTACTGCTAAACTTAATGAAGTACTAAAGTATGCCATTAGTAGACACCATGTACCATCTGTTAATGGTGCTGTTATTCGTATTAAGTTTGCAACACAATATGAAACTAAACCACCTAAGATTGCTATTATTATGAACCGTCCTGACGGACTACATTTTTCATATAAACGTTACTTAACCAATATATTTAGAGAGAAGTTTGACTTTGAAGGTGTTCCTCTTGATATAGGAGGAAGAAAGCGTGGACAACGAGTAGATGATGATTAAGAATCGTTATCTACTTATGATTTAAATCTAAATCCTTATAAGGTTTTGCTTTTGAAAAGTAAAAACCTTGTCCATACTCTACCCCAAAACTTTTTAATATATCAACAACTTCTTGATTGTCAATAAACTCTGCAATAATTTCTATATCGTTTTGTTGACAAAAAAGTGCAAAGGTTTCAACAATACTATAGGCACGTTTATCGTTGTGTATGTTTTTAATAATACTTCCATCAATTTTTAAATAATCAATAGAAAGATTTAACAAATGATTTAAATTTGAATATCCTGATCCAAAATCATCTATACAAATTTTATAACCAAAGAGTTTAAGTTTTTGGATAGAGAGCTCAACTTTACGATAGTCAATACTTTTATTTTCTAAAATTTCAATATAAAGTCGATTAGATAAATCTGCATTTTGCGCCAAAATAGCAAGTATCGCATCATTTATTAAATCATCTGCACTTAGATTAATACTAATCTTTATCTCACTGTCTAAACGCAACTTTTTAACATTATAATCTATTACTCGTTTTGTTAAATTGGTATAAAGATAGCTATCTTCCAAATCAGGAAGAATCTTGTCAGGGAAAATAATATTCTCCCCATCTTCTATACGTAAAAGAGCTTCATAGTGATGAAGTTCAAAAGTATTTAAGTTTCTAATCGGCTGATAATAACAAACCAATTTTTCTGAATCAATCATCTCTTTTAATTTTTCTCTATAGAGTCGTTTTGTCTGTGACATATCAAAATAATTTATTCTATTTCGCCCGTTATGTTTACACTCATATAAAGCTGTATCTGCTTTGTGAATAGCATCTTGTAATGATTTTTCTAACTCTGTATGAATCAGTGCACCAATAGAAACCGTTAAAGAAAACTCTTTATTTTCAATAAAAAAGTTCATTCGCTCAACCATTATTCTTACATCTTCCATAAGATTTTTAAACTGTGATTCCCCTCTTTTTTCTTTAGAGATTAACAGTAAAAATTCCTCTCCCCCATACTGGATAAACAAATCTTTTTGATCTAATAAACTATTTATTTTTTTCATTATTTCAATAATAACTTTATCGCCATTTTCTTGACCATAGTTAATATTAACATCCATAAAAAGATCAATATCTACAAGTCCTACATAATAAGAAGCAAAATTAATTTTCTCATAATTTTCTGTTAAATAGATTCTATTTAAGGTGTCAGTTTTAGGATTATGATAAATTTTATACTTAATATAAGCACTGTGTAAAACATAACAGAAAAATGCAAACAATAAAATCATAAAAATCAAAAAGAAATATTTAAAGTTTTCTACACTAACATTAAGTAAAGAAGAGAGTGATTTTAAATGCTTTTGAGAATAATCTACAACCAAAAGTGCCACTGTTTTATTATTCTTAACAATAGGCTTAATCAAGGTAAACCCTAATGAACCCAATTGATCTTGTATAAAAGTTTGTTTGATTTTTTCTTTAATTACTTTTGTATAAAAATAATCTCCCTCTTCAGGATTAAATACTTCTCCTATCTCCCCTCTACTCTCTATATCTTTATCTGTATCTAAAAGATAAAAAAGTTTATTTTGTTTATCGGGAAAGAGTAGATAAAGAGATTTTATATCATCATTAAGCAATATTGATAAATCTTTTATATTTTCTTCTCTTAATTCAGTATTTAACATATTACTACGAATAAGATTTGAATCTTTCTTCATCATATTATTAATTATATTCGAAGAAGCAAGATCAAGCATCTCAATAGATTGATCTAAAAGTATATTTTTTAAACGATTTTCATAGTTTTGAATATTTTTATGAACATAAAAAAATAAAAGAAAAAATGTTATATAACCAATTACAATAGAATAAAAAAGTCTATTTTGTCTAAAGAATTTAAATTTATTATACAAGTTTTGTCCTATTATTTTATGTTTCTTTTATTTTAACATAAAAATGTGCTGAATTGTGAATAATAAATCTTTAACATAATATTCTATATTATTATCCCATATTAATACATAGATAAAAGACAAATTGGACTTAATTGACACTCATTAATAATATATTTCTTATATTTATCAGATAATTTTAATCCATTCTTTTTTAAACGTTCTTTGACAAAAACAATTTGGGTCCTATCATTTTTAAAATATATTGCACCAACACTATCTTTATTTGTTTTTAAAGATTTATATGATTTTACTATTTGAATTTTTTTATTTTCACTCTTAAGTGGGAATAGAATTATATCAGCACTTTCTTTCGATGAAGCAGCCAATACTTTTTTAATTGTTAAACTTTTATCCCCATTATAAAATTTTAAAGGTTTAGATGCTTTTATGTTCATCAGTGTGCTATTGACCTTTAAGCTGTCTAATCCGCCCATTAATGTTAAAGGAGCGAGTAGAAGTAGATAGATTATATTTTTCATAATTATTATCCTTTATTACTTACTACAAATCATACAATAAAACATCATAAAACAATATAAAATATTAATATTAATATTTTATAGAAAGAAATTACTATGTTTATAGCTACTATTTGTATTGGTTTTATTTGCTAAATATTTTAGATATACTTCCATATATTATTATTTATACAAGGATTTATATGCGTGTATTAACAGGAATCCAAGCTTCTGGAAAACTTCATATAGGAAATTATTTTGGTGCCATGAAACCAATGATTGAGTTACAAGAAAAAGAAGAACTTTTTACGTTTATTGCAAATTATCATTCACTCACTACCTCTAAAGATGCTAAGCTTTTAAATCAACTTACCTTCGATGCAGCCGTTGATTATCTATCATTGGGTATTAATCCAGAAAAAACTACATTTTGGGTACAAAGTGATGTACCACAAGTACTTGAACTCTACTGGATACTCTCAAAGTTTACGCCTATGGGGCTATTAGAACGTGCACATTCTTATAAGGACAAAGTTGCAAAAGGAATAACTGCTAATCATGCACTCTTCTCTTATCCCGTTCTAATGGCAGCTGATATACTTTTACTAGATACAGAAAAAGTTCCTGTTGGAAAAGATCAAATCCAGCATGTAGAAATGACCCGTGATATCGCAATTAAATTTAACAATGAATATGGTGAAATTTTCACATTACCAGAACATGTTGTCAATGAAAATGTAGCAACCATTCCTGGAATAGATGGACAAAAAATGAGTAAAAGCTATGACAATGCCATAGATATCTTTATGAATGAGAAACCATTACAAAAAAGATGTAATAAAATTTTAAGTTCATCAACACCTCTAGGTGAGCCTCTTGAGTATAATGGATGTCATATTTACAACTTGGCTTCACTTTTCTTAGATGAAGAAGCTAAATTAGAACTTCAACTACGTTATCAATCGGGTAAAGAAGGATATGGTCATTTTAAAAAGTACCTAAAAGAGTTAATTTGGGATGAGTTTTCAGAAGCCAGAGAAAAACGTGAATATTATTTAAACAATCCTGATATGGTCAAAGACATTTTAAATGATGGTGCAAAAAAGATGCGTTTAATTGCCGATGCTAAAATGATGCAAGTACGTGATGCCGTAGGAATTTTATAATTCCTACAACCATCTATCTGCAATCTTACGTAATCCCACCACATTATCAGAAGCAAAAATTTTTAATTTTGCTTTATGATCTTTTTCTACAAGATTATATTTTGATTCCAAATACTCAACTATTGCTTCACCAGAATGAATTAAGACAGGTTTTCCCTCAAAATACGCTTGTAAACTCTCTCCAATAAGAGGGAAGTGAGTACAACCTAAAATAATTGCTTTAGGGGCTTCTATTTCTGCAAAATAATGTCTCATAGTAGCTTCTAATATTTCTCCATCAAATATTCCTTCTTCAACCATAGGAACAAAAAGTCCCGTTTGTAAGGCAGTAACATCGCTATATCCTAATGCTTCTAATGCATCTTCATAACGTTTAGATGTGATAGTTGCACGAGTTGCAATAATAAGGATACTGTCATCTTTGGAAATTTTACTATTTTTAAGTGCAAGGACTCCTGGATTAATTACCCCAACAACGGGATAATTACTTTGAGCATTCATTTCAGGTAGTGCATAAGCAGAAACAGTATTACATGCAGTAATAAGTAAATCTATATCAAAATTATTAAAAAATTCTAAAGCTTCAAGGGAGTATCGAATAATCGTATTCTTATCTTTAGGACCGTAAGGAACACGAGCTGTGTCCCCATAATAGATGACTTCATCAAAAAGATTATGTTGAAGTAGACTTTTTACAACAGAAAGCCCCCCGGCTCCAGAATCAAATACGCCTATCTTCATCTATAGAAATTCTTAAGAGTCGTTCATAATTGCCAAAAATTCTTCATTACTTTTGGTCTTTGTCATTTTTGAAAAAAGGAATTTTAATCCTTCTACATCTTCCATACTCTGCATGGCATTTCTTATTGCCCATACTTTTTGGAGTATTTCAGGATCAGTCATTAACTCTTCTTTTCTGGTTCCAGACTTTGTAACATCAATGGCAGGATAAATTCTTCTTTCAGAAACATATCTATTTAAAACAACTTCTGAGTTACCCGTACCTTTAAACTCTTCAAAAATCACTTCATCCATACGACTTCCAGTTTCAATAAGTGCAGTAGCAATAATTGTCAAAGAACCACCCTCTTCAATATTTCTAGCCGCACCAAAGAATCGCTTTGGTTTATGTAATGCATTAGCATCAACCCCACCAGAAAGTACTTTTCCTGAACTTGGAGTTACAGTGTTATACGCACGTGCAAGGCGTGTAATTGAATCCAGTAAAATTACCACATCTTTACCACTTTCAACACGTCTTTTTGCTTTCTCGATAACCATCTCGGCAGTTCTAACATGATTTTGTGCTGGTAAATCAAAAGTTGACGAATAAACTTCACCTTTTACTGAACGCTGCATATCTGTTACTTCTTCTGGTCGTTCATCAACCAAAAGAACCATCAGTGAAACGTCTGGTGAATTATGAGTAATACCATGTGCAAGTTCTTTTAAAAGTTCCGTTTTACCCGTTCTAGGAGGGGCAACGATTAATGCTCTTTGTCCTTTTCCTATAGGAGTAAACAGGTCAAGAACTCTTCCTGTTAACTTTAATGGATTATATTCTAACTTCAATTGTTCTGTCGCATATAATGGTGTTAAGTTATCAAAAAGTGGTCTTTTTTTAGACTCTTCTGGAGGAAGATAATTAATAGCTTCTATTTTTAAAAGCGCATAATACTTCTCTTGCTCTTTGGGTTGTCTTACTTGTCCAGTAACAATGTCACCATTTCTAAGTGCAAAACGTTTAATTTGAGTTCCACTTACATAGGTATCATTTTGTGAATTTGCAAAATTTCCATCTTCTGAACGTAAGAAACCATATCCATCATTCATTACTTCTAAAATACCAGTAAAGAGGATAAATCCACCTTGCTTTACTTGTGATTTCAAAATTTCAAAAATTAAATCTTTTCTTTTAAACTCATTTGGATTCTCTACTTTTACTTTTAGAGCTATCTCAACCAATTCTTCTAAAGGTTTTTTTTGTAAATCTTCAACCTTATACCCATCTACAGGGATATGTGTTCTACTATTATTTTTCTTATTGTTATTATATTTTTTTTGTTGTTGTTCGCTCATAGGTCCTCTTGAAAGCTATACGGAGATTTGTAGTATTTGTTTGTAGTTCTGTCATTATAATCAACTTTTAGTTAATCTTTCTTTAAGAAGGTGTTATCGCCATGAATAGAAGTGGAACATAGGTAAATAGTCCGATATATCCCATCCATGGAGACATATTCAAACCTAACATATCAGTTAATTCTTGATCCATATCTTTTTCTATGTATCGTTGCTTTATCATTTCAACTTTAAACAAAATATCCAAACTCTTAATCAATAAAATAGCTATTATATAAAAATTTACTATATTAAAATATAAACTCACTAACAATACAAAATAAAAAGTAGGATGAACCATAAAAAATAGAAATACACTTTTCTTATAATAGCCATAAAGCTTATCAATCATGGCACCTAAAGTTTTAGAACTTTGAAGATTCGCCTCAATTAACTCTAACAGTATCATAACAATTATCATCAGTGTCCATATATGCATAAATAATATTATCAAATTTCAACTACTAAATAGATATAATTCTCAGAAAAAAAGAATAATCAATGAAAAAACTCTATATAACGGATCTCGATCATACTTTTTTACACAGTAGTCAAAAGGTAACAGAGTACTCAAAAAAGATTTGGAATCAAAAATCAAACTTAGCACTACTCTCAGTAGCAACTGCAAGAAGTTTTAGTAAAACACATCAATTCCTAAATGGGCTTACCCTCAATACACCCCTTATACTCTTAGATGGTGCCATGGTAGCAACAACAGAAAAAAAACTTCTTAATATTCAAACACTTGATAAAAATTTAAGTGAAGAAATCATTCAAGAAAGTCTCTCCTTTGGAATCTATCCTTTTGTAATTTCATTAAATTGTCACAAAACACTCAATGAAACCTTCGCTATTCCTCCAATACTTAATAATTATCAAGATTATTTAATTACTCATAATTATGCTGATGATAATAGACTCTCTTTTGAAAAAAGAATTCATGGGGCAGATGATACTTTAAAAATTGTCTATATGGGTGATGAGAAAATACTACGTCCACTAAGTAAACATTTAAAAAATATATTTCACGATAGTATAGAAGTTAAATTGGCACCTGAAAATTATATGAAATGTCATTTCTTAACCATTCTACATCCACTTGGAGATAAAGCCCATGCACTAAAGATTGTACATGAATATCTTGATCGAACAACAGATGATACAACTGTTTTTGGTGATGGATTAAATGACATACAAATGTTCAGACTGGCAGGAACAGCCGTTGCGGTTAATAATGCGCTTGATGTTGTAAAAGAAGAAGCGGATATCGTGTTAAATGAGACTAATGATGAAGATGCTGTAGCTAAATATTTAGGGAGAGAGATCAACCCTTAAAAGTTGATTTTATACCCTACTCCATATTGATTTTTAATCAAATCTTTTGGTATTTTTTTTCTCAAATTTTTAACCAAGGTACGAATAGACGAATTTGTGATATTAGAATCAAATGTATCACCCCATACATGAAAAAATATCTCATCATCGCTACATGATGCACCATGTTTCATAACCAGTAACTCAAAAAGTCTTGATTCTCTTTTTGTTAATACAATAGATTTTTCATTCCAAAAAAGTGTTTTACTTTTATCATCCCAAAGACAATCACATGGAAGATGCACATTTTTACCACTGTCT
>Ga0256826_1002106_pt1 | contig 12246 bp, 12 predicted proteins | sample CV79metaG_FD_185975 | JGI IMG/M metagenome (GOLD analysis project Ga0256826, IMG submission 185975) | Hydrothermal vent microbial communities from East Pacific Rise, Pacific Ocean - CV79 | ecosystem: Environmental > Aquatic > Marine > Hydrothermal vents | place: Pacific Ocean: East Pacific Rise... | reverse complement strand
TATCGTATCAAATCACCATAATCAAAATGATTCGGTCGCAAATAAACCTTACGCTTACGCACCAAAATACGCTTATCCTCAAAAGCAGCCATCTCAAAACGCTTCTTAATCTTCTCACGCTCTTTTTTAGAATACATCTTCAACTTCAAAAAAGCCTTCAAAGAGATCAAGTCATCGATCTCCTCATCCTCAACCTCTATCACATCCTCCACTTCAACAGCCTCAGCATCATGAAGTTCAGCACTGATCGCCTCATCAATCACATGATCAACATTATGATGGGTGATAAACTTAGAAGCAATCACCTGAAGAACATTTTTGAGCTGTGCATCACGCTCTTTATAGATCGCTTCGATCTTCTCTTTTTCAGCAATAAGCATCATCTCTCGCTGATCACGAAGACCTTTTGTCTCATCTTCTAGATGCGCGATCTTTGCTTTAAGGTCAAGATTCTCTTGTTCAATATACTCATAATACTTGTTGCTTCCCTCATCTTGAGAAGCTGTTGCACGGGCTTCACCCACTAAGATATACTTGGTACCATGTTCGATAACAGAGTCTAAAGTCCCACGACGCACACGGTTATGAATCGCCTCTTTAGAGATATTGTAATGTTCTGCAGCCTCAGCAACGGTCATCTTACCCATAGTAACTCCTTAGACGGTATCTTTTTTAACGCATATTCTCAAAAACAAGAGGCGCATCCCACTCCATAGCACGAACCTCACGAATCACCTTTTGAAGCTCATCGATCTGCTTCGATTTGACACGAATATAATCACCCTCTAAAACAGCGCTTCCTTTGATCTTCATCTTCTTGATCTCAGCTACAATCTTCTTAGCCTCTTTAGACTCGATATAATCAACGATCTTATAGACCACACGACGATTACCACCACTACTGTCTTCAGTTTTGGCTTCATCTAGTACTTTGGAGCTGAGATTGTGTTTGAGAAGACGGGCAATCACCATATCTTGAAGTGCTTCAAGTTTGTTATCACTAGAACTTGTGAGTGTCAAAGTTTTTGCTTTTTCGCTGTAGTCGACCTCTGCTGTGATCCCTTTAAAGTCATAACGGTTCCCCACTTCGCGCGTTACCTGTAAGATAGCATCTTTAAAGCTCTGCATATCGATCTTTGCAGAGATATCTACTGAGTGCTCTTTAGCCATAGTTAGTCCTTGTTTGTTTAACTAACTAAGTATAACATTGCCTCTCTTAAAAAGTTGGTGCACCAAAGTCAACTCCCCCACCAAAAGAGGCATACTTAGGATCCATATAACCTAAAATACCACTTTTATTACGCAACATATCAATATCACTCTTAGGTGCAATATTTTGAGGACAAACAGGTACACACTCACCACACAAGGTACAGTCCCAGATCCCACTACTCTGCACAGCAGCGATCTTTCCTGCCACATCTTCTTCACGCTTATCACTCACATAACGCCAACTGCGTGTGAGTGCAAAAGGGCCTATAAACTCGCTATTGACTGCATAAACAGGACAAGCACTATAACAAGAACCACACAAGATACAGTCACTTTGTATCTCATTAACCTCTGCATCATCTGGAGAGAGGTGCTTAACGTTTTGCTCACTCACCGCCCAGTTTTTTGCCACACGGTTAAAACTCAACGCCTTCTCCATATCAACCACCAAGTCACGCACAACCGGCACATTGCGTAATGGCTCAACCACGTCCCCACTTTCAGGCTTGTAAGCACAAGCTAGGACCTCTTTACCATTGACTCGCATCGCACAAGAGCCACAAACACTGGAACGACATCCCGAAGCAAAGCTAAGCGTAGGATCTTGAGTCGTTTTGATCTGAGTGAGTAACTCTAACAACGTCGCATCTTTAGCTACTACCTTATAGGTCTGCTTTTGAGATCCTCTTACTACCGTCAAGTTCATGATTGCGCTCCTTTATATCCAAAGCTAACTCTAACATTTTGGTGGTGTAACAGCGCGTTAGTATGCCCACTGTAATGCTGGTCATCACGTTGGGGCATATCCTCACGAGCGTGCGCACCACGGCTCTCTTTACGCTCTAACATCGAGACTAACATCACCTCAGCCAAAGCCAAAAGGTTTTGAAATTCTAAGAACTCTAACAAATTGGTGTTATAGACTTCACTCTGATCACGTACACCCATCTTTGGAAGTTCATGTTGCATCGCTTTGACCTGCTCTAAAGCACTCAGTAGTGCCTTCTCATTACGTTTGATCCCCGCACTTTTATAAAAAAGTTCCCCTAAAGCCTCACGCTTTTGATAAAAATCGATCTCATTAGTATAACTTTTGATCTCTTCAAGCGTATCTTTTAGCGCTTGCTCGGCTGAAGAGGTCGTAATATCTGCAACATTTTGCGCATATTGGGCAGCACTATCACCCGCCTCTTTTCCAAAAACAACCAACTCCAACAGAGAGTTTCCTCCAAGACGATTGGCACCATGTACATTATGGTTGGCACACTCACCCACTGCAAAAAGTCCTCGTAATGAGCTCTCTGCACGGGCATCAACCGCAATCCCACCCATAGTGTAGTGGGCCACAGGCTTGATCGGCATGATATCACTCACAGGATCCACATTCTCATAAAGTTTTGCCAACTTACGCTCTTGTGGTAGTTCGTGATCGATAAAGTTCTCTCCTAGGTGACGTATGTCCAAGAAGACCGCACCACTTTTACTAATCTCTTCATCAATAGCACGAGAGAGTGCATCACGAGGCTGCAGTTCATCCGTAAAACGTTCACCATGACCATTGAGAAGATATCCTCCTGCACCCCGCGCTGATTCAGAGATCAATATCGAAGCATTTTTAAGCCCTGTGGGATGAAACTGCACAAACTCCATATCACTCAAGACTACACCCGCACGCAAAGCCACCGCGATACCATCACCTGTTGAACCCGTAGCATTGGTAGAGTGATGACCATAAACACGGCTATACCCACCTGTTGCTAAGATCACACTCTTGGCGTAGATAGACTTGAGTTCGCCACTTTTGATCTCTTTAAAGATCGCGCCACATACCCGCTTCTCATCACCCTCACCTTCACTCAGAAGCTCAAGTAAAAAGTACTCATTATAGAAGGTGATCTGCTCTTTAAGACAGTTATCATAAAGTGAATGTAAGATCTTAAGTCCTGTATAATCTTGTGCATAACATGCCCGTGAAGCAGAAGCCCCACCAAGACGGCGTTGGGCTACTTTACACTCTGCAGAACGCGAGAAAGGAACACCAATCTTATCCAACCATGCCACAGCGTCGACACCCTCTTCACACAACTTTTTGATGGCAGATGCATCTCCAAGACCTTGAGAAGATTTTAAAGTATCATCAATATGTGCTTGCACACTATCATCTTCACCGATCGCCGCATTAATACCACCTTGTGCCATACAGGTCTGTGAACGTGTTGGATAACTCTTAGAGACCACAGCAACATCTGCCCCTGACTCTTTTGCAGAGAGCGCCGCTACCATGCCGGCACCACCACTTCCTATGACTAAAACATCTACCATTGATCTGCCTTGTACTTTGTTAGAGTTATTTTAGCAAAAAGCTTACTGTTGTTAAGACCTTCACCCTATTCTAAAGTTTTTTATAAGTCATGCTGCTCTTTTTGAACATATCTTTAATCCACAACTTCGTACAATACCCTATGACAAATCTACTTTTTTCGATTCTTGGGATCTATATCTTTATCTTGGTCGGTTATATTGCCAAACGTCACTTTAAAGAGCAGATCGATGAGCGCACCATCACCCTACTCTCTGTCTACTTCTTACAAGTTTTTTTAACCTTTTGGGGACTGCTCAAGCGCCCTATTGACACGGAACTACTCCTCTCTCCACTCATCTACCTTAGTGTTATCATACTGGCCTTGATCTTGATGCTACCGCTGATCAAACAACTCTTTAAAGAGCAAAAAGAGCGCTCTGTTGCCACGGTTGCCGCACTTATCGGAAACACAGGAAACCTCGGCATCCCCTTAGGTATTGCGATCTTTGGAGAATCTTCTATCCCCTATACCACCATGATCAACCTGGCCAACGTCTTTTTTGTCTATACCCTAGGGGTCTACTTCTACTCTCGCGGTAACTTTAGCGTCAAAGCCTCTCTACTGAACATCATCAAACTCCCTATCCTCTGGGCTGCTATCACTGCCATCCTACTCAACCTCATCGGTTATGTACCAAGTGAAAGTGTTGAGAAGACCTTGATGATGGGTGCGTATGCTTCGATGACCATGCAACTGCTGCTCTTTGGTATCTACCTTTATGGTGTCAAAGTGACCACACTCAACCTCAAGCTCACCGCCTTTACAAACCTTGTCAAGTATCTGTTATTACCTCTGTTAGCCTTTGTTATCTTACAAAACATCACTATGGACAGCAGTGTCAAGATGATCATCTTTATGGAGTTGATGATGCCTTTAGCCGTGAGCAATGTCAATCTTGCCGCGCTCTATGAGTGTCGTCCCAAACTCGTCACAGCACAAGTCTTTATCTCTTCTGTTCTCTTTTTAGGTATGATTTTTATAATGATAAAAATGATGGAGTATTTATGATCATAGAACTAAGCGACGCCACCTATTCACAACTCGTCCAAGAGAGCGAACAGGCCATATTTATAGACTTCTACTCACCTATGTGTGGCCCTTGTCAAGAGGTACTTGCGAGCCTGCCACATCTTGAAAACTACTTTAAAGATGAAGCCATCATCACCAAAGTCGATGTCACCAAAAATCCTAAGCTTGCTGCCAAATACCAGATCTCCTCTGTCCCTTTTTGTGTTAGCATCAGTGCTAAAGATAAGATGCTTAAAGATTATGAACTCGGAGCGGCCTCCGTCGATCGCTACATCACGATGATCAAAAAGGCACAAGGCAAAGGTTTTTTTAGCCGTCTCTTTGGTAAGTAGATAGCTGTGATCACGCAAGGCAAGCACCCTAAAGGACTCTACACCCTCTTTTTTACAGAGATGTGGGAGCGTTTTAGTTACTACGGGATGCGTGCCCTTCTTGTACTCTATCTTAGTGCCACATTTATCGAAGGTGGGTTTGCCCTCTCACGCGAAGAGGCCTTAATCATCTATGGTACCTTTACAGCCCTTGTCTATGTTACACCTATCTTTGGAGGTATTCTTGCTGATAAGCTTTTAGGCCAGCAAAAAGCGATCTATATTGGCGCCATTATCATGGCTGTCGGACAGTTTAGCATGGCCTATAGTGTCATTGCGCCACCACAGAGTCGTCTCTTTGTCCTAGAGGTCGCACTCGCTCTGATCATCATCGGTAATGGCTTTTTCAAGCCCAATATCTCTACCATCTTAGGCACCCTTTATCATAACAACGAGGCCAACAAAGATGGTGGGTTTACCCTCTTTTATATGGGCATCAACCTTGGTGCCTTTATCGCCCCTCTCACAGCAGGACTCTTAGGTGAAGTCTATGGGTGGCAGTATGGTTTTATGAGTGCTGGTATGGGGATGGTTGTGGCACTGTTATGGTTTCATCTTAGAGTCTTTAGCCTAGAAGGTGCAGGACTTCCTCCTCTTACACGCCTGCAACACAAAGAGCAGAAACTACTTAAACGCGACTACCTAGGGATCGCTATCTATGCGCTTATCTCCATTTTGGTCGCCCTCTTCGCCATCTATCTACTTCACAGCATCTCCTCATCCTTGATCCATGATTTTTTAACCCTATTTGCCTTGGTGACACTCGTAGGGGTTGGGTATCTTATCTATCCCTATATCCACACCACAAAAAGCCGCCAACAGATCATCGTCATCTTTGTTCTCAGCCTATTTAACATCATCTTTTGGTCAGGGTTTGAACAAGCAGGAGGAACATTTAACCTCTTTGCCCTTGAACAGACCAACCGTATGGTAGGGAGTTGGGAGATTCCTGCTTCATGGTTTCAGTCCATCAACGCTATTGCTATCTTTGCATTAGCCCCTGTGTTTGACATCTTATGGCGAACATTGGGTCGTTGGGATGCTAACCCCTCAACACCCTTAAAGTTTGCCTTTGCGTTAGTGATGTTAGCGGTAGGGTTTTTGCTCATGAGTTTTGCAGCAACACTAAGTACAACTGCACTTGTCTCTCCCTTTTGGTTGATGGGTGTCTACCTACTACATACCATCGCAGAGTTGATGATCTCACCTATTGGGCTCTCTATGATCACCAAGTTAGCGCCACCCGCCATTGTCTCCGTGATGATGGGGTTATGGATGGCCTCTATAGCGATGGGCAACTACTTGGCCGCAACCATGGAGCGCATTGCAGAATATTTTGGATACGCCAAAGGGTCAGAGATGTTTGGGTTTATCGCTTATGAAGCCTTCGCGTTTGCATTTATAGCGCTGTTGTTAACCCCTTGGATCAAAAAGATGATGCATGGCATACATTAACGCTCTCTCTTAAAGACCTCTGCCATCTCTTGTACACTTAAAGCCTCATGGTAGTAAAAGCCTTGCACCTCATCACACTGATACATCTGTAAGAAGTTGAGTTGACGAATATTTTCTACACCCTCAGCTAAGACAGTCAACCCCAACTCTTTACTCATAGAGATGATTGCTGAGACAATAACCTGATCATCCTCATTGGTATCAAGATCCTCAATAAAAGAGCGATCAATCTTTAACTTATCGAAGTTAAACTTTTTGAGTGTGCTCAGCGAAGAGTAACCCGTACCAAAATCATCAATACTAAACTTACACCCCATCGCTCTCAGTGCATCAAGGTTCTCTTTGGCTTTAGCCGAGTTATACAAGAGGGTACTCTCCGTGATCTCAAACTCAATATCTTCAGCCTCGACCTCCATACTCTCCAAACAGTCACTGATTAGTGTGACAAGGTTATCCATACCGATCTCTGCTCGTGAGAGGTTCACAGCAATCTTCTTTTGAAAGATCCCCTCACGTTTCCAGATCGCCACCTGCTCAAAGACTGTACGAATCACAAAGCGACCGATCTCGCTGACAAGACCACTCTCTTCTGCGATCTCAATGATACGAGAGATCGGGATCTTTTCTAAGCCCTTATTACTACTTCGCAAAAGGGCTTCTGCCCCTTTTAACTTACCATCAACGATGCCATACTGAGGCTGATAGTGGATACGAAAGCCCCCTTGACTCAAGGCTTCACGAATCTCTCTTAAGATCTCAAAATACTCATGTGAACTACTCGAAGAGTTTTGTGAAAAGAACTTAAAGTTATTGCGTCCACTATTTTTAACCTGGTAAAGGGCAAAGTCAGCTGCATTGATCAACTCATTGGCACTTTTACCATCATCTGGCATGATCGAGATTCCCATACTTAGCGTGATCTTAACCTCTCTGTTTTTAATCATAAAGGGGAGTAAAAACCCTTTTTGTATCTTCTGTATGATCGCACTGATCTCATCATTGGTATTCATATCATCAATGATGATGACAAACTCATCACCACTCAAGCGTCCTAAAGTGTCACGTGCTCTTAAAATATCTTTGAGTCGATGCACCATATCTTTAAGTAGCTGATCACCTGCAGGATGTCCATAAAGATCATTGATCTCTTTAAAGTGATCAATATCAATAAAGATCAACGCCCCTTTTTTACCTGCACGCAGCAACGTTTGTAGCGCATGTTCTGCACGATCAAAGATCAAAGCACGGTTGGCAATACCTGTTAGCGTGTCATGGGTAGAGAGAAACTCTAGCTGCCTTCGAGACTGCTTTACCTCGGAGAGATCTGTCAACATGATGACTACGTTACGTAAGCTACCATCATCATTAGTGATGGAGTCTATACTCAACCAAGAGAGCAGTTTACTTCCATCAAAACGTTTGATCTCAACCTCTCCATGCCAAAAGCCCACACTCTGCATCTCTTGGGCCACCTCTGCAGACAACTTTTCACCGAGCATCGTATCGGAGAAGTAACTTGAATGTTTTCCAATACACTCATGTGCTGACATATGGATCAGATCCTGCATCGAAGGGTTGATAAAGATCACATTACGGTTTTCATCTTCGATCAAGATCCCCTCTGTTGCTTCAGCAAAGATCTTTTCAAAGAGTTTGGAGTTTTGTTGTGAATCATGCTCATCCGTCACATCTCTGATCAAAATAAGAGCAAGATCAACACCATCCACATGAGAGTAAAAGGTACTTACCCTTGCTTCAAAATAGTGCTTTTTCTCACCCAACATCAGATCATAATGCAACAGCTGCATCTCTTTCGTCTCAAACGCATCCGCTAGCAAGCTATTGAAGACATCTGCTTCCTCTTTATCAAAGATCTCATACACAGATCGCCCTATAACTTTGGCCTTTGGCTTCACAAGAAGATGCTCTTTACCCTCATCAAAGACCTCAAGGTAGATCCCATCTCTGTTCATAATCATCACCAAGTCAGAGATCGAGTTTATGATAGCACGACTACGCTCTTTAGATGCACGTTCAAGCCGGTCATAAAGCATCTGCATCTCTTGCGTCGTCATATCTAAAGCATTTTGAAGGAGGTTTGTCTTGGTATCATAATCTTCGTAAGCGTGTGTGACATTGTCTAAAAGAAGCTCACACTCCTGCTTTTTGTAAAGTTCTTGTGGTGATAGTTTGGATTTTTCTAACTGTTTTTGTAGTAGTTTATGCATGATGTGACCTGATCGAACCCTCTAAAAACCTAAAATTCTCAGTAAAAAAGAGCGATTCCCCTGTGTATTTTAACCTACACACCCTCTCTTTTTTTACCCTATTGACTAAAGTATACCATATCCGTTAAAAAGATAAAGTGTTATAAGATATCTTCCTACTCTCAAACTCCCTGCTAGCGCAAAAAAGCTCCAAAAAGGGATCTTCACAACACCTGCTGCTATCGTTAAGGGATCACCTATGATCGGAAAAGGGGTCAACCAAAGTGCCCAAAAACCATACTTATGGCTATAAAGCAGTGCCCTGCGACCTATCTTTGAAGCTTTTAACTTCGCATCAAAATGTTCACGAAGCCAAGCACCAAGAAAGTAGTTGAGGATGATGGCAAGAAGGTTTCCTGCAGAGATGGCCAAAAGGGCACTGTTTTGATTCATCCCCTCACTTAGTGCTGCTACAAAAGCAACTTCAGAAGAGAGTGGAAAGATGGTTGCTGCCAAAAAGGCAATAGAGAAGAGTCCGAGTACCCCGTACTCCTCGACCATCTAGAAGCTGCTTTTGATGTTCTCAATCACCATAGCTAGAAGCTTCTGACGGGCTTCGACTGAAGTCCAAGCGATATGAGGCGTGATGTATAGACGCTCTTTATGTTCAACCTCCATCAAAGGATGCGGTGTTGACATCGGCTCTTTTTCAAGCACATCAAGACCCACATAGATCTCTTTGATATCAATGATCGCAGCCAAAGCACGCTCTGTCACAATACCACCACGTCCAAGGTTTAACAAGATCGCCTTATCTTTAAGCATCAACAACTCAGAGTGACCAATAAGGTCTTGTGTCATCGCATTAAGAGGGGCATGGATGGTGATGATGTCACACGTCTCCAAGAGCTTTGTAAAAGAGATCTGCTCATATGTGCTATTGCTGTTTTTGCCTGAAGTTGAGTAGTAGAACACCTCAGCACCAAAGGCTTGTGCAATATTGGCCACACCCCGACCGATCTCACCAAGACCGATGATCCCCCATCGTTTACCTTTGATCTCAGAAAAAGGCTGTGCGACATGGGTAAAGACAGGACTCTTTTGCCACTGTGCTGATTTCACATACTCATCATAATAGCGTGAGTGTCCCATCATATAAAAGAGCATAGAGAAGGTGTGTTGGATAACAGAGTCAGTAGAGTACCCTGCCACATTCTTCACTTCGATACCTTGATCTTTTGCCGCTTCAAGATCAACATTATTCATCCCTGTTGCTGCAATACAGATGAGTTTGAGCTTTGTGCACTCAGCCATCATCTCTTTGGTGATAACCACTTTGTTAGTAACAATAACATCTGCATCTACAATACGTTCTAGTGTCTCTTCTGGCGATGTTGTTTGGTAGACTACTACCTCACCAAGTGACTCAAAACCACTTAAGTCGCTCTCTCCAAATGTCAATGCATCAAGCAGTACGATCTTCATGATTTGACATCACTGATTTTGGTAATGATCTGACGCGACTGCTCTAGTGCATCTTCCACTCTATCGAGTACAAGTGCCACTGCCAAACGACGCCCTTTATGTGCTTCAGGCTTACCAAAGACACGTACAAAAGAGTTGTTTGTGAAGAGTTCATCCGCCACTTCGATCACAGGTGCATGGGATTCATTCTCAGACTTAAAGGCAGCAGAAGCACCCTCACCATAAAAGGTAAACCCAAGAGGTAGACCCAAAACCGCACGAAGATGCAACGCAAACTCACTCTGTGACTGTGTGATCAGTGTCACCATTCCTGTATCGTGTGGACGAGGACTTACCTCTGAGAAGTAGACCTCATCACCTTCAATAAAGAGTTCCACACCAAAAAGACCACGACCACCCAGACCATCAGTGATCTTTTTTGCCATATCTTGCGCCTTTTTCAAAGCCACTTCACTCATGCGCATCGGCTGCCAAGAGAAGACGTAGTCACCATCACGCTGTTCATGACCGATCGGCTCACAAAAGACAGTCTCTTTACCATTACGCGCCGTTAACATCGTGATCTCATAGTCAAAGTTGACAAAGGCTTCCACGATCAACTCACTCGCATCACCACGTGCCTCTTTAGCCATCTCCCAAGAGTTCTCAAGATCATCAGCACTACGCATGACAGACTGACCATGACCCGAAGAGCTCATGACGGGCTTCACGACACAAGGATACCCTAGTGCTTCACCTGCTTCACGCATTCCCTCTAAAGTCGTCACAAAACGGTAAGGACCCGTCTTAAGACCAAGATCTTCCGCTGCAAATGTACGAATGTTTTTACGGTTCATCGTCTTAGAGACCGCATCCGCATTAGGAATGACGTTAAAACCTTCTGCTTCTGCTTTAAAAAGCGCAGAGATACTGATCGCTTCGATCTCAGGAAGGATATAGTCAGGCTTCTCATGACGGATGATCTCTAAGATCGCCTCTTCATCTTGCATATTGACGACATGAGCACGGTGTGCCACTGCATGAGCAGGCGCACCTTCATAACGATCAACAGCGATCACTTCAAGACCAAGACGTTGTGCTTCTATAGCGACCTCTTTACCAAGTTCACCAGAACCAAGGAGTAAAACACGCTGAGAATTGCTTTTAAGTGGGGCAGAAAATTGCATCTGTAACCTTTGCATTTAAGTGACGATATTTTAGCAAAAATTACTTTAGGAGCCTCTCTTGTAAGTGAAGCATGTTGAAGATAAAGAGGGTTTTAAGAAGGGATACTTTGAAACTCTTCTTTATGAACACAAGTGGTCAGATCAAAGTTCTCGATCAAGCTAACGAGTTCAGGAAAAGAGAAAGGTGGGATCAGACGTCTACGTCTGTGGCTACTCACACAGTACTGACACCCTTTTTGTTCACTGTAAGCTTCATCTGCAGAGATCGTGATCATCTTTTGTGCTGGGTTAACACTGTCGATATACTTTAGACTCTCTACGCCAAAATCTTTAACAAAGTCTATGATCACGATGTCATAACGATCTTCTGTATAAAGCTCTTTGACCTCTTCAAGAGAGTCAACAACATCAACATTGTGATCTCGCATCTCATGAAGTAGTTGGGCACGGGTATTGGTCTGGAGGTTGTCTTCATCAATAAAAAGGATATTTTGAGGGTTGATCATAAAGTCTCCTTAGTTTTGAGAAGTAGGAGATAAAAACTATAACTTAAAAGCACAAATGCTACTGAGCTATAATTTTTAGAAAAAGAGTTAGCTTCGGTGCGTTTCGTGCAAAAAAGCCAACGCAAAGCGTACATAAAGTACGCTGAGGAAGGTTTTTTGTGCGAAGCGTGCCTAAGCTGTGCTCTTTTAGAGGCGTGATTCGTAACGGCGCATCATGAAAAGACGTTTAAGCATCTTCTTACGAGCACTGATCTTATCCTTTTTACGTTTCTCAGTCGCTGTTTCGTGGAAACGACGAGCGCGAGCTTCAGTAACGATAAGGTTACGGTCAGTTTGCTTCTTGAAACGACGGTATGCAGCGTCGAAGTTATCGTCCGAGCGTAGTGTAATACCAGGCATTCACATCACCTACTTTCTTTTTAAAATTTGGACGCGAATTATAGCAAGAGATT
>Ga0256826_1002105_pt1 | contig 12247 bp, 8 predicted proteins | sample CV79metaG_FD_185975 | JGI IMG/M metagenome (GOLD analysis project Ga0256826, IMG submission 185975) | Hydrothermal vent microbial communities from East Pacific Rise, Pacific Ocean - CV79 | ecosystem: Environmental > Aquatic > Marine > Hydrothermal vents | place: Pacific Ocean: East Pacific Rise... | reverse complement strand
TGATTTATTTATTATAGTTGCAATTGTTCTTTTATTTTACTTAGTATTTTTAGATAAGCCGCCATCACTTCTTCGTTCATTTGCTATGTTAATCGTAGGATTTGTACTTTATGACAGGGGAATGAAGATTTTAAGTATGCAGACTTTGTTTGTAACAATTATTTTACTTTTAGCACTTTTTCCAAAGTTATTATTTTCTTTAGGATTTTGGCTTTCAGTATCTGGAGTAGGGTATATATTTTTATTTTTAATTCATTTTAAACATCTTAGTAAAGTTTTGCAATTTATTTTATTGCCAATTTGGGTATATTTTTTGATGCTTCCCTTTTCTTTAGTGATTTTTGGAACTTTTAGTATTTACCATCCACTTTCTATTGTTTGGACTAGTTTATTTACTATATTTTATCCACTTAGCATTGCTCTACATGTAGCGGGTTTTGGAGATTTGTTTGATGGAGTACTGAGTGGTTTTATATCTTTAGGTTCTAAATCTTTACATGTAGAACTTAGTAAAAGTATTTTAGCTCTACATGTAGCGCTATCATTGCTTAGTATCTTTTATAAACGAGTTGTTTATGTTGTTTTAGCTTTTTCTATATCTATATTTTTATATGCTTTTTTTATTTAGATAAATCTTGTAGTATTTCATCTAAATTCTTTAGCATTATTTGCATTTTTGAGATATCAAACACATCTATAGCATTGGAAAGTTCTTGTGTATATTCACTAAGTATATCTACATCATATTCTTGAGCAATGCTTTGTAGTTGAGTATTGAAAACTTTGGCATCAGAAATATTATTACTTTTTGTAGCCTTATTATAAAGAGGCATTACATCATTACTAATTAGATTTAAAATAGTCCCCATATTAAGTTTTGCTTTTTCACTAAGAGTAAATTTTTTACTTATAACTTCATCATCTTCTATTATTTCATATTCTAGAAATTGACTCAATTCATTAAAAAGTTCACTTTTTAAAACAGGCTTTCTTAAATAACCGTCAAAATTTTCACGCTTCAATTTATCATGTTCATTTTGCATAACTGAGGCTGTTAAGGCTATAATAGGTGTATTTGATGATTCTTTTATTTTTGAGGCAGCTTCATACCCATCCATATTTGGCATTCTAATATCCATTAAAATTAAATCTGGATTATTTTCTTTGTGAATATTTATAGCTTCAATGCCATCTTTTGCTGTAAGTATGTCTATCTCTGTATCTTCAAAGTTTTTTACTATCAATTCTCTATTATCTTCAATATCATCAACAACCAAAACTTTTGCTTTTTTAAATTGTATAGTTTTACTTACATCTATTGTGGAATTTGTTGTATCACTATCAAGACTTGAAATATCTACATTAAATAAATTTACTGTAAATGTAGCTCCATTTTCATTTTCACTTTCAGCTTTAATATTACCATCCATCATTTCTGATAATCTTTTGGATATTGATAAACCAAGTCCAGTACCACCAAATTTCTTATTGTCTTGACCATCTTTTTGCTCAAACGCTTCAAATATCTTTTTAAGTTGTTTTTTTGGAATACCTATACCTGTGTCTTTTACAGATATTTCTAAATCTAATTTTGATAAGTGTTCTTTTACATTAAATGTTTTTATAGATAAGAGTATATAACCACTTTTAGTAAATTTTACAGAATTTCCTATAAGGTTAAGAAGTATTTGACGAAGTCTTACTTCATCTATAAGTAAACTACTAGGTAGTTTTTCATCAACATTAACAACTAAATCAAGACCTTTCGCTTTAACATTCATCATAAAAATAGAACTTATTTCGTTCGCTAAATTAAAAAGGTTTGTTGGAACTTTATGTATTCCTAATTTTCCAGCTTCTATTTTAGAAAGATCTAAAATATCATTAATCAATGTTAATAGAGTGTTGCTAGCATTTTGAATAGTCTTTACATAAGATTTTAGTCTTGGCTCAGATAATTGTTCATTTAAAAGTTCAGTAAAGCCAATTATAGCATTCATTGGAGTTCTAATCTCGTGTGACATATTGGCTAAAAATTCTGATTTTGATTTGTTTGCTGAATCTGCATCTTCTTTGGCTAATTGTAACTTAAGTGAAAGTATTTCTAGATTTTGTTTCTCTTTATTTAGTGCATTTTCTATAATTTTTCTATCATTTATTTCACGAGATAATTTTCTATTCCAATATATAAATAATAGTAAAACAATTACAAAAATTACTCCATATTTCCAAATAAAAACTAAACTACTAGCTTCTTTTACTTCTACACGCATCCAACGATTTTTTATTTTCATTTTTTCATCAACACTTATATTATCTATAGCTTTGTTAATAATACTAAGTAAAATTTTATCATCATTATGTAGTAGAATTTTATGCTCAAAATTAAAATCTACTTTACCAGCAATATGTAAAGTATTTGGGTAATACATACCAACATAGTGCATTGCGACTGCCATATGCCCTAAAAAAGCGTAAGCTTTTTTATCTCTTACTAGTTCTAAAGCTTCTAAAATATCTTTAGTTTCTATTATTTTTATATTTGCTTTTTTGGATACAAGATAATTATAACTAGTCCAGTATTTTGGAACAGCAATTATTTTGTTCTCATCAGCTAATTCATCAATATTTTCTATAAATGATGTGTCATTCCTAGTTACAAGCACATAAGGAAATTTTGCGAATGTATGACTAAGTACACCAAGTTGTTTTTCATACTCATCATTACTCGCACCAGGATTTATATCTATAGTTTTTTTTCTAAATTTATTTAAAACACTTGGCCAAGTTTTTGATTGTATATATTTAAATTCTAAGCCAGTTTTTTCAGAAATTATTTTTATATAATCTCCAATTAAACCAGTCATATTATTATTTTCAATTATTGATAATGGTTTCCAATTTACTTCACTATATGTAACTTGTTTATGCTTTTGTATCCAGTTGAATTCCTCATTTGTAAAAGCGATATCATTCTCAATATGTTTACTTTTTTTACCAAGCCATTTTTTATGAATATCTTCTGCCTCTTGTATAGTTATTGATGAAAGGGCTTTATTTATTATAGATAAAAGAGTTTTATTATTTTTTGATGTAGCCATATAAAGTCTTATTATATTTTTACCACGATATGATTTAAAAGGTACTATATTTGAAATACCATTATTTTTTAAAACATAACTAAGTGCTGCATATGTATCAAAAAGAATATCTGCTTTTTTTTCAAGTACGGCATCAATTGCTTGAGAGAATGTATCTACAAGTACTATCTTAATAAGTGGAAACTCTTTTTTTAAGACTTCAATATGTGCATAACCTTTTGGTATTGCTAATCTTTTCCCATTTAAATCTGCTAAAGTTTTTACATCTAAATCATCTCTAATAAAAAAATAATCTAACATGTCTAAATATGGTTGAGCAAAATCCATATATTCACTTCTATCTTTTGTGTAGTAAACAGCATGAAGTAAGTCTAGCTTGTTGCTTTTTATTTTTTTAAGATTATTATTCCATTTATCTACGATTACTTTAAACTGTAAACCTGTCTTTGAAGATATAAGTTTAAGATAGTCATTTGAAATACCAGAGTATCCACCATTTCTATCTACAAAATCAAATGGTGCCCAATCTGGACCACCACCAACTTTTACAATATGGTTTTTTATCCAAATTTCTTCTTTCTCTGATAAAAGTTTTTTTCTTTTGCTAGTTAATTTTGCTTTGTTATACCATTTTTTTACAATTATTCTTTTTTCTTCATTTGTTATTTGTTTTAGAGTTTTATTTATTATAGAAAGTAAAATAGTATTTTTTTTATCTATAGCTATACTAACTTTTGTATCTATTCCTGAAATATTATTTACAACTTTTAAATTAGATAAAAAATTATTTTTTATAATGAAAGTAGCAACAGCAATATTTCCTATATATGCATCAACTTTATTAAATGATAAGTCTTTAAGAGCTGCATCATTAGAACGAGTAAGATATAATTTTATTTCAGGATGATTTATTTTTAGCCATTCATGAAGATATGAACCTTTATTTACTGCTACTGTTTTGCCTTTTAAATCTTTGATATCATGTATATCATCTCTATTACTTTTAACCACCATAGCTAAAGGCATACTAAGGTAAGTATCAGAAAAATTAAGATATTTCTCTCTATTAGAAGTTTTTACAGCACAAGTTAAACCATCAAATTTCTTTTTTTTCATATTTGAGATTGTATTTGCCCATACATCAGAGACTACTTTAAATTTTAGTCCACTTTTTTCTTCTATAAGTTTTAGGTAATCAGCAGCAATTCCTGTATGTTTACCTTCCGTGTTTTTAAATTCATAAGGAGGCCAATTATAATCAGCACCTAATGTAACAGTTTTATGTTCTTGAATCCAGTTTTTTTCTTGTTTTGTAAGTGTTGTAAGTTCTTTAGCATAGCTATTTTGTATTGTTAAAAATAGTAAAAATAATAAAAAAAAGTTATATTTTAGAAATTGAGATAAACTCATCAATATTTTCTTTAAAAATTTCAACTAGATATGGATCAAATTGTGTACCACTATGATCAACAATATACTTAAATGCATCATCAATGCTCCACGCATTTTTATATACCCTTTTATGAGTTAATGCATCAAAAACATCAGCAATAGCAACTATTCGACCAAATATATGGATATCTTCACCTTTTAAACCTTGAGGATAACCTGTACCATTCCATTTTTCATGATGTTGATGCGCAATTATATCTGCTGCTTTCATTATTTTTCTTTTAGCAAAGCCTAAGTATTCATGAGCTTTAGTAGTATGTGTTTTCATTATTTTAAATTCTTCTTCAGTTAAAGAACCTTTTTTATGTAGTATGTTTTCAGGAATTGCCATTTTACCAACATCATGCATAGGACTTGCGTGGTAGATAGTATTAGCATCATCTTCAGATATAGATTTATGGTAATGAGCTAAAAGTCTTGAATACTCTGATACTCGTTTTATATGTTTACCTGTTTCATCTGAAATGGATTCAACAAGTTCAGTAAGTATAAAAATCATATCTTTTTGATTTTCTTCTAATTCACTTAAAATCCTATCATGCTCTAATGTCATTTTTGTTTTCAATGTAAGATTGTTGAGTTTTAAAATATTTTTAGCTTTATGTAAATTAACATGTGTTTTTACACGTGCTAGTAGTTCATCTGCATGAAAAGGTTTTGTTATATAATCAACACCCCCAACTTCAAAAGCTTTTGAGATTGAGTCTATATCTACTTTTGCTGTTAAGAAAATAACAGGAATATCTAAAAGTAAAGGATCTTCTTGTATCCGTTTACATACTTCATACCCATCAATACCAGGCATCATAATATCAAGTAAAACAAGGTCAAAGTTGTTATTTTTTAGTATATTTAGAGCTTCTTCACCATTTTGGGCATAAGAAAATTCATAATCATCTTCTTTAAGTATGCTCATAGCAACTTGAATATTATCAACAACATCATCTATTATTAGAATGTTAGCTTCAGACATAATTTAGATCCCTAAGAAGTTTAATTTAAATATAATATCATAAAAAATGTTAGATGATTATAAGTATACTGGTACTAATCTACTTTATTCATAATGGAACAAAGTTTTAGCCCATAAATAAAAATAAGCCAAGATATATATATCCATAAAAATAAAAATAATAAAATAGATAATGAACCATATATACTTGCGTAAGCTTTGTTGTAAAATATATAATAAACAAAGGCATTTTTTGCCATATTGAAAAATACAGATACAAGTAATGAAGAGTTAAAAGCTGCTCTAAATGATACTTTAGTATTTGGTGAAAATTTAAAAAGTATAAAAAATAGTACCCATGTTACAAGATAAGGGATGTATTTTATATTAGCTAAATCATCTGTTAAACTATTTGAAGCCATTAAAGCTGTGAGGTAACCACTCAGATAAAATGTAATACCTAATGAGATTGGTGTAATTGTCAGAATTAATATATATATGCTAAAACTATTTAAAAAATTTCTATTTGGTGCTTTAAATGTTTTATTTGCCACAAATTCATAATTTTTAAAAAATAAAATTGATGAAATAAATAGAAATATAGAACTCAGAGTTCCCATTTTTGAACTATTTTTTAAAAATTCATCAAGATAATTTAGAATAATTTCTGAGTTGCCTGGTAGCATGTTCTCAAATAGTAAAACTTGTATATTTGTGTAGTATCCAGAAAATGATTCTAAAGTAGTGGCAAGTGTGATAATTACAAATAGTAGTGGTACAATTGTTAAAAGAGTATAAAAACTAAGACTTGCCGAGAAAAGTGTTAGTTCTTTATCTACAAACATCAAAAGAAAAAATTTAGCATGTTTGTAAATATATTTAATATTCATCTATCTAACTTAAGCCCATTTTTGCAGGATTTAAGATATTGTTTGGATCAAATGCCATTTTAATTGACTTGAAAAGATTCATCTCTTCGTCAGTAAATGCCATATGCATATATGGAGCTTTTGCAAGACCAATACCATGCTCTCCAGATAAAGTTCCACCCAAGTCAATAGTAGCTTGAAAAACTTCTTCTATCGCCTTGTATGCAATTTTAACTTGCTCTGGATCTTTGCCATCTACCATTACATTTGTATGAACATTTCCATCACCAGTATGCCCAAAACATGGGATATTTATTTTGTATTTGTCCGCGATAGCATAAAACTTTTCTAGTAGCTCCGGAAGTACAGCACGTGGTACAGTTACATCTTCATTTAGTTTTTTACTTCCGTAAACACTTAGTGCTGGAGATGCATTTCTTCTAGCAAACCAAATATCAGCAGCTTCTTTGTCATCTTTTGCGATTTTAAACTCAGAACATCCATTTTCACGAAAAACTTTCTCAATTTGGGCTAGTTGAAAGTTTAAATCTTCTTCTAAATTCCCATCAACATCTGTTACAAGTAAAGCACCAGCATCAACTGGAAGTCCTTTGTTAAAAGTTTGCTCAACTGCACGGATAGTTAAGTTGTCTAAAAACTCCATGGCAACGGGTGTAATTCCACTTGCCATTGTTTTATAAACTGCTTCCATTGCATCATTTACAGAATCAAAAATTCCCATTGCTGTTTTTGTAAGTTTTGGTTTTGGAATTAGTTTTAGAGTTATCTCTGTTAAAACTGCTAGAGTTCCTTCAGAAGCGATAAGAATACCACTAATGTTATAACCTGCTACATCTTTGATAGTACGTTTTCCAGCTTTAATAATATCACCATTTGGTAAAATAGCGCGAGTAGCCATAACATAGTCTTTAGTTATTCCATATTTTGCAGCACGCATACCACCAGCATTTTCACTTACATTTCCACCTAAAGTTGAGTAGTCTTGGCTAGCTGGATCTGGTGGATAAAATAAACCAACTTCTTCAACTGCACGTTGTAAGTCCATATTTATAACACCTGGTTGAACTATGGCTACCATATTTTTCATATCAATCTCTAGGATTTTATTCATATGTTTTTCCATAGCTAGAACAATTCCACCAGAAGATGGAAGTGCTCCACCTGTGAAACCAGAGCCTGCTCCACGAGGAACTATAATAATTCTGTGCTCATTACAGTATTTTAAAATTTTAGATATATCATCTTCATTGCGTGGAAATAAAACTGCATCAGGTTCAAAGTGCTCACGAGTAGCATCATAAGAATATGCTATAAGATGTGCTTTGTCTGAATAAATATTTTCATCACCAACTATTGAAGTTAAGTGTTGTACATGTTTAGTATCAATCATTATCTATCCATCATTACCGAAAAATTCTAAAGCATCTTGGTATCTATCACTATCTTCAGCATTTTCATTTTTTAATTTTTGATCTTTAGCTTTTATTATATTGTAAAGAGTTTTATTGTTTGAATTAGCTTCAGCTAAAAGCTTATAATAATAGGCTTCATAATATTCTAATTCAGAACTACCTTCACCAAACCAATTTGCATCTATCTCTGGAACTCTAGTATAAAAAGGTAGATTTGTTTCATCTTGAAGTAAATCAGCTTCAATAACAGTTAAAATTTTAAAACTTTTAGAGTCAATAGTATAAAGTTGTTTATCTAAAAATATATAAATTAAACCAACTGAAGAAGCAATACTTAGTTTTGTGAAATCTTCTCTAAGTGGAGTTGGATGACCATTAAATGAAAGAATAGTAGCAAATATATCTGGATGAACCCATTGAAGTTTTGAGTGCCTAGTAATACGATAGTAGATCTCTTCACTTGGAGCAATTAATAAACCTCTTGTGTAACCAAAAGCTAAAATAACATTGTCTCCAACTTGAACCTCCCATTTACCAGAAGGTAAGGCATTGTTTCTAAGTGCATTGTATTCGCTAATACCAAGTGTTGCTATATTAGTATTTTTATCAAATTTTTTAACAACAGCATTATTTAATATCATGTTGTGCTGACCCTTAATAGTATGGTAAACAAAACCATTCACACCTATGTCAATATTGTTTATTTTAATTGTTGCTTCAGTCTTGTCTTCATTAACACTAAGTATTTTAGACTTTAAAACACCACCAAATAGTGTAACAGTAAAAATTAAAACTAGTAATAGATATCTCATATAATCTCTTTCTTAATAATATAGTCGCGATTATAGCGCAAGTAAGTAACAGCTATAAGATACTTAAGGCAATTTTAGATAAGGTTCTACGATTATTAATTTTTTAGGTTTATATATGATACGTTTTTTACTATTTTTGATCTTTACAACTTCACTTTTTTCTTCACATATAGAGCATTTTCGTTGGATAAATGGAGATAGCTATTTAATATTTTTAGAAAAAAATAAATTACCAATTAGGCCACTTTATTATAATTTAGATAAAGATGATCAAAGACTTACAGAAGAGATGCGAGCAGGTATACACTGTAGTATACTTAAAGATGATAATGATAATATTTTACAATTACTACTTCCATTAAATGATGAACTTCAAATACACATATATAAAGAAAATAAAAAGTATAAATTTGAAGCTATCCCTATAGTGTCATCAAGTAAAACAGAAGCTTTTACTTTAAAAATAAACCATTCTCCTTATTACGACATAATAAAAGCAACTGGAAGTAAAAAACTAGCAGAAATTTTTGTTTCTTCGTTTAAATACTCACTTAATTTTAAAGTAGATTTACGAAAAGGCGATACTTTAGTAATGATTTATGACCAAAAGTATCGTTTAGGTAAACCTTTTTCTATGCCAACACTTAAAGTAGCAATGATAGAGATGAGAAAGAAGAAACACTTTGTCTATTTAAATGATGATGGAAGATTCTATGATGAAAAAGCTCATGAAGTTGAAGGCTTTTTACTTGCCCGTCCAGTTCGTGGTGCTAGAATTTCATCTCGTTTTACAAAGAGAAGATGGCATCCTGTTCTTAAAAAATGGAAGGCTCACCTTGGTGTTGATTATGCTGCTAGACGAGGTACTCCAATTGTAGCTGCTGGAAGTGGAAAAGTAATTTATTGTGCAAGAATGGGAAGTTATGGTAATCTTGTGAAAATTCGTCATTCAGATGGATATGAAACTAGATATGCTCATATGAAATCATTTCGTAGAGGAATGTATCGTGGAAAAAGAGTAAAAAAAGGTCAAACAATTGGTTATGTTGGTACAACAGGTCGTTCTACTGGACCACATTTACATTTTGAACTTAGAAAACGTGGTCGTGCAATAAACCCACTTAGAGTAGTTCAAGTTACTACGAAAAAATTAAAAGGAAAGCAGAAAAAAGCCTTTTTGAAATTGAAAAAAAATTATGATGAGAGTATTAATCTTCATATTAAAAATAAAACGAAATTTATAAAGACCTCTAAACCAGACACAGTTTGTTATTTTCATAATGGGAAAAGTTGTGAATAAAATAGAATTGATAGAAGAGCTTAAAAATCCAAATTTTATAAAACCTATACTTATAAATTATACTCAAGATGGAATACATAAAAAATGGGAGGCTGTTATAAGCCATGATAGTGTAGCGGTATTACTTTACCATGAGGAAAAAAATGCCTTTATTCTTGTAAAACAACTTCGTGCTACCGTTTTAAATAAAAACAAAACTAATGGAATGATGTATGAACTTTGTGCAGGTATAGTTGATAAAGATGCTACAAATGTTCAAATAGCAAAAGAGGAAATTTTAGAAGAGTGTGGTTATGATATACCAGTTAAAAATTTAGAGAAAATTAGTTCTTTTTATACGTCTGTTGGAATTTCTGGAACACATCAAACACTTTACTACGCTACATGTAGAGATGATATGAAAGTAAATGATGGTGGTGGTTTAGAAGAGGAAGAGATAGAGGTTATTTATATTCCACTTGAAGAGGCAAAAACTTTTATGTTTGATGAATCATATCAAAAAACTACGGGTGTAATGATGAGCTTTTATTGGTTCTTTGATATAAAAAAAGAGTTATATAGTATTTAGTTTATTTATTTAAAAAATTAGATATTTTTTCTGCTACACCATATTTATTGTTATCTTGTAAAATTATTTGAGCTGCTTTATTGTTTTCTGTATTAAAAACTATAGGTCCTATAAAATTAACAATTGAATCTTCAATGGGTGTCTGAATAAGAACAATATTTAAAATTAATATATTTGAGTCTTTAGTCACTTGTAGTAGTTCTTGAATATTATCTGGAATCTCAAAATCATATGCTCTTAAAACAAATGGGTCAATCATAGTAAAAGATATATGTTCATCTGTCGCAGATTGCATTTTCATGAAAATATCATCAATTTTTTCTAAATTTACTACTTTTATATCTTCAAAGCCTAAAAGAGGCACACAAACATCAAATTTCATCAAAAACCTTTTAAGAATATTTCATAATTGTATCATTTTAAGCATAAAATGTACCTAGATTAATAAAGCATACATATCTTTTAGCTAAAATATCATTCTATTTATAATTAGGAAAGTATTTTATGAAATTCAAAACTTCTTTACTCACATCTTTATTAGCTATAGTGATGTTTTTTACATCATGTGCAAAAGAGATTGATGAGTATAATAAACCAGCAATATACTGGTATTCAAAAATTGTTGAGCAAATATCTAATGGTGATTTAGAGACTGCAGATGGATATTATTCATCACTTCAAGGTGAACATATTGGATCACCCCTTCTACCAGAAGCTACTATGATTCTAGCAATTGCTCATATGTATTATGAAGAGTATCTTTTAAGTGAGCATTTTTTAGATGAATATATAAAAAGATATGCAACTGCAAATGAAAAGGAAGAAGCAGAGTTTTTAAAAATTCGAGCTAAGTACATGGCGCTTCCAAATCCTAGACGTGATCAAGCGCTAATTAATGAAGCCATAAAATCTGGTGAAAAATTTAAGCTTAATTATCCAAACTCAATGTATACAGAAGTTGTAAATACTATGTTGACTAGACTTTATCTTGCTCAAGCAGTTTTAAATGAAACGATAGCTTCTTTATACGATAGAATTGACAAGCCTAAAAGTGCTAAATTTTACAGAAATATTCAACCACAACCATGGATAGTATGGGAAGATGTAAATAGAGCAAATACTTCTTGGTATAGAGCATGGTTTGAGGGTGATGGTACATCTTCTTGGTATGAGTATATGATTCCAGATACACAATCAGTTGTTTCAAGAAACTCTGTTCAGGGTGATGAAGAGGTTTCAATAGAAGAAAGCACGGTTGAAAAAGTAGATAAGAAAAGTGAATCATCAACAAATACTACACAAGAGCTTGTAAAAGCTCAAGAGACTAAAGTAGTAGAAAAAGAAGTTACAACTCAAAAAGTAATAGAAGATGATTCATCATGGTATGACTTTATGAATCCTTGGTCAGAAAGTAGTGAAGAGGTTGTAAAAGCTCAAGAGACTAAAGTAGTAGAAAAAGAAGTTACAACTCAAAAAGTAATAGAAGATGATTCATCATGGTATGATTTTATGAATCCTTGGTCAGAAAGTAGTGAAGAAGTTGTAAAAGCTCAAGAGACTAAAGTAGTAGAAAAAGAAGTTACAGCTCAAAAAGTAATAGAAGATGATTCATCATGGTATGATTTTATGAATCCTTGGTCAGAAAGTAGTGAAGAAGTTGTAAAAGCTCAAGAGACTAAAGTAGTAGAAAAAGAAGTTACAACTCAAAAAGTAATAGAAGATGATTCATCATGGTATGATTTTATGAATCCTTGGTCAGA
>Ga0256826_1002104_pt1 | contig 12253 bp, 10 predicted proteins | sample CV79metaG_FD_185975 | JGI IMG/M metagenome (GOLD analysis project Ga0256826, IMG submission 185975) | Hydrothermal vent microbial communities from East Pacific Rise, Pacific Ocean - CV79 | ecosystem: Environmental > Aquatic > Marine > Hydrothermal vents | place: Pacific Ocean: East Pacific Rise... | reverse complement strand
CAGCAGGTATGATACTATTGGTGGTTATAGCAGCCTTCGCATTCAAATTCAGCCAAGGAGCTAACTAATGGATAATATATTAAGTGTTTTAATCTTTTTCCCTCTTTTGGCGGGATTGCTTGGCTTTGTAGTCAATAAAAATAGTATAAGAGTCTATGGAATTGCAGTTGCATCTATAGAGTTCTTATTATCATTGTGGTTGTGGATGTCTTTTGACGCTACACATGCAGGTTTTCAGTTTGTAGAGTCGATACCTATTATCAAAGAGTTTGGTATAAGCTACTATATTGGTGTGGATGGTATCAGCCTATTTATTATTATTATGGCTACGCTTATGACACTCATTGGTATAGTTGCGTTAGAGATAAAAAAAGATATCAAAAACCTTATAATCACTCTTCTTTTCCTAGAAGTAGCGATGATAGGTGTATTTGTGGCTCTTGATGCTATTATGTTCTATCTATTTTGGGAGTTCTCACTAGTACCTATGCTCTATATCATTGGTGCATGGGGTGGAGATAGAAGACTATATGCAGCTGTTAAGTTCTTTTTGTACACATTTGCAGGATCGTTGATTATGCTAGTAGGTATGTTGTATGTTGCATATGTCTACCACTCAGTATCAGGGTCATGGAGTTTTGCGATTACAGATTGGTATGCATTGGTACTGCCACTAGATGTGGAGAGATGGCTATTCTGGGCATTTTTCTTGGGCTTTGCTATCAAAGTTCCTATGTTCCCATTCCATACATGGTTACCATACGCTCACGGTCAAGCACCAACAGTAGGTTCTGTAATACTTGCAGCAGTTCTACTGAAGATGGGTACATATGGATTTATTAGATTCTCTCTACCTATGTTCCCTGATGCATCTGTAGCTTATATAGTGCCAATAGCGATAATAGCTGTGATTATGATTATCTATACAGCTATGGTAGCATATGCTCAAGAGGATATGAAGCAGGTTATCGCCTACTCATCAGTATCACACATGGGTGTTATTATCATAGGTACATTTGCTATGAATGCAGAGGGAATTACAGGTTCAGTATTTTTGATGTTGTCTCACGGTATTGTTTCAGGAGCTCTATTCTTGCTTGTTGGCTCTATATATGATAGACGACATACCAAGCTCATGAGTGAGTTTGGAGGACTAGCTTCAGTGATGCCAAAGTATGCAGTGATATACGGTATTATGCTTATGGCTTCAGTTGGACTACCTCTTACTATTGGGTTTGTTGGTGAGTATCTCTCGCTTGTAGGCTTCTTTAGGGTATCTCCTACATTGACACTATTAGCTGGTACATCTATCATTATAGGTGCTGTCTATATGTTGACACTATACAAGAGAACATTCTTCGGTCCAGTGACCAATAAAGCAAATGAAGTACTCTCAGATCTAAATGGCAAGGAGCTTAGTGCGTTGATACCACTAGTTGCAATTGTGGTATGGTTGGGTGTATATCCAAAGCCAGTCCTAGAGCCAATTGATAACAGTGTCAAGGCACTAGTAAGCTTCATGCATGAGAAAGCTCAAACACCAGAAGCAAAAGAGACTATAGTAGTCAGCAAACTAAAAAGGGAGGCAAAATAATGTTAACGCCTATTTCAATAGATTTGGAATCACTAAATCTTATAACACTATCTCCAATGCTCATAGCAATTTGTGGTGCATTACTTATATTGATAGTAGATTTGGTCAAGCCAAAGCTTGACAAGACGCTATATGTGATGCTTACAATGCTTATATTGTTTGTAGATTTGGTCTCAACATATAGTGCTACTATTAATGAGAGAGGATTTTTTGATCTGATGCTAGTCGATGGAGTCTCTGTCATAGCTCAGCTTATTATTCTGACTACTTCACTACTATTTATACCATTGGCTCTTACCGCCTCTAATAGAAGATTCCATGAGTACTCATATCCTGAGTATTTTGCACTCTTCTTGTTTATGGTAGCTGGTTTTCAGTTTATGGTATCTAGTGACAATCTAATCCTCATCTTTGTAGGACTAGAGACAGCATCATTATCACTCTATACACTCATAGCACTACACAATACTAGAGGTGCTCATGAAGCTGCTATAAAGTACTTTACCATGGGTGCACTAGCTGCAGGGTTCTTCTTGATGGGTTCAGCTGTTATATATGCTATTACAGGTTCAGTAGAGCTATATGAAGTAGCAAATATCCTTCAGTCCAAAATGGATGATACGGGATTGATGCTTCCAGTAGTAGGTGGATTTGTATTGATGTTGGTGGCAGTTGGATTCAAAGTCTCACTATTTCCATTCCATACATGGACACCAGATGTCTATGAGGGCTCTAGTGCACCAATGGCAGGATATATGTCTATTGTGCCTAAGCTTGCTATGGTGGTAGTAGCTATGAGAATATTTGGTATGTATATCAACCTTGACATTGAGACCATCTCATACACGATTATTATCATTGCAGTGATTACTATGACACTATCCAATATGATGGCACTAGTTCAAACTGATGTCAAAAGAATGCTAGCATATAGCTCCATCTCACATGCTGGCTTTATTATGGCAGCACTTGCATTAGGTACTACTAAAGCCAATAGTGCAATATTCCTATATTATGGATTCTTTATGGTTACAAACTTAGGTGCATTTGCTATGTTATGGATAAGCCATCACAAGAGCAAAAGACACCATGAGAGATATGATCATCCATTTAGTAAGTTCTCAGGTATGATACACAAGTCACCTATGGCAGCTGTTATCATGGGTATATTTATGCTTTCACTTGCAGGTGTACCACCATTTAGTCTATTTTGGGGTAAATTATATTTGATTAGTTCGGTTGTAGATTTTGCAGCTGCTACAGAGGAGACCAAGTACATAGTGCTAGCTATAATCATGGTACTCAACAGTGCAATAGCTGCCTACTACTATCTAAAGCTTATTATCTATATGTTCCTTAAGCCAGCTGATGAGAGTAGTGGGATTGTCTATGTAAATCAATCTAGAGCACTCAATACAGTTATTGGAGTGCTAGCGATACTAGCTATTATGTCTATCTTCTATGTACAGCCTCTTATGGAGTTTGTCACATATCTAGTAAGTGCTAGCGGCTACTAGCTTATACACTAACCTATTTACTAGGTTAGTGCTCACTCTCGTTACTATTTTCACAATATTCTCATATACTTGGGCTATTTTATTCTATTTTCACACTAATTGCTGTAAAATGTTATCTAATATTAGATAGAATTATAAATTATTATATAAAAGGGCATTAGATATGCAAATAATAAATTCAGATAGAGAATTACAAAATATAGAGATACCATTAAATCCCAAAAAGCATATAGTCAGTAAAACTGATTTGAAAGGTATAATCACTTACGGAAATGACTATTTTACGGAGATTTCTGGATATAGTGAAGCAGAGCTCATCGGTCAGCCCCACAATATAATACGCCACCCTGATATGCCTAGGATAGTATTTAAAATGGGTTGGGATAGTATAAAGTCTGGTCTACCAATATTTGCAGTAGTGAAAAATCTAGCAAAAGATGGTCGATACTATTGGGTTATTGCTGAGCTTGATGTTAGAAGAGATGATATGACTCATGAAGTTATTGGCTACAATGCATATAGAGTAGCAGCGTCAAAAAAGGTAGTGGCAGCTATAGAACCACTATACAAGAAGCTAATAGAGATAGAGAAGATCTCTGGCATGAAAGGTTCAGAAGACTACCTAGCAGGATACCTAGAAGAGGCAGGAACAACATATGATAAATTTATGGACAATCTCATAGGCAATAAGGGTATATTCAAACTATTCTTTAGTACAATGAAAAAGATATTTAGCTAATAATTATCTGCTTTAGTAGCTCACTACTTGAGCCAACTACTCTATTTTTAATCCAGTACATAATTACTAAAGTATTGGAGTTAAATCAAGCAACGGTAGCATTAGCATCACCTGACCCCTATTCCTTCCTATTCCTATTCCTCTATCGTTGTTAATGTATAGCTTGAAAGGGCTTTGCTTATGAGGGAGACGAAGAGAAAGTTTTAGGGAGTATTTTTAGAGGTGCCCTATAGATATTACTTTGTACATGATTATCTATATTTTTACTAAAACCAGTCTTTTATCATTAGTCCTTCAACTCTTATAAATTCTTTTGTATTATGAGTGACTAAAGTTAAATTATGTGCTTTTGCAGAACCTGCAATTAAAATATCCATAGGACCTATAGGAATACCTTTTTTTTCAAGACTAGCTCGTATTAAAGCAGAAGCTTTTGCTTCTTGCTCTCCAAATTCAATAATATTTATTTGTTGCAATAAGGTGCTTAGCTGTTTTTCTCGTTTTTTAGGATTGTTAGATTTAGCAATTCCAACTTGAAGCTCATATATGACAATAGAAGGTATAAAAATATCTTGTGGAGAGTAAGTAAAAAGGTTCTCTCCTACTTCACCCATTCCTTTAAAAAAATATATCAAAGTATTGGTATCTAACATAAACATTTAAAACTCTTCTCTTGAAACATCTTCTCCATAAGGGGTTCGTATCTCTTGGATTGTAGGAAATTCGTCCCATGTACCTAAGAGTTTTTTAATATCATCATTCCAATTATTTTTAACTTTTTGTTCTAAAAGTGTTGAGATAAATTTACTAATTGAGATATTTAGCGAACTTGCCATTGCTTTTACTTGGTTCTCTAAACTATTTGGTATATAGATAGTTACTTGTGCCATAAAATGCTCCTTAATATAAAGTATATGTTAGATTATATGTAGAACTTAATTATAAGAAGATTAAATGATAGGTATATTAACTGATGTAACACAAATCTAATAAATTAATAATTTTTATTTAAAAACCTACATCTAGCTACTACTGAAATTATGAAGATACTAAAACAAGTAACCTTTAAAGAGTTACTTGTTTAGTGGGTGAGGGGTTATTTCTCTGTAGTTTTTTTATGTGTGAAGTATAGAGCCATTCCTGTGAATACTGCTCCGCCTACGATGTTTCCTAGTGTTACTGGAATTTGATTCCACAACCACCAGTCTGCAACTGTTACATTTGCTCCTAGCATGATTCCTGCTGGTATAACAAACATGTTTACAACAGCATGTTCAAAACCCTGTCCAAAGAATGTTAAGATTGGGAGCCACATAGCTAAGATTTTACCACTTGTAGAGGTAGATGTTAATGCCATAACAGCACCCAAAGTTACCATCCAGTTACAAAATATTGCTTTTATAAAAACAGTATATAGTCCATCTACACCTAAATGTTGGTAACCTATTGTTTTTGCTTCAGCTATTTTTTTAATGAGTTCAATAACAGGAGTTGACTCTACATGACCAAACTTTGTAGTAGCCAACACATACATAACAGCGTAAAAAAGACTACCTATGAGGTTTCCTATAAAAACCCAAGTCCAGTTGATTGCTAGTTTTTTAAGCCCTAGTTTTTTGTCTAAAAATGTTGTTGTAAGTAGTGCAAAACTACCAGTAACCAACTCTAGTCCTAAAAGGATAATCATTACAAAACCAACTGGGAATATTAACGCTCCTACTATTGGTGTACCTGTTTGAGTTCCTCCTACTAAAGCTAGAGTCGTAGCAAATCCTAGTAAAGCTCCTGCTAAAGCTCCTCTTATTAGTATATCTTTAACACCTAAACTAGACTTGTACTCTCCTGCAGCTATCATGTTGTCTACTACAACTTCTGGTTTTACATAACTCATATTGTTTCCTTGTTTTAATCTGATAACATATTACTCTAAATTAAATATTTTATATATAGATGATTGTATGATTTTTAATCAGTTCTATAATTAAATCTCTTTTAGTTGAACCATAAGCTCTGAAAATACTTGCGCTCTTTTTAGTTTGTTGTAGTCTGTCATCATATATATGATTTCACTTAGCTTTGTTGGCACTTTTGGGTTTATTTTAGTTACTTCATCTCTTTTGATTTTTCTGTAGTCTCTTTTAATTACTTCAAAGTTCTCTACACCTGCGTATCTTTTTTCATTTGTAAGTAGTTTAAAGAGTTTTAGTCCAAAATCAAAGATTTCAAACACCTCTTTACCATAGGTTTTTGGCTCTTTTTCAAGTTCTAGTTTAATGTTTAAACCTAACTGCTCATTTAACACATAGTTAATTTTAGTGTAAAAACTTAAAGCTTGGTAGCTGTAGTTAGCCAAAAAATATCTCTGCTCAAACGCTTCAAATGTCTCTGAACGCTTCTTAAACTTACTATATGCTTGAAGAATATATTTTATAAGATATTTAGCTTCTGTTATGGGTACAGACTTGAGTAACTGTTTAGCCTCTTTAGCCTCTCTTGTAATTTTCCCACCCATGAAGATGTGTACACCATCTACACGATTACCATCTTTATCTTTAGCTTTACACCCCTCTAGTCCTATGTCTGCTATGCCGTGGACACCACAACCCTTAGGACAAGCAGACCAGTTCATGCGAACACAACCAGACTCTATGGCTACCTCTTTTTTAAGAAAGTTTGCCATCTCTATGGCATCGCTTTTGTTTGGAATAACTGCAAAAGTACAAGTTTTTGTACCTGCACATGCTATCATGTCGTTAAAGTAAATGTTGTCAAATGCTTGGTACTGTTGTATGAAGTCGGTAGATTTAAGCTCATCAAACTTTGACTTATCTATGTCTGTTATGTAGATATTTTGGTCATAAGTAAGGCGAATATCTCCCGAACCAAAACTCTTTGCAAACTTAGCACTCTTTAACAAATCTGTTCCTGAAAATATACCAGATGGTACAACTACTTTGTAGGCAAACTTTCCATTTTTTTGTAAAACACGGTTAGAGCCTAGTGCAATGTTTTGTGACTCACTAAGAGTTTGACCAGCACTTGGCAAGTCTAAGCCAGACTCTTTTTTTATGGCATCTACTATGGTCTCTATGCCTACATCTTTTATGAGAAATATGAGACGATTTTTGTTTCTGTTGTCTCTGTATCCAAAGTTTTTAAATATCTCTAAAATAGCCATAAACACTTGTGGAACTTCTTTGGCTTTTACAAATATGTTAGCATCCATAGCTTGCATACCTACTCTAGCTCCTAAGTATAGGTTAAATCCAAACTCACCATCCTTGTTTGCTAGTACAAAACAGCAGTCGTGTCCAAAGATGTTACAAGAGTTAGAGAGTGAACCCAAAATTCCTGTGTTAAATTTTCGTGGTAATCTAGAGATCCATTGGGGGTTCTCTATGGTTAGTTTTTGCATCTCATCTACTATGGGTTTAGTCTCTATGATGGTATCGTAAGCTAGACCATCTAGTGGGTCTGAGACAATATTTCTAGGGTTGTCAACTCCTGTTTGAAAAGTTGATATGCCTACCTCTTTTAGTTCATGAAGCACCTTAGAGATGTTTTGTATGTCTATATATCTTAGCTCCATCTGCATACGAGTAGTAAGGTCTATGTAGTCTTTAGCATACTTTTTTGCCACTTCACCTATGCGTTGTGCTTGTTCATTATTTAGTTGACCTACAGGTAGGCGAACTCTAAGCATGAAGTCTTCACCTTTATCAAAAAGACCAAAACATTTTAGAAAATAGCCACTATCTTCAGCATTAAGACCTTCATACCCTGCTAAAGCAATCTCATCTAGTTTAGCATAAACATCCATAGGCTCTTTGAGTTCTTTAATATTTTCTATTTTATTTACTTTTTTACTTCTTGCTTCTAATGCTTTTTCTAATTTGCTCATAATAAATCCTGAATGATTTTTTTCTTTATTATAATCAATTTTATGCTTTATTGGGCTATTTTAGTGATTAAATTTTAAGCATTTAACTGATAAAAATGCCTAAATAAAATAATTGCTTACTTGTAATAAAAAATTGTGTTTATTTCTTGAATATATGTTTTATATTACTAAAAAATTACAAATTAAGGAAAATTAAGAATTAAGAAATTAAGCAAATTGAAAATTGAGAAAATCTACAAATCAACAAATCACATTAGCATCACCTGACCCCTATTCCCCCTAGACAATCTCATAGGTAATAAGGGTATATTCAAACTATTCTTCAGTGCAATGAAGAAGATATTTAGCTAATAATTATCTGCTCTAGTAACTCACTACTAGAGCCTATTATCTTATCTAGAAATTGAGATTTATTAAATGTAACTTGTCTCTTTGCCAATCTAGAAGTATTTACAACAATTTTATCTCGCAATTCCTTATAGTTATATACACCATCTAGATATTCCAAAGTCTCTTTGATACCTATCGATTTCATACTATTAGGAGATCTAGTATATTTGCACTCTAGCATAGAGACTTCATCTATGAGCCCCATAGATAGCATTATATCTGTCCTAAACTCTATCCTATCCCTAAGTATGCCTCTATCGACTTCTATCTCATATATGGGCATATTAGGCTCTATAATAGGTATAGGAGGGTTAAGGGCAAAGTATTTTGTGGGTGTGACTCCTGTCTCTAGATATATATCCAGAGCTTTCTCTATGCGATAGCTATCATTTGGTGATATACTACTCATATACTCTATATCTATGTCATACATCATTTTATAAGCACTATCTATATCCTTTAAAATTAAATTACGCTTTTTGATATTGCTATCTGACACTACAGGCAGTTGACTTATTCCATCAATAAGAGATTTGAGATAGAAGCTACTACCTCCTACTATAACTAGATTTTTGTTATTTTTCTTTGCAAGATTATATACTTCTGTATATAGATCCATATAGAGCTTAACGCTAAAGTAGCTATCAGGAGCCAGTATATCAATACCAAAATGCTCTATACCAGACATCTCTTCTACAGTAGGCTTGGCAGAGGCTATATCTATCTCTTTGTATATAGAGAGTGAGTCGAGAGATAGAATATAAGCATCTATTCTCTTTGCCACATCAATAGCTAATGCACTTTTACCCGAAGCCGTAGGACCTATAATGGCTATTTGTTTCATATATTATCTTTCGTATTAACTAAAAAAGTGTATCATAAAATGGATAAATAGTAACAGATATATCTAGATTATATCATTGAATTAGAACTTCTATATACCCACAACCCCTAGAGTGTACTGTATCACCTGTACCATTGATATCACCAAAATCAATAGTTATATTCTTATTAGAGATAGTACCGTTAGTAGTTGATATTCCACTGCAGTTGCATTCATTTGTAATGTCTTGTACAATACTACCTGACTTGCTGTATTGTAGTTTATCTCTACCTCCTCCTGTTAGTATATCACTAACAGTAGCATCTTCTGCTATACCATCACCTGTATTATCTACAGTAAAACAGTATCTTATTGTAGCACCTGGAATTCTCTTTGGGTGCACAGTACCGTTGATTGGGTCATCTATTACTATAGATTGTTTGATTATAGACATCTTTGGCATGGCATTATTATTAGCCCCACTACTACATACAAAAGAGACTCCTCCTATATCACTATCATTACTATCAACAGTTATGAGGCTTGGTGCAGTATCGCTAGTAGTCATCTCCCAATCATTAGCATCATTACTATCAATGCCATTTGGTGTCATAGAGAATGATTGTAGCTTATTATTATTTATAGATATAGGTCCATTATCCCATGTGATTCTTGATGTGCTAGTTGTATTTGGGATACCCTCTATGGCATTAGTCTTGGATTGACTATACGATATATAATCTATAGGAATATAGAAAATACTTTCACTCTTTTTTGCTTTATTTACATAAATTTCTGTTGTATCTGTATGAGAGGGGCGTAAGAGTAGTACATCATCATTATTATTATTTAATAGAGGATAGTGTCCCCAATAATATTTATGTATGCCATTACTATGAGAGGAGCTTGGAGCAGGATCTCCCCCTCCTATATACAAAACAACATATTCACCTTTTTGTACATTAGTATCATCAAATAGGTATTGATGTCCCCCTGCAGCATCTTGATCACTTAGCATAAGCCTATCTAATGTCCCACCGCTTGTCACATAAAACTCTACAAACTCTTCATTATCTTTTTTCGTTGTTTCTTGGATGGCTAATACTTCATTGATAACCATAGTAGCCTGATTGTTAGGTTCGTCTAGTGCTATCACAAAACCAAATAAATCACCATCTGTAAAGTTTATATCTTCAACATACCATTTACTATTATCACTTGTGTTTTGAGTCATTTTTATCAATGTTGTATGATTTAACCTCTCTCCATGTGCAAAGTATAAATCACCACTAAATGTATCTATATCAAAATCTGAATCATCCACATCTATCTGTATATTGATATTATGCTGGGTATCACCTGTTTTAGATATACGCCATTTTCGCTTAAGTATCTTACCACCCAAAGGAGCTTTATTTGTAGTCCAAGTAGACCCTTTGTTATTGTTAGCCCATACTAGATATCTATTATCTTCACTACTTAGCACTGGTCGTGAGTCTGTATTGGCAGAGGTGAAATCTGTGTCAGTGGAGATAGTGATAATAGCATCACTATTAATTGACTTGGATATACTCTGATTCCAATCCGATGTATCATCTCTAGCTACACCCGCAACATCATATTTGTATGGGTTAATTTTCTCAAAAACCTTTGTACCATCACTGCTATGATATTCTGGTTTTATAAGGGTGATACCATACTTCAATGCTAGATATGACTCTACTTTGTTACGGTTGGCACTATCCAAAGCTTGGTTAAAGACTACAACCTCTGCGATATCTCCTATCCAGTAGTCACCACCTGATGATGATTCACTCTTACCTGCCCCTACACGGAATGGTTTGTTTGAATTCTCAGAGAAGTCAATATTATTATCATTATCTTCTTTTTTACCTTGATAAAAAAACTCTTTATCGATTTTGGAACCATTTTCTTTGGATTTTGTAGTGGCTATCTCATAATTACCACTTGTAGTCACTCCAGTATCCTCCTTGTCCCAACTAGTACCTGTTCCATTCCAATACTCATATTTTTTATCATGTAAACATAAAAAGTGCCCCTTTCTGTAGTTAAAAAAAACATATCAAATTTATATCTAGTAGTCCACGGGGAGGAACACTCTTCATTTTCTCCTGTATACTTAGTTACTATAAATACTGTCAAATTTTGACCATTAAGTTTATCGTGATAATTTACATCCATAAAGTCATCTGTACCGTCAAATCTCATAATGGGGTTAAAATTGGCTTGGTTGGAGATGGGTGTAGGTTGCTTGTCACCATCGCTTTGCTCTGCATCCCACCCTTGCACTGAATCTTCCCATACAGAAGAGCTAGCAGCATGATCTGCTCGTAACCAAAGCTGTATATTAGCAACACCTCCTGCCGAGGAGTAGAGCTGTGTAATGAGTAGTAAAATAGTTGTAAGAAGTTTAATCATGACTACCTTATATCTACTAATTTAAGGTCTATATTGTACCACGATATATATGAAAAATATCTAGTGTATCATTGTAAACTAGTAGGGGTTATAAGCATGCTAGCTTAATAGCCTCTGCTTGTGAGTGGGCTGTGAGTGGTTCTACTATCATCTCTAGTGAGCCATTGTTCATGACATGGTCTAGTGAGTATAGTGTGAGACCTATACGGTGATCGGTAATTCTATTTTGTGGGTAGTTGTAGGTACGAATCTTTTCAGATCTATCACCTGAGCCTACTTGTGCTTTTCTCTCTGCTGAGGTCTCATCTAGTTGAGCTTGCATCTGTACTTCATATACTCTAGCTTTGAGTACTTTCATAGCCTTATCTCTATTTTTGTGTTGAGATTTCTCATCTTGGATGGCTACTACTACACCTGTAGGAATATGTGTGAGTCGTACGGCAGAGTCAGTGGTGTTTACAGATTGTCCACCACATCCACTAGATCTATATACATCCATCTTTATCTCATTTGGTTTGATATTTACCTCTACATCATCTACTTCGGGGATGACGGCTACAGTGATGGCAGAGGTATGCACTCTACCTTGTGTCTCGGTATCTGGAACACGCTGTACTCTATGTACACCAGACTCATATTTGAGCTGACTATAGGCTCCATCACCTTTGACTAGTACTATAAGCTCTTTGTATCCGCCTGCTGTACCCTCTGAGGAGCTGACTATCTCTATCTTCCACTTCATCTTCTCTGCATAACGCATATATAGCTTGAATAGATCCTCAACAAATAGTGCACTCTCATCACCGCCAGCACCTGCACGGAGCTCTAGGTAATTATTTTTGTCATCATT
>Ga0256826_1002103_pt1 | contig 12254 bp, 11 predicted proteins | sample CV79metaG_FD_185975 | JGI IMG/M metagenome (GOLD analysis project Ga0256826, IMG submission 185975) | Hydrothermal vent microbial communities from East Pacific Rise, Pacific Ocean - CV79 | ecosystem: Environmental > Aquatic > Marine > Hydrothermal vents | place: Pacific Ocean: East Pacific Rise... | reverse complement strand
GCTCTCTGAACAATATGATTATATATTATTTGATACTGCTCCTATTGGTTCTGTTATTGATGCAAATATGCTACTTAATCATAGTGATATTATTTTACTTGTTGTGCGTGCTAATATTGCAGAAAAAGGCTTTATTGAAAACTTTAATAGACTTCGAAAAGATAAAAACATTAATTCTTCTGGTATCATCTTAAATGGTATTAAAGATGGAAATGCTAATAGTTATGGCTATGGTTATGGTTATGGTTATGGTAATTAAATTTTAGGATATAGATTGATGTTTAATTTCTCTTTTTTTAAGAAGCAGACTAATCTACTTACAACTGTGGATATACACTCTCATCTTATTCCAGGAATAGATGATGGTGCAAAAGATATGGAACGTTCTATAGAACTCATTTTAGAGCTTAAAGAGATAGGCTATAAAAAACTCATAACTACTCCACATGTAAGTGACATGTTTCCTAATAGCACAAAGACTATTTTAAATGGGTATCAAGCACTGACTTCTGAATTAAAAGAAAGAGATATAGATATAGAAATTGAAATAGCTGCTGAATATTATGCTGATGACAATTTTGAAAAACTTTTACAAAAAAAAGATATTTTAACATTTGGAGGAGATAAAAAATATCTTCTCTTTGAACTCTCCTACTTTACACGACCTCAAGAGCTAGAAAGCCTTATTCACGACATTAAACTTGCAGGCTATACCCCTGTTTTAGCACATCCTGAACGTTATACATATTTTCATCATGATATTGAAGAGTATCAAGAGCTAAAAACTTCTACAAATGTACTATTTCAAATAAATCTTAATTCAATTAATGGTTACTACTCAGATGATGTTGCTAATGTGGTTAAAAAGCTTATATCAAAAGGTTTAATAGATTTTGTAGGGTCTGACACACACCATCGACGACACACAAAATCCTTAAAAAAAAGTTTAACTACTTCCCTATATAAAAAAATTTTCAAAATTAATACTATTTTAAACTATACTTTAAAATAGTATTTCACTTCTTATCTAATATTTGATTTGATATTGACTTAATAGAAAACTTTGATTCCAATAGTCTAAAAGCATTATTCCCCATTATTTGTCTTAATTCATTATTCATTAGTTTTAATGCATTATTAAAAAATAAATCATCTTCTTTCCCATTAATACTAATTAGCCCTGAATCAGTATTTTCAATTAATTCTTTTAAATCATTACCGAAGTTAACACTACCTAAAATAGGTATTCCTTGAACCATATAACCCAAAAGTTTTCCAGGAAAATTATGTGTTATATGGTTTTTATTAAGTGTAAATAAGCCAATATCCGACTCTGCTAATATTTGTTTAAATTCTTGTTGATTAACTGATGGTAACAATGTTATATTCATTAATTTATCTTCAAGTATTTTTTTTTCAATTAACTTAAATTCATCTCCTGCTCCAACTAATAAAAAATGTGCTTTTGGTTCAACAAGCATTTTTTTAGCTAATCTAATAATATTCATCATATCTTGTGCATGACCAAGATTTCCACCATAAAAATAAATTATTTTATTTTCTAAATTTAATTTTTTTCTATATTTATTTACTTTTTTTTTAAAAGGATTTAAATTAGCCCAATTATATAAAACTTCTATTTCTTTATTTTTTTGATAATAGTTTTTAAACCACTCTAAATTTTTAGGAGACATAACACCTATTGTATCAGCCACCTCATAATTAATTTTCTCAAAATATTTAAAGTACTTAACGATGATTGAATTTTCTTTCAAGATACCATTATCTATAGTCCACTGAGGAAAAAAGTCTCTTAGTATCAAATAACTTTTGACATCCCAAAGTTCTTTTAATTTTCCTACCAAGGTACCAAAAAATATCGTAGGAGAGTAATAAACAATCAAATCATGATGATTATTTTCAAAAAAATCTTTACATGCTATCCAAGCATTCCGTGACAATTGAGTCTCATTAATTGCTCTTTTTACTTTAGAAGTATTTTTAATCTCTCCAGATTTAAAACGATATATTCTAATATCATCCAAACTATCAATAGTTAATAATTTTTTTCTATCAATATTTGGTGTAATAACACTAACTTCATGACCTTGTACTTTAAATTCACAAGCAAGTTCATGCATCATTTTTGCACCAACCTTAATACTATGAGGCATATAATCATCAACTATCATACAGATTTTCATAACTATTTTTTCCAAACTACTCTATTAATATAATCAGTATAACTCAATATAATTCTTAAAACTTTATCTGAAACATTTGGCATACTATAATCCACTACTTCTCTTAAAGTATCTTTTTTTTGTATTTCTAATATCTTAATTCCTTGCATAATTCGTTCTTGTTCAAGTCCCACCATCATTACACTTGCTTCTTCCATAGCTTCTGGTCTTTCATGAGCTTGACGAATATTTAAAGCTCTAAACTTCATAATTGAGGATTCTTCACTTATTGTTCCACTATCACTTAAAACAACAAAAGAATCAAGTTGTAATTTATTATAATCATTATACCCCATAGGTTTCATTAATTGAACTAATGGATGAAACTCAACTTCATTAGCTTCAATTTTATTTCTAGTGCGTGGGTGAGTGGAAACAATTATAGGCATATTATAAACTGTAGCAATTTCATTTAAAGTATCTATTAAGTCATTAAAATTTTCATCATTTCCTATATTTTCTTCCCTATGTGCTGATACTATAAAATAATTTTCTTTTTTTAAATTTAATTCTTCTAAAATATTGGATTTATTGATATCTTCAATTTTTGAGTTTACTACTTCAAATATTGGGCTTCCTGTCTTAATAATTCTATCTGCTGGTAATCCTTCACGAAGTAAATATTCTCTGGCTATATCACTATAAGTCATATTTATATCTGATATATGATCTACTATTTTACGGTTTGTCTCTTCTGGTACTCTTTGATCAAAACATCTATTTCCAGCTTCCATATGAAAAATAGGTATTTGTCTTTTTTTTGCAGGTATGGCACAAAGACATGAATTGGTATCTCCAAGTACCAAAAAGGCATCTGGCTTTACTTCTTCTAATATAGGATCTATTTTAATTAATATATTTCCAATTGTTTCAGTTGCATTTCCTAATGCTGCATTTAAAAAATAATCTGGTTTTCTTAAATTGAAATCATTAAAAAATACTTCATTTAATTCATAATCATAATTTTGTCCTGTGTGTACAATAATATGTTCTATCGCATCTGAATCTTCTAATTTTTGTAAAACACAAGCTAGCCTTATAATTTCAGGTCTTGTTCCTACTACTGTCATAACTTTTAATTTTTTCATTTTAAACCTTTAAAAAAAATGTATCTGGATTATTGGAATTAAATTGTTCATTTGCCCATAAAAACAGTAACAATTCATCATCTCCAATGTTTTTAATATTATGCGTATATCCAGGTATCATCTCAACTACTTCCATAGTATCACTACTCACTTCATATTTTATAATTTCTTCTGAAAGAATATGCCTAAATTCTATAAGTGCTTTACCTTTTATTACTAAAAACTTTTCATTTTTTGTATTATGATAATGATTGCCCCTAGTAACCCCTGCTTTTGTAGTAGAGAGTGAAAACTGACCTGCATTTTTGGTTTTTAATATTTCATAAAATGTACCTCTATCATCTTGATGACCATTTAACTTATATGAGAAGTTATCTATATCCAAATAGCTTAGATAGGTAGCATACAAAGCTCTTTTAAATCCACTTCCAACATTTGGTATAACTAAAGAGTTTCTATTTTCTTTAAACTCAAACAATAAATTTTGAATTTCACCAAGTGTTTTATTATAAATAATTTCTACTTCACTATATCCATTTTTCATATTACCATTAAGGCATTTTACAAACTCATTAACCACATCATCTATATAGACTAAACTCATAGTATAAGTTTCATCATTTATTTGTATCTCTATATCATGAGAGATATTATAACACCATGTGGATATTACACTATTATAGTTTGGCTTAGACCACTTACCAAATACATTCGTAAGCCTAAATATATAATAGTTTGTATTCATTTTTTTAGCATAATCCATTATAATATTTTCAGCTTCTAACTTACTTTTTCCATAATCATTATCTAAACTTGCCTGTGTTGAAGAAGACAATACTATTGGAGTTTGTTTATTATATTTAATAAGTGTATTAACTATAAATTTTGTTAAACCACTATTTTCTTTATAAAATTCACTTACCTCTTTTGGTCGATTTACTCCAGCCAAATGATAAATAAAATCAACTTCTTTAATATAAGCTTCTAAAATATCAAGTGAATCATCTTTAAAAAAGAGATATAACTTTATTTTTTCATCTCTTTGTAATCTCTCTCTTAAATTTTTAGCTATAAAACCATCACTGCCTGTGATTAATACTTTCATTAAATTATCCCAAACTCTTTTAACTCATCTTGAATCTCATATAAACTTAATAACATAGCTTTTAATTCTTCTTCATCTAATCTATGTGTATTATGAGAATGATACTCTCCTGCTTGTGTAACAACCTCTTCTCCATCTTCCATAAATTTATTATAGTTTAAATCTCTATTATCTGATGGTATTCGATAGTAATCACCCATATCAATAGCTTTTACCATTTCTTCTTTTGTCAGAAGTGTCTCATAAAGTTTTTCTCCATGTCTTGTACCTATAACTTTTACTTCATGGTTTGGTTTATCCAACATATTTTTAAGAGTATTTGCCAAGAGTTCTACTGTAGATGCTGGAGCTTTTTGCACAAATATATCACCATTTTTCCCATTGTTAAATGCAAACAGTACAAGTTCAACAGCTTGATCTAAACTCATCATAAATCTAGTCATTGCAGGATCAGTAATAGTAATAGTTTGATTATTTTTAATCTGTTCCATAAACAAAGGAATAACTGAACCCCGACTCGCCATAACATTTCCATATCTAGTACAAGCAATCATAGTTTCTGTAATATTTCTACTTTTTGCTACAGCCACTCTCTCCATCATAGCTTTACTCACACCCATTGCATTAATAGGATATACAGCTTTATCGGTACTAAGAACTATTACTTTATTTACTTTTGCATTAATTGCAGCATTTAAAACATTTTCTGTACCTATTACATTTGTCTGAACAGCTTGCATAGGATAGAATTCACAAGATGGTACTTGTTTCAATGCTGCTGCATGAAATATGAAATCTACACCTCTAACTGCATCAATAACAGAATTTACATCTCTTACATCACCAAGATAAAATTTTAATTTATCATTATTATACTTTTTCCTCATATCATCTTGCTTTTTTTCATCACGAGAAAAAATTCTTATTTCTTTGATATCAGTATCGAGGAAACCTCTCAATACAGCATTTCCAAAACTTCCTGTTCCACCTGTTATTAGTAATATTTTGTTCTTAAACATTTACTTGTCCTTTTTATCTGTATTTAAGTTTATACCATAATGTTCTTCAATTATTTCTTTAATTGATCTATTATTTAATTTTGCAAGGTTTTGTATTTGATATACTTTTGTATCCACCAAAAAACGATACCAGAATGCATGTAATGTATGATATATAAAACCTTTTTTTCCATCCAAAAATCCAAATTGAAATATGTACCTATAAAACCAATATAGTATAGGACGAACGAAAAGAGGTATTTTAAAATAAATATTTTCTTTTAACCAACGCTTTCGTTCTGTTTTTTTACCAAATAAATTTGCAACCGTATCAATCTTATTTATTTTCTCTTTAGCAATCAAAAAATCTATTGCTTCACGAGTAGCATAATTATTGTGTTTTGTTGTCCATAATGAAATATTCTCTTGACGATCATAATTAGCTTCAATTACATCAATAGAACTATGAATTACTTTTCCATCAACTTTTATATGCTCATCCATCCAACGATCTTCCATTTTACCTTTAGATTTTTTATATACACGTAAAAAATAATTAGGATAGTTTCCTCCATTTTTAATCCACTGTGACATAAAATAAATTTTCATTTTTACATATATTCCATCAATACTGCTATCATCAATAATATGTTTAAGCTCTTGAAAACCTTCTTCTGTCCAACGTTCATCTGCATCAATTCTTAATATCCACTCATTTTTAATATTTACATTATCAATACACCAAATAAATTGTTTTGCCTGATTAATAAACTTATTTGTATAAAAATTATTCGTATATTTTCTAGAAATATATTCTGTTTCATCTGAAGAAATAGAATCTACAACTATTATTTGATCAACATATTTATAAATTGACTCTAAACATGCTGGAAGATTTCTCTCTTCATTATATGTCATTATAATAGCTGTAATTGGTAGGGTTTTATTCATTTAATGCTCCTAATAAATAACTTAAGTAGTAATATGTTAATTTTACAACTTCATTAACAATAAAAATTACTGATTCTGGATTTTTATAATATAATTCTTTACTCCAACGCTTACTTTTTGTACCAACAAAAACAACACTTATGTTATTATCTCCATATTTTGAAACTACAGAAGTAAAAAAACGTAATCTTCTAGAATGTGCTGCATCAGAAATAAATAATACTGAATGTAAACTATTCTGTAACATATATTTTTTTATAAATTTTATTTCTTCCAAAGTATTTAATGAATGTGTATCATAAATAATATTTTTATTCAATATACCTTTTTTATTTAAATATACAGCTCGCCAATCTAATTCATTTAATTTCATACTTTGATCAAAATTATCAACTCCAGTTAAAATTAATTTACCACTTTTTGACAAATTATTTTCATAAATTTTTAATGTTTGCTTTAAACGATTACCATTGTCTCCACCAAATGATACTATTAAATCTGATAATTTAGGAGGAACTGTAATATCAAAAAAACTTCCTAAATTTTTTATAAAAACAACACTTATTCCAATAAAAAAAAATATAATTAATTTTTTTTTCATTTTTGATTCAATATAGTATTAAATAAATCTTTAAATTTAAATGCAATATTATTCCAATTATACTTCTTTGAAAATGCATATGCATTATTTCTTAAATTTTCTCTATCTTCATTAAATAAACTAATTATAGCTTTAGCAGTTTCATCTACATTATTCTCAACCCATTTACCACAATTAAATTTTTCTACCTCTTCCCAAGGTGTACCTTTACTAGCGACTATAGGAGTTCCAGCTGCTAAACTCTCAATATAAACATTCCCAAAATTCTCATTATGAGAAGCTAAAGCAAATACATCGGCATTTGCTAAAAAATCTATTTTATCTTGTCCACTAATAGGATTTATAATAAAAACTTTATCTTCAACATTTAATTCTTTTATCATTTCCAATAAGTGATCTTTCTCACCTTCATCTGGACCAGCAATAATTAAAACAGCATCAGGATATTTCTGAAGAACGTCTATAAAAGATAATATTAATATATCAAAACCTTTCTTAATATGTAATCTACTCATGGATATTACAATATGACTTTTATCCATACTTAAGTTTGTATATTTTTTTAAATATACTTGTTTATCCATTAAATTAAACTTACTATACTCATCTATATCAACTCCATTAGGAATAATTGATACATCTGAATTCGAAAATATTTTTAAAATATCTTTCTTTTCAGCTTCACATGTAGCATGCCAAGATATTCTTTTTATAAATGGTTGAATAAATAATTTCAACCAATATATTTTAAAGTTATTTCCCTGTCCTATGCACCACTCACATAATGCACCACGAGGAGACAATAATATAGGTTTTTTTAATATTATTGATATTATTACTGCAATAGGAATAGGAGAACTAAATATAGCTTGCAAATGTACAATATCAGACATTTTAATATCTTTCCATAATTTCATATAAAGTTCTATTGAAAACTTATCTACTAATGTTTCCTTATAATATTTTACATATAAATTATCTTCAAACTTTATCCACTGATTAGTCAAAACATTTAATTTTTTACCTTTATTTGCATTTGTTGTTGATACAAAGACTTCTGTATTATCTAACTTAGCTAATTCCTGTGAAGTATGTAAAGAGGAAAATATTGGACCCCCATAAACTGTAGCAGGATAGAAACTAGGTATAACAAGATTTATTCTCATATATGTCCTTTTTTATTAAAATATACTATATGCATTAAAAATAATAAATATACAAAGTATAAGGTAGTTGGTAATCCAAAAGCACCCCAGAAGTTAACATTAAATATATCAGTGACTACAGGTGCTATAACAAAAGCTATACCCAAACTTTTCAAAGTTATATATTCCTTTGAATATTTATGAAAAAATTGTATTAGTGAATATATTAACAATATAAATAATAAGAGTCCAATAATACCGCCTGTAATAAAATATTTAAATACACTACTATGGACACTACTTGTAGCATCATTATTATTTGTTTGTTTTACCCATAGTTTACCAACAATTGTATTCTTTATAACTTTTTTGTCTGTTTCATAACCACTTCCTAATACTATCATATTATGAGTATGAACAAAATTATATGCTGATAACCAAATTAAAGGTCTTGTAATTACTTTACCTGATATATCATCTTGACTTGTACCATAATCTCTTTCATAATTAGACATCCTAATTGTATTTAGTACTATAATTATAGGCAGTAAAGTAATTAAAATTAGAATTAATTGTTTTTTATTTCCCTTCAAGTAAAAATATATACTTTCAAAAATAAAATATCCTATTAATAAATTCCTACTTTGTGTCATTATTAACATTATTAACACAATACAATACATAAGATATTTTGTTTTAAAATAAGTTCCATATACTCTTAAGGATAATAAAAAAATAAATATTATATTTCCTACAATATTTGCATTATTATAGAGACCTCCAAATCTAACTGAAAAATCATTCCCATATGTGATATAAAATAAAAACCAAGAAATCAATAAATATAAAATTACTAAATAATTAATTATTTTTAAAAAATATTGGTAATTTAATTTTTGAAAGATTAAATTACTTTGTATTAAAAGTAAAGGAATAACAAATGTTGACATTACGATAATCAATTGTACAAAAGAGTATAATATAGTTCTCTCTTTATCAATTGACCATAATATACTAGCAATAGCATAAATTAGTATAAGGAGCATATAAAATAATATCTTTACAAAAATTTTTTTAATTTTAATATAATTAAATATATAAAATGAAAAAATAAATATTATCAATAAAGAAACTAAATAAGAAAGATTTGGAAACATTAATATGTATGCTTTTATTATATAAATAAAAAAACTAACCATTATTAGAATAATATATAAAATTGAGTAAACTTTTGTTAAAGTCATTAGAATAACCTTGTTTTTATATAAATGAATTGAATTAATATCATTGCAAAATAAGAGACTAATGTACTTAAAGCTGCTGCTAATAATCCATATTTATGAATAAAAACATTTCCTATCAAATTAATTAATAATCCAAACATTTGAATATATGCCATTATAGAAATTTTATTCATCAAAACTAAATGTAAAGAATGTGCTGACTGTAAAACAGTTAATAATACTCCTGCAATTAAAAATATAAAAGTATAATAATGTGTATTTAGCATTTGAGGTTCTAAAAGAATTGTAAAAATAGATTTAGGTAACAATAATACAAGTACAATAATCAATAAAAAGAGAAAGATAGTATAAGAAATTATCCTATTTAAAATTCTTATAGATTCTACCTTATCTACTTCATATTCTTTTAAAATCTTTGGATAAAATGAAATATTAAATAGTTGTGCAAATATTTGAGAAAAGCCAGCAGTTTGAGCTAATAATGCATATATAGCAACCTTTTCTGTACCTTGATAATATTCTATAAAATATCTATCTGAAAATGAAATTCCCCATCCAAAAGCACTAACAAATAATACAGGATATGCAAATCTAATATACTTAAAAAAATTATCTTTTATAAAAATAAAATTATATTTATATTCTCGTAATGATATAGTTGTTACATAGTACAAAACAACATAACCTATTGTTAGACCAAAAAGAAAAGATGTTAATGTCTGAAAATAGACATAAAATATTAAAGGAATAACAAATTTTACAGAAGATTCTAAAATTTTATTATAGAAATAATCTTTATAACTCATATTTAACAAAAAGTACTTTTGTGTAAAAAGAAATAAATTTGTATAAGAAATATAATATATTAAAATAACTATATCTTCAAATGAAAACTTTAAACTAATCTTCCAATAAATAAAAAGAATAATTGCTGATATTATATTTATAAAATGTGCTAATGTTTTAAATTCATTTAAATAAAGAAACTTATCTAACGAACTATTATAAAATCTTTCATATGCCTTAATAGGTATAGTCATAAATACTGTATAAAAAAGAACTGCTATAATTTGGATTAAGATAAAGTTTCCATAAATTTCTTTATCTACGTTATATGATATATAACGAATATAAGTAAATTGCATTCCAATAGGAATTAAAACAGATAAGATAATATAATATATTTTACTATTCATTATTTTTTATTTCATTATAATTGAATGATATTTATCTACTATATATTTTAAATCAAAATTTTTTAACTGATTATTAATTACAACATCATTTTCTTCTACTTCTTCCTTTAAAACTCTTTTAATTGCATTTGATAAACTATTCAAATTACCTGCTTCAACTAAGGTTCCTATTTTACCATCTAGTAATATTTCTGAAGGTCCATAATTACAATTAAATGCAATTACATTTTTATTAACAACTAACGCTTCTGCTAATACCAAACCAAATCCTTCCCACCTAGAAGATAAAACAAAACATTGTGCAAGCTTCATATATTTATATGGATTACTTTTAAAACCAAGTAATTTGACTTTATGTTCTATTTTTAATGTACTAATAAGAGATACAAGAGTGTCTTTTTCTTTTCCTTCACCAATAATAACTAAATTTAAATTATTCAAATTTAATTTAGCAAATGCTTTTATTAATAAATCAAATCCTTTTTGCTTATGAAGCCTCCCTACTGCAACTATATAGTTATTCAATTCTTCTTCAATATTTTCATGTGCCCTTAATGATATTTCTTCTATATCAATAGGATTATATATGACATCAACTACAAGATTTGGATATACTGCATTTAGGTTATTCTTAACTCCATTAGAAACAGCAATAATTCTATTTGCTTTTATATATAATTTTTTCTTTAATATAAAAGAAATCTTTTTTTCAAAAAAAGGAATGTCTTTTCTCAAGATATTATGTTCTGAAATAATAATATTCTTATGACCTGAAAACAAACTAATTATATTCATACTAGGCATAATTGATAATACCACATCAATATTTCTTTGTTTAAAAATTTTTCTTATTTTAAAAACTTTACGAAAAAAAGATATACCTCTATTAAATATACCATTTATATCGGTTCTTTCTTCTAAAGAAATTATATTTATATTATTAGCCACTTCGTAATCTATTTGCTTTTCATCATATAGGATTACATCAATTGATAAATCTCTATATTTTGCAAGTCCATTAATTAAGTTAACAGCAACTCTTTCTCCTCCTCCAAACCTTAAAGTTGGAACACATATAGCAATTTTTTTCATAAATAAATACCCAATATACTAAAAAAGAAATTTAATGATGAAGATAATATTTTCATTATAAGCCCTAACTATCACTATTAAATATATCACGAGTATATACTTTTTCTCGTACATCTTCTAATATATTTTCAAACCTATTGGCTACAATAATATCCGATATACTTTTAAACTCATCTAAGTTTTTTATTACTTTTGAATTAAAAAAATTATCTTCATTCATTACAGGTTCATAGATAACCACTTTTATACCTTTTGCTTTAATACGCTTCATTATACCTTGAATAGCTGAACTTCTAAAATTGTCAGAACCACTTTTCATTACCAATCTATATATACCAACAACTTTAGGATTTTTTTCAATAATACTATTTGCAATAAAATTTTTTCTTGTAGTATTACTATCTACAATCGCTCCTATAATGTTACTCGGTATATCTTTATAATTTGCTCTTAACTGTTTAGTGTCTTTTGGTAAACAGTAACCACCATAACCAAAACTAGGGTTATTATAGTGAGTTCCAATTCTAGGATCTAAGCCAACTCCATTAATGATTTGTTCTGAATTAAGCCCATGAGATTGAGCATAAGAGT
>Ga0256826_1002102_pt1 | contig 12257 bp, 14 predicted proteins | sample CV79metaG_FD_185975 | JGI IMG/M metagenome (GOLD analysis project Ga0256826, IMG submission 185975) | Hydrothermal vent microbial communities from East Pacific Rise, Pacific Ocean - CV79 | ecosystem: Environmental > Aquatic > Marine > Hydrothermal vents | place: Pacific Ocean: East Pacific Rise... | reverse complement strand
TCGCTAAATAATTTTTGTTTGTTTTATTTGGATTGAGAGGACTCTGTTGTTTACGTTGTGCTTTTTGTTTAACGTGTCCATTCTTTTTTCGCCGAAAAAAAGAACCAAAAACCTCTTTCCGCGGCTAGTTTTGGCATTTTTAGATAAAAAAAGTTTGGAATGAGGGAATCCAATAGTCATTGGGCTCGAAGCCGTTTCGAGAGTTTTTTTGAATACTTTCATTTGCGGTCAAAGAAAGTATGAGAAAGACTTATTAAAAGTTATTAGATTAAAAAACTTCTACAGAAAAATTTACAAAAAGATCAAAAAAACTAATCACATTTTAATCACAATATAGATATATTAAACTCACAGTTGACGCGTATCAACGCAAACTAGACAATAATAAGCTAAACTATTTAATGTTATATTTTTTGTTTATAATTCTCTGAATTCATAGATAAATACAAAAGGGACCTCATGCACAAAAGCTTTCTAAAATCAAAAATATTTGCCGGTATTGCCTTAGCTTTACTTACTTACTTTTTCACTTTTCCAATGGTTATGTTTCACGGCACCTTAACTGACATTCATAACGACAGCTTTGTAGCTGAAGAAACTTATGCAGATGAAATTTGGAACTACTATTCTAAAAGCCATTACATGAGTACAACAACACCTGAAGAAGCACATAATAACCTTGAAGAGATGGTTGCTAGTGGTTCTGAAATTGGTTCAGCGTCTACACCAATTTGGTCCGTTTCTCTTGAAGCACCAAACTATCCTAAAGAAGCCTTTCCTTTAGGTATTCCTGTTTATTTTCACTTTGATGGTTTTTCAGGTGAAGTACATGAGATGAACACAATTAACCACTACATTGGAATGGATCCTATGTGGGTGGGTGGACAGTTAGAAAGAGGTATTGGTGTGTATGCCCTACTTCTTTTAAGTCTTATTTTTGTGTATTTCATGGCTTACAATAAAAAAATATTTTCTCTCTTTATGCTTGTACCTGTAGTTATTCCTGTACTTTTCTTAGCAGATTATGCTTACTGGTTATACTGGTTTGGACATAACTTACATGACTGGGGAGCATTTAACATTAAACCTTTTATGCCAACAGTATTTGGAGATGGAAAAGTAGCTCAGTTTATTACGCATTCTTATCCAACAACAGGGTTCTTTGTATTAGTAGCTATTGCTTTCTTTTCACTTTTAGCCATTATGGCAAAAAAGAAAGCACTTCTTGCTTCTGAAGAAACTACGGCAAACTAAGAGCATAAATGTACAAATACCTTAGCCTTTTTCTTCTTATCACTTCAACACTCTTTGCCTCACCTCTTCAAGAGGCGATTGACAATGCGAAAGATGGGTCTATTATTCGTCTTAATGCAGGTGTGTATGAGGGGAATATTGTAATTAACAAGTCTCTTACTATTGAGGGTAAAGAAGATGGTGTTGTCATTAAAGGTTCAGGAGAAGGTACCGTTGTAAAGATCACTAGTTCATACGTAACCTTAAAAAATCTTCGTATTACGCACAGTGGTGAAAGACATGACAAACTTGATGGTGCAATTAGCATTGTTGAAGCTAAACATTGTGAAATCAACAATATTCACATCGATGACACTCTTTTTGGCATTGACTTACAAAGCGTTAGTAATACTAAAATTGTTAACAACTACATCACTTCTAAAGATGCGACTATTGGACTAAGAGGCGATGGGCTTCGTCTTTGGTACTCTAATGACAACCTTGTAGAAAACAACACCCTTTACAAATCAAGAGACATGGTAGTATGGTACTCAAACAACAACCATATCAATAACAACCGTGTAACGCACTGTCGTTATTCACTTCACTTTATGCACTCAGGCAAGAACTACGTTAGAGATAACCATTATGAATTCAACTCAGTGGGTATCTTCTTAATGTACTCCAAAGACACCATTGCGACCAACAACCTGATTAAAAGTTCTTTAGGGGCAACAGGCATGGGTATTGGGCTAAAAGATGCTTCTAATCTTGTAATTGAAGACAACACTATTATTTATAATGCTCAAGGTCTGTACATTGACCGTTCACCTTTTGATCCAGGTTCAAAAAATATTATGAAAAATAACAAAATCTTGTACAATGCAGAAGCCATCCATTTTCACTCTCAAAGCGAGAACAACCACATTACTGAAAATGACTTCAAGGGAAATATTGAAGACATTGTAAACGATTCAAGAGATGTTAAAACCCATAAGAACTTGTTTGCCTTAAACTATTATGACCGTTATGAAGGCTTTGATAGAAACAATGACAATATTGGTGACACCCCTCATAAAGAGTACCAGTATGCAGATAAACTTTGGGTCTATAATCAAGATGTAAAGTTCTTTTACGGGTCGCCTGTAATCTCTTTACTGAACTTCTTAGCAAAACTAGCTCCTTTTTCAGAGCCTGTTTTTCTTTTTGAAGACAAACAACCTAGATTAAGCGAGAAAGGATAAAAATGTCAGATAAGAAACCTGAAAATAAAGACAGAAGACAGTTTATAAACTACACTTCTTTAGGTCTTTTAGGTGCTGTTCTTGCCGGTGGAATTGGATTGGCTCCTTTTGCAATTGCTGAAGAGACTCGACTACGTCCCCCTGGCGCAGTAGATGAAAAAGAATTTCATGGCTTATGTATTAAATGTGGTCAATGTCTTCAAGTCTGTCCTTACCATTCCATTAAACTTGCCGACTTCGGTATGGGTCATGGAATGGGAACGCCTTATATTGACGCAAGAGACCGTGGGTGTTATGCCTGTGAAGCACTTCCTTGTGTTCTAGCTTGTCCATCAGGAGCACTTAACCATACCGTTGAAAAACCTTCTGATGTTTCAATGGGTATTGCGGTACTCGTTTCTGAAAGCACCTGTCTAGGCGCTTTAAATAAAAATGTACCCAAGTCATTTATTGACATGATTACAAATGAGCATCCTCATTCTAACCCTCTTGAAGTAAAGATGTTAGAAAAGCTTGCGACCTTTGAAGACAAGCCTTGTACTTTATGTGCAGATATGTGCCCATTAGACAATGCATGGGCAGCCATTGAAATGGTTTCACATAAAAATGGTGGTTACATTCCTCTTGTAAAAGATGCTTGTATCGGTTGTGGTGTATGTGAAGAGTTATGTCCTGCACAAGAAGCAGCTATTATCATTAAACCTAGAATAAATTATGAAAAACAATACGGAGGTCAATTCGCGTGAAACAAATTTTATTAATATCTTTACTCGCTCTACTTTTTTCAGCATGTTCAGACACTAAAAAAGAACAAAAACAAGAGGCAGTACCCACACAAACTGCTAGTGCATCAGACATTAGTGTTTCTGACAATGCTAATGCTTATGAGATGAAAGTAGAGTCAGCAAATGACATTGAAGACCGTTCTTACTACTACTCATACAACCAAAGAAAACAAAAACCTCATGAAGTTCGTACGCCGTATACTGCGAACATGAATATACGTTCGCCTTATGAACGCGTGAAAATATCACTAATGGTAAAAAAACTAAGTAAGAAGTTTATTTTAAAATGTTCACCTTGTCATAATGATTATGCAAATGGTCTTATTGGTCCTTCTTTATTGGACAAGAATGCAGACTTTATTTATGAAACCATTATGAAGTACAAGTCAGGCGAAAAGACCAATGCTCTTATGGTTCAAATGGTAAAAATGATGGATGATGAAGAGATTAAGGAACTTTCTATTGAGATAGAAAGCTTTAACGAAGAGATTAGAAAACAACGCTCAGGAGAAAAATAATGAAAAATATCATTGTAGGACTAATTACCTTAGGAACATTTGCGATCATGGCATTTTTAGCTTCAACAGGAACCGTCTTTCAAGGTGGGGAACAAGGTAAGATAACTAAAGACATGTCAACTTTTCAAGAGGAAGCACCTACTGTAATTATACAGACACCCCTTCGTGAAGACAAGATTAAAGAGAATGAAGCAGAACTTAAAGCCCTTCAAGACAAGGCGGGAAGTACTGCAAGTTTTGGTGTTTCTAAAGAGTACAAAACACGTTGTGCCTCATGTCATGGGGTAAATGGTAAGGGTATTATCGGGCCAGACATTTCAGGTAGGTCAGCTGAGTTCATCTATACAAAACTTCTTGACTACAAAGCAGGACGACTTGAGAATCCTGTAATGAAAGGGCTTGTAATGAACCTTTCAAAAGAGACTTTAAAAACATTAGCAGATGAAATTGGGGCCTTTAAACAGGCACATTAAGAGGATTTAAGATGGACAAGTATAACTCACGAACCACCATTAAAAATACCACCTTTTGGGATACTTTCTTTGTAAAAAACAAAGAAGGTAAGAACAGACTCTCTTACCGAAGTAAGCGTTGGGTACTCATCATTGCCATTCACCTTACCTTTTTTCTCTCTTTTGCTATTGATGTTCAAGTACTTGAGGGAACACTTAATGGTTCACGTTTTTTAGGCTTTCACCTTATTGATGTTTTTTCAAGTATGGAAGTTTATCTTGCTACCTATCATCTGTCTATCAATATGATTATTGGTGCAGTTACCATTCTTATTGTTTACCTCCTTGTTGGTGGGCGAACATATTGTGCTTGGGTCTGTCCTTATGGTCTGTTGTCTGAAATTGCAGAAAAACTTCATAACACTCTGGTCAATAAAAAAATCATTAAATCCAGAGAATTTAACCATAATGTACGTTATGTTTTCTGGGCTATTTTTCTTATTCTTTCTTTTACAAGTGGTTACTTAGTATTTGAAACCTTTAATGTTGTTGGGATTCTTTCACGTTTCATCGCTTATGGCTGGTCAATCGCTTTAGTATGGGTTTTAGCCATCTTAGCAGTTGAGACATTTTATTCTCGTCGAGCATGGTGTCGTTACATCTGTCCTATTGGAACAACCTATGGAATGCTCGGACCTATCTCAGCTACTCGTATTGAATGGAATGACAGCTGTGACCACTGTATGGTTTGTCATGATGTCTGTTTTGAGAATCAAGTACTTGATTTAACCAAGGCTAAACATGCCAAAGAAAATGAAGAAAAAGGCATTACACACAAATATGTAACGGGTGCAGATTGTACCCTTTGTGGACGCTGTGTAGATGTTTGTCATGAAGATGCACTAAGCTTCAACTTTAGATTAAAAGATTTAGTATAGAATTGAACCCTCTGAACACACCTGATGTTCTCAGAGAGTTTTACAGAAGTGAGATTAGCTAAAACTTTTCTTGAGTCATAGCTATAGCTACGGCGATAGAAAATTTTAGTTAAGATTGCTTCTGTAAAGCCCTCCCGAAGGGTAAAAAGAGAAACACACTATTACGACGTTGAAAGCACTTGAAGCTACTAGTAGCTCCTGCGTACTTCCGCCTCGTACTAGCATATTTCTCTTTTTACTGAGAATATCAGGTGTGTGCAGAGGGTTCAACCTAACAAAAAAGTAATAATTGAGAGAAACTATGATTGATATAAAAAATATCACTAAAAAATTTGGAAAGAACACCTCCTTAAATAATGTTAGCACACAGTTTAAGCAAGGTGATTCTATTGCCCTAATGGGTGCTAATGGAGCAGGAAAAACAACCCTTATTCGCATGATATTAGGTTATTACCATGCTAACAATGGCAGTATTACTGTAAATGGTTTAGACCCTATTAAAGAGCGTGTAGCGATTTTAAAACATGTAAGTTTTGTTCCCCAGCTTCCGCCTCCTATTAAACTCAGTGTAGATGAACTTCTGCATTTTGTTGAAAAGTCTTCAGGAACTTCTAGAGAGAAGATTTATCATTATGTAAATGAGATGTCTTTAGACATCACCCAACACCTGCACAAGTCATTCTTTACCCTCTCAGGTGGAATGAAACAGAAGTTACTCATCGGTATTTCTGCGGCAAAAGAGTCTTCAATTTACATTTATGATGAACCTACCGCAAATCTTGACCCTCGTGCTCGTGAAAACTTCTACAAGATTTTACAAGAGCAGAAAAAAGAGAGTATCTCTTTATTTGTAACACACCGTATTGAAGAGGTTAAGGACTTAGTTAACAGAGAAATTTATATGGATTTAGGAGAGATTGTATCAGATGTACAAATTTAAATACCTGCTTATTGCACTACTAGCACTTAGTTTTTTAGGCTGTGAAAAAGAGAACGTAAACGGTCCACATAAGATTCATTATGATAGAGACATGTGTGCCGAATGTAAGATGGTTATTTCAGACAGAAACTACGCTGTTCAAATTGTAAATCCTCTTAAAAACAAGGCGTATAACTTTGATGACATTGGTTGTGCAATTATTTGGATGGACCAAAACTCTGAAGAATGGTTAGACACAGCACCTATGTATATTGCAGATCAAAAGACCTCAGAACTTATTCCTTCAAGAGAAGTGTACTGGGCAAAAGGGTTTACCACGCCAATGGACTTTGGTTTTGCTGCTTTTAAAGTTAAGCCTGAAGGTAAAACTTACGACTTTATAGAAGTATACCAAGACGTTATCACTTCAAAAAATGCCAAAAAAGTAATGAAGTGCGGTGGTGACATGAAATGTGGTGCTGGAAAGTGTGGGGGTAAATAGTGAACAACTTACTCTTAATCGCTTACCTTGACTTAAAAGAGTCTATCCGCTCAAAATGGTTTCTTGTCTACTCTTTAGTTTTTGGTGGAATGATTGCTCTATTTTTTATTGCAGGTATCACAGAGTCTCAAGTAATGGGTTTTTCTGGGCTTAGTAGACTTCTACTTATGTACATTCAAATTACAATTGTTATCTTGCCTATTTTTATTTTAATTACTACGGTACGTTCAATTTCAGGTGACAGAGACTCTCATATTTTAGAATACATGCTTTCGTTTCCTATTTCACTTAAACAGTACTACTGGGGAAAAGTTATTGGTCGTTTCATTACCGTGTACCTTCCTGTCATGTTTGCAATGATTTTAGCCATTATTTATGGTGCTTTTAAAGGTGCTGAAATTCCTTGGGCCATTTTCTTTCTTTACACAGGTCTTCTTTTTGCACTTTCGTCGGCTTTTTTAGGCATAGCTTTTTTCATCTCTTCGTTTGTTAAGTCTTCAGAAGTCGCTCTAGGAATTGCCTTTTTTGTTTGGATTTTCCTTTTAGCCTTCATTGACATCGCTCTTATCTCTTTAATGATGCAAGAGCGTTTTTCAGAAGAGTTAATCATCACCATTGCCATGCTTAACCCAATGGAAATTTTCAGAGTCGCTGCCATCTCTTTGTTTGACCCTGAACTCACCGTTATGGGACCCGTTGCTTATTACATTTTAGACTCTGTTTCTCAGGCTAATTTTGTTCTGCTTTCTATCGGGTACCCTGTACTTCTTGGAATTATTTTTGCCTTTTTAGGCTATCGAATATTTTCAAAAAAAGATTTAGTTTAAAATTTATAATTAGGAATCAATATTATGTTAAAAAAATTATCACTTTCACTTTTATTACTGAGCTTAAGTACTTCGCTTATGGCAGAAAAAGACCTGCTTAAAGAGTTTATGAAAGAACAGTATTCAATGAACTACACTAAAGAGACACGAGGTATTCTTCGTAATCTTGAAGTCTACAAATACCCAGCTTGGGTTTCTAAAATTACCTTACAAAATGGAAAAACTATATTTTTCTGTTCACCTAAGTCAATGATTGAGTTTTACGACCGTCCTGCCATTCGACCTGAAGTGGGCATTAAAAGCGAAGAAGACTTTAAAGAGATATTAGTCACTGACTTTAAAACATTAAAACCTATTAATGCCAAGGGTGCTTTTTATGTTTACGGCAGTAACAAGATTTCTCCTGCTGGAGATGACTTACCTGCCTTTGCAACCTATGAGTCTGCAGAGCATTTTTCTAAGAAAAACAATGGAAAAAGAGTAATGAGTTTTCACCAAATTCCAGCAGCACTTATTAAACTTCTAAACGGAAACCTTTAAGGATTTATGATGCAAAAGCCAACACCACTAAATATTGAAATTATTTTAGACCCTAAGCGTTACATTGTAAGTGAAACTGATGAGACGGGAAAACTTACCTACTGTAATGATTACTTTAAAGAAGTGGCAGGCTACACTGATGAAGAACTCATTGGAAAACCACATAACATTATTCGCCATCCTGATATGCCTCGGGTTGTGTTTAAACTCTTATGGGAAACTATTTCTGCAGGTAAAAATATTAATGCTATTGTAAAGAACCTTGCTAAAGACGGACGTTATTACTGGGTATTTACCGAGTTTGAATCTCGTCGTGACACCGACACACACAAAATTATTGGTTATACCGCACATAGAAAAGTTGTCTCTAAACATATCATCGACGTTATTTCTGAACTTTACAAACAACTCCTTTACATTGAAAACAATGAGAGTGTTGAAGCTTCAGAACAATACCTAACCACTTTTATGCATGCTAAAGGCGAAGATATTAACTTTGCAAACATCATGGAAGAAATTCACAGGTTCTACTAAAAACACTATTATGCTAAGACTATCTTTATTCCTTCTCTTAGCATTTTTTTTCGTACAAGCTTCACCCCTTCAAGATGCTATTGACCGTGCCCCCATTGGAGCGACTCTTGAACTCTCAGCTGGAAAATATCTTGGAAATATTTATATAGATAAACCTCTAAGTATCATCGCTAAAGACGACGGTGTTTTTATTGATGGTAACTTTAGCGGAAACACTATTAGCATTAACAGTTCTTACGTTACTTTAAAAAACCTAAACATCATTAACAGCGGAAGACAGATGCACACTCTAGACTCTGCGGTGCTCATAAAAGAAGCTGCTCATATTACCATTAGCCATTGTAAAATCAAGAATTCTCTTTACGGCATTAATATGTATATGGTGGAAGACTCCAATATTTCAAACAACACAATAAGCTCCATACAAGCCGATATTCAGCTCAAAGGTGATGGTCTGAAGGTTTGGCATTCACATAACAATACCTTTGCAAATAACACCCTTAGAGAAGTGAGAGACGCTACCTTTAACTACTCACATAATAATACCATCAAGAACAACACCTTCTCAAACAACAGACTTGCCTTGCAGTTTGGTATGTCGCATAACAATAAGATTATAAACAACACTTTTAAGTACAACTCATCTAGTTTAGTTTTTATGGGAGGAATGGACACAAATGTCTCTAACAATGCCATCTTAAGTTCAAAAGGAAGTGCTGGTATTGGTCTTTTGGTAAAAGATGTCAAAAACTTTCATTTTGAAAACAATAGAGTAAGTTTTAATGGTGTAGGAATTTATATTGACTCCAAAAGTTTAGAAATGGGCATGCAACGTTACTTCATCCACAACACAATCACCTATAACAAGGAAGCCCTGCACTTTCATAAAGATATTCAAAACAACACCCTTATCAATAACACTTTTGTCGGAAATATTGACGACGTTGTAAAAAACACTCAACAAAACACTACCTTTTCAAATACAATTCATCATAACTACTGGGACAGGTACGAAGGCTTTGATAAGAATGGAGACAATATTGGAGACAGAGCTTTTAAGATGTACATCTACGCTGACCAACTTTGGCAGTACGACCATAGACTTAAGTTTTTCTACGCTTCACCCATGATTTCTATTTTAAACTTTATTTCTGAACTAACCCCTGTCATTGAACCTGTTTTAATTTTAGAAGACAGCGCACCCTTTATGATAAAAGAGTGATTTTGTCTTGTTTAATGATGAACATCAATAAAAATTTCTTCATACTTGCCTAAAATTAGCTTTTCAAAGGGGCTTTAAATGCAAAAAACACTACTTTTACTTTTAACATTGACCATTTCACTTTTCGCTGTTGCTAATGAATCTAAGATTTGTCAGAAATGTCATCCTATTATTTATAATGAGTATTATGAATCTTCTCACCGTAAGGCTTCTATTTACAACAACCCTGTACATAAGGCTTTTTGGGACAAACATCCTAAAGATGAAAAGGGTTATACCTGTGCAAAGTGTCACTCACCTAGTGATTTAAAGTCAGTTCAAGAGGGTATTGTTGAAGAGAACTTTACTCAAGTTAATGAGCCTATTTCATGTGTTTTTTGTCATACCATTAAAGATGTAGATGAAGGTGAGATGTCGAACATCAACCATTCTTCAGGAGAGAACAAAGAGTTCTTTACAGCAGAACTATCTAAAAAAGGTCAGAAAAAAGCAGAGTATGAAACGAAGTCATCTTGGTTTGGACTTGTAAAAACATCAACGGCTTCCCCTTACCACAAGATTGACTACAACAATGAGAACTACTACAACGGTAATGTATGTATGGGATGTCACTCTCACACAAACAATGAACACGGTTTTGACACGGTAATGCTCGACGCTATGATTGACAAAAATGACAAAAACACCTGTGTTACTTGTCATATGCCTCAGGTTCTTGGAACTAAGGTCACCATTAACGAAACTAAAACACACGCTTTTCACGGGATTGCTGGAATTTACCACATGAACAAAGAGATGGGTAAATACATTGACCTTGAAGTCAAACAAAATAGTGCAGGCTTTTCAGTAAAAGTGATTAACAAATCAAACCACGCTCTTTTTGGTCAAGCATTAAGAGAAGGTAAGTTAAAAGCTAGAATTGTTAGAGGCGACAAAGAGATAGAGTTAACACCATTTATATTTACACGTATCTTGGCTAAAGATGGAAAAGAAGCAATGCCTTGGGCAGCTAATGGAACCATTAAAGACACTTTAGTTTACGCAAAAAGAGACATCAACTTTACGCAAAAACTTCTTAAGGGAGATGTTCTTGTGCTTACCGTAGGCGTTCAACTTCTTACAGACAAAGGAGCCAAAGCCTTAGACCTTCAAGATAACAAAGAAGTAACCAAGTTTAGAGTACTTAAAACTCAAAAGTTTAACTTCTAAGCCCTTTGCGGTTTTATTTCAGGAACCGTTCTTGAACGGTTCTTATTCCATGAGACCCCACTGAAAAAATAAAGTATCCCTCTAGAAAAAGCATTCAGCCCACACATTTTATTAAGATCAAGACTGACCTCTTTAAACATGTCATCCCAAAAATCACGTCCCTTATTTTCGCCATACTTTACAATACTTCCATCACTTTGTTCAATCCACACATAGTTGTAACGGTAAGCAAAATCATGAATAAGACTTGGAATAAAAAGCATTCCCGTAGGGGAGTGAAACCAATGCAACCACTTCGGCATACTCACCCCATCAAAACGAAAGGTTTTAGGAATAACTACATTAACTTCTCCCCCATTAATAGGGTAAGTCCAGTCTTCTAAGAGTTCCCATTCACGTTTGTAAGTTCGCCAATGCTTGTAACGTTCATCATTGCTAAGACCTTCCATATTAATATGAACAGGAGCGAGTTTTGGCATATTTTTTATCATAAAAATTCCATATTTTTTTCTTATTATATAGTACTAATCTAAGTTAAACTATAATTATGCACTTAATTCAAAAGATAAATTATGCCAAACAAACAAGCCCTCATAGGTTTTCTTCTTCTCACTATTTTAATCCTTAGTTCATACACACTTCTTAGCACTACTGAACTCTTCATTCGTTTCCTTATTGGTCTTGGCTTTGGTTATGCCTTAGTCCGTGCTTCTATGGGTTTTGCAGGCAGTGTTAACCGTCTTTCTCGCATTGGTTCCGCTCAACTTGCTTCTGCACTCTTAGGTATGTTTGTACTCACCGCTATTTTGACAAGTTTTGTTATTTATGGAAATGAAGATGCTTACAAACTTAACATCTATCCTATTAATCTTGGGCTAATTTTGGGTGGGCTAATGTTTGGTTTTGGAATGGCACTTTCAAGCTGTTGTGCAACGGGTTCATTAACCGACTTAGCCGGTGGGTTTTCACGGGCTTCCGTTACCATCTTGTTTTTTAGTATTGGAGTCTTTTTTGGTTTTTCTTATCAAGGGACTGCTTCATGGATTAAAACATCTTGGGTTACAACAGCTACTGGTGCTACTTCAAAAGGAGGTGTTTTTTTACCTGACCTTTTTTTGTTTGATGGTGTTAATGGCTATCTTGGTGCCATTGTTATTACAGCTATTTTTGCCTACCTCATTTACTTTCTAGCACAAGCTTATGAGAAAAAGGTAGACCTTATACCAAAAGAAAGTACTTCTAAAAAACAAAGCCTAAATCTCTTTAGCTACGAAACCTTGTTTGTTAAACCTTGGAGTATGAAAGTCAGCGCTATTTTAGTTGCTATTTTATTT
>Ga0256826_1002101_pt1 | contig 12258 bp, 7 predicted proteins | sample CV79metaG_FD_185975 | JGI IMG/M metagenome (GOLD analysis project Ga0256826, IMG submission 185975) | Hydrothermal vent microbial communities from East Pacific Rise, Pacific Ocean - CV79 | ecosystem: Environmental > Aquatic > Marine > Hydrothermal vents | place: Pacific Ocean: East Pacific Rise... | reverse complement strand
TTTTAGAGCATTTGAAATTAAATTTTTAAGTATTTGTGAAATTCTGTGTTTGTCACTTTTTATTGTATCAGTATATGTATCAATAATATTAAATTTAATATTATTATTTATAGCACTTTGTTCGTATAGATTATGAAGCTCTTCTAAAAGGTCTTTTGGTTTAAACTCATCAATAATTATTTCTATCTTTCCAGCTTCTACTTTTGATAAATCAAGAATATCATCTATTAGTCTAAGTAGATCTTTACCAGCTGTGTTAATTGTAAATGCTTTTTTAATATCATCAGCTGTTAAATTTTTATTTTTATTATTACTCATTAATTGTGATAATAAAATTACTGCATTTAAAGGAGTTCTTAACTCATGAGACATATTTGCCATAAATTCAGTTTTGTATTTATTTGATAATTCTAAATCTTTTGCTTTTTGTTCTACTTCTTTTTGTGCAATACTTAATTCTTTATTTTGAATTTCTAACTTTTGTTGTTGCTCTTCCATCGCCGCATTAGCTTCTTCAAGTTGTTGTTGTTGCTCTTCTAAATTTAGATTTGATATCTCTAGTTGTTGTTGTTGATTTAACATCTTAATATTAGCATCTTCAATTTCAGATTGTTTTTGTTTTAGATCTTTATTTATAGTATTTGTATCATCTAGCAATATTTTAAGTTTGGTATTTTTTTGTGCTGTCGAAATCGCAATTGCTATTGTTTTTGTAGATGCTCTTAAAAATTCAATATGATTTTCATCCAACTTTATAATACTAGCAAATTCCATAACTCCATATAAAATTTTGTTGTATGCTAAAGCAAATGTGTATGTATAGTTTGGGCTTGTTTGTTTTGTAGCACTATTTATTGATAAATTATTTCTTTCATTATTTATATTATGATTAAGAATCAATTCTGACTGATCATACGCTACTTGACCAATGATACCTTCTTGTAGTTTATATATATTTTTATTCTTATTTGTATTTATATATGCATAAGAAGCATCAAAAATAAGTTCTTCTTTATTATGATCATATAAATACAATACACCTACTTGTATATCTTCCACATATTTATGAAGATACTTTAATGTATCATTGGATATTGTATTAAGTGTATTTGATTCTATATATAGTTGATTTAAACCTCTTAATCCATCTTTAATCCATTTTTGATTATTTTGTTTAAGAATAGAATGTTTTACATCTTTTATTCCTTCATTAATAAAATCAGACATTTTGCCAATTTCATCATAACTTTTAATCTCTAAATATTTAGTATCTTTTTCTGTACCTTTTAAAAATAAAAAGAAATGTTCTAAAGATCTTTGAAAGTTTGTTAATGGTTTATTTATAATATTATGAATAAAAGATAAAGAAATAAATAAAAATATTATAAGTATAATAATAGTTGAAATTAACATATATTTAATAATATCTTGAATTGGCATTAATACCTCTTCTTTATCAATTTCAGCAATTATTGCCCAAGTTATATCTTTTTTATTAAATGGATGTACAACATGATACACACTTAAAACGTCTTTATTTCTATAATCTTTTATAATATGGTAAGCACGTTTAGTCTCCCCATTCATTACAGCTTTAACAGATTCAGTATTTATTTGTAATACTCCAATTGTGGTTTTTAACTTTAAGTTATTAATAAACCTAGAGTTAGTTCTCATTTTATAATCACTTCCTACAAGATAAGCCTCGCCAGTGTTTCCTAATCCTGCTTTTTTATATTTTTTATCAAATTGCATAATATTTGTAAGCTTATCTGATGGCAGCTGAAATGCTAAAACACCTATGATTTTATTATCAAAATAAATTGGTGTTGAAATAAAAGATGCTGGTGTATTATAACTTGGTTCATATGGTGAAAAATCTTCAAATGCTATTTGATTTTGTTTTAAAAATTTTGTTTTTTTAAAAACTTTGGCAAGTCCTGAGTCACTATATGGTCCATAAATTAAATTTGTTGCAAAATCTTTTTCCTTAAATGTTGTATATATAATATTTCCATTTAAATCAATTAAAAATACATCATATAGGTGAAAAGTTTTCAATATATTATTAAAAATAGGATGAAATGATTTATGGTTATTTATATAAGTAAGATGGTGTTTATTATTATCAATCATAATATTTTTTTCACCAATTTTACCAGGATTATCTTGAATAAATATTTTTTGAGCAACTAACCCATTTATACTTTTTGGTAGATAATACTTTGTTGCTTTTTTGCTTTGAGTATTTTCTATATTAAAATCTATTTTATTAATATAATTTATATCATAGTCTAATATAAGGTCTTTTTGTAAATTATCTTTATCCAAATTTGTTTCATTTTGAATATTATTAAAAGATACTTTGAATGCATCAAAAATAAGTTGTGTTTGTGGATTTTGTGCCGTGATTGTTAATATATTTTTTAAAGTTGAAAAATATTTTTTTAATTCAGCATGTTTTGTAAATTCAATTGTTTCTAGTTGATTAAATTTATCTTTAATTTGCGTCTCTTTTGACTTTTCAATTACAACATATGCGAGTAATGAAGCTAATCCAATTAGTGATAATAATATTATGGCTATTAGTTTATTTTTAATTGATATATTTTTGAACATTTTATTTCTCCAGAGATTAAATATTTATTTTAAGGATTAATTAAATGATAGTCTTATTTATCTTAAAAAGAAATCTTATATAAGATTTCTTTTTATAAATTATTGTATTAGTTACTTTTAAATTTAATAATTGTAGATTTACTATAGTTAGGAACATTATCATATGCAAATATTGCATAATATTTTGATATTTTTGGGTTTCCAAAGTCATCAAAGGTATAGTTGTCATTACCTGCATATATTTTTTCACCATCTAGTGGATTTGATGGGATATGAAATCTATTTCTTACCACATAAACTCCAACAAAGTTATTATCCAAAGGATTCTGCCAAGATAGTTTTACTTTATTATTTTCTATACTTGTCTTTACATTACTTACTTGTTGTGAATATTGTTTATTTCTATTAATATATTTTACTACAAGTTTTAATGTATTTTTATTATCTTTGTTATGCCATGATACAAAGTGATTTGTTATATTAGAAGATGTAGCTTTTATAATAAATTTTGCTTCATTTTTTAATTTATGTGTGTTTTCTAAGGCAATACAAGAATAATGATCAAATATAAATTTATGTTTTTTATTTTTTTGTAAGTCTGCACGACTTACTTCATACCCAATAAATTCAATTCTATCTCTATTTTGTATTGATTCATATGATGTATCTTCTACATCAACAAACTCAATATTGTATCTAATATCAAGTTTTGTTTTTGTAGCTGTTTTATTTTTGATTTCCAAATAACAATCAGTAATAATTGTTTTTGATGGGTCAGGTAAATAAGATAAGTCAAAATTCATTAAACCATAAACTTTATCATTATTTTTATCAAATCCACAAGTTAAATTAGTAGCATCTTGTTTATTTTTATAAATACTAACTACACTTGAAGCTTCAATAATACATGTTTGCCCTGGTACAGTGTATTTTATATCAATATTTGGTCGATAGTGTAATCCTCCACCAAATTTTCCATAACCTAAATCAAACATCATCATTTGAGAATCTCTACCATCTGGAAGTTTAGTTGGACCTTTTATTTTAAATATTACTTTATCATTCTTAAGTTGTTGTGAAAGAATTTCTTTTTCTATATCATTAAAATCCCAATGTGACCATTTTCCTTGAGTTAGTTTAGAAGATGGTATAGTTTGTCCTAAAGTTTCAATAACTTTTGCATTGTGAATTTGATTAAAATCATATATTTCACCTACACTTGAACTATCAATAAAACTAATTGACCATTCTCCATAATTTTCTATTTTTGCGTTTACTCTATTTAATGGATATAAAGATATTTGAACATCTGTAATTATTGCATTTTTAGGGATCTTGTCTAGATTAAATTGCATAACACCATATGATATACCTTTTGTTTCATTTACCCCAATAAATAATGAATTTAAACCAAAATGTTTAAAATTAGTATGTTCTAATTTTTGAGATACATATCCAACATCTTTTGGATTTGGGAAAATAGTTTTTGCAAACTCATGACTTTGTAGTGTAGTTTTAACTTTTAACTTTGGAGAAAAAGGTGATTTTACTTTTGTATTATTGTTTACGGCTCTTATGTAATAATAATACGTAGTTGAACTATTTAATTGAACATCTGTAAATGTGTTATTAAATGTTTCACATATCAAGTTAGAAGAATTACAAGCTTCTTTGTTATGAGTATTTCTAAATATTCTAAAATATATATCTTCACTTAATGGTTTATCCCAAGTTAATGTAACTCTACTATCACTTATTTGGCTAGCTATAAAATTTAAAGGTCTAAGTGGTGCTTGTTTACTATAATTTTGAGCTTCCCCAAATGTTTTTAAAAGGGCAGGTATATTTTCATCTATACTTTCAGTCATATTTTTCATAAAGTCAGGAATATTTCTAGTTCCTACTTCTACAACAGCAGCTATGATACCTTTACTATAATAATATTCTCTACCACTACCACTTATTAATTTTGTGGGTGGTTTTCCTCTATGGATACCATATTTTCTTCCAGTTACCTTGTGTATTTCATAATTCATATTTGCACATATTGTATTTAAATCAGTACCATTTATTTCAGGTTCATGATTAAACTTATGTGCAGGAAAAAATACATTTCCTTGACTATGGTAGTCTAATGCTAAAGTAATATTTGAATGATTATCTACAAAATGTTTAATAGCACTTGTTTCAGGTTCAGAAAATGGTTTTGGACCACTATATACATTTGAACTTGTATTTGAAGATTTTGTATACCCGACACTAAAGTTTCTATTTAAATCAACTCCAAATGTACCATCTCCATTGTCTCTTCTATTTTTTCTCCAAAAAGAAAAATGACTACGACTATATTCATATCCATCCGGATTTAAACATGGTACGATGTAAATAGTATTATAGGTTAATGTTTTAAATACCTTTGGATTTGTTTTATAATTTTCTAATAAATATTCAATAAAAGCAACACCTAGCTCATTTCCAATCCATTCTCTTGCATGTATTGTTCCCGTATATAGTAGGGCAGGTTTATTTTGTGCATTGTTTACATCTAAAGATATAGTTGCTAATACTATATCTCTATTTTCATGTGTTTTACCAATACTTTGAACGCTTATAAGTTCTGGGTATTTTTGAACACTTTGATTTATTATATCAACAGTTTGTTGATATGATTTATATTGTTGTTTCAAATTTAATTATTCTCACTTTTGAATTTATTCCATTTTTTTGAAATTTTAGCAATTAAATCTTTTGTTATACCTTTAATATTCAATAATATAGATGGACTTTGCTCTAATATACCAACAACTTCATCGCTTGAACCAAATTCTTCAATTATTTTATCAAATTTTTTATTTCCAATACCATCAACAGATGTTAAAACTTCTTTTAGTTCTTTTTTACTTACTTGAAGAAGTGGAGTTGATTGTTGATCTTCACCTGCTGGATTTGGAGCTTTTTCATTTTCATTTTTCATTTTCATTGATTTTATACTTTTTAAAGCTAACTTATCTTGATAATTAAATATTTCACTTGGCCATTCTTCTTTTGTTCTTCTTTTTACATGTTTTACTTTGTATTGTTCATCTAATTCATGAATATAAAGTTCTTCATCTCCATATGCTTTCTTTTTCTTTCCAAAGTACTCACCATCAAAACTAGCATTGTAAGCTCCAAATGTAATATGTCTCATAGTTCTAAGTAATGAAGCATCAATTTTACCTAGTTCTTCCCAGTTGAACATTGGCATATGTGGTTTTCTAAATCTTTTTGGAGCTATATTCCACATGATATACTGTCCAATCCAATCTCTAATATAAGGGAACGCTGCAAATGCAGTAGCACATTCTAAAATTCTAACTTTTCCATCTTTACCATAAGCAACATCACATGCCCAATATTCAGCTTTTGCTGCTTTACTTACTTTTACTGCTAAATCAAGTACATTTTTAGGTACATCCATATAGTCCATACTTCCACCTTGAGATGTATTAGTAAGCCATTCTCCTTCAGGAGCTCTTCTCCAAAATGCACAAATAGGTTTATGACCAATTAGCATTACTCTAATATCAGCTTCCATAGGAACAAAATCTTGAAAATACATAGGGTGGTATTTTTTGTCTGCATATAATTCTTTTGCTTCTTTATAACTATCTACTTTATGTACAAAGTATCCACCATAATTAGAAGGACCATAAGATTTTTTTATAATTTTTGGATATTCACATTTTTGTAAAAATTTATCAGCATTCTTTCTTAAATAATATATATATGTTTTGGGAATTGGTAAATCGTATTTCCAAGCAAATCTAGTAACATTTTCTTTTGATTTATTTGAAAATTGAGTATCTAAAGATGGTAAAAATTGTACATTTGGTAATTCTCTTTGAATTTGCCTAAATGTTTCATAAGCAGTAGCTGGAATATTACCTATTAAAATATCTATTTTCTTTTTCTTTACTTCTTTAATAAATCTTGCCTTATCATTTCCCCAATGATATGTAGCAGTTTCAATCTTATTTGGCCACCCTTTAAAGTTTGAGTGATCAAAGAATCTTAATACATAATCCATGTATAAAAATCCAAGAGTTGGTAATTTATCGTTTGTTTTTTTTGCCATATTATTTTCCTTTATTTACTTTTTTATCTATTAAATCAACTATTAAATCAATTTTTTTACTATTAAAATCTAAACCTTGTTTTTCTTGGTCTGGTGTTGCAAAAGCTGGTATTCCATTTACTTCTAGTACAACATATTGTTCTTTATCTAAATCATATATAATATCAACTCCTCCAATATCAACTCCACATACTTTACAAGCTTTTATTGCTATTTCAACAGCTTCAGGAGGTGCATCTCTTAAGAATACACTTCCTCCACTTGTTACATTAGTTCGCCAATCTGTTCCACTAGCTTTTCTTCCATAACATCCTACAAACTGTCCATCAACTATGTCAATTCTAAAATCTGTATTATCATATGTTATAAATTTCTCAACATAAAAATACCTTAAATCCATTTGATTTAAAAATGGCATTAACATGTCTAGGTTTGCTTCATTTTCTATTTTAGTAAGTCCAACTCCACCCCAACCATCAGTTGGTTTATATACCATTTTATCCCATTTTTTGATAATTTTTTTTAATTCATGTCCATCATCTCTATGACATAATTTATAATCAGCAGTAGCAATACCATGTTGTCTTAATATGAATGAAGTGTGAAACTTGTCTTCAGTTAAAGCAAATGCATCATAAGTATTTATCATAGGTATAACTCTATTTAGAGCTTGATATAAATACATTTGATATTGAGTTTGTTCTCCTGCATTATAAGAGAAAAATAAATCAAGTTTATCTAACTTGATATCTTCATATAATATATGACCATTTTTAGCAGTAGCATTCCTCAAGTTTATATTATTAACAACATCAATATTTCTATTTTTTAGTTTTTTAATAATTTTTTTAGCTATTTTATCTCCACCACCATTAGTGTATAGCCACATTCCTATTGTTTTATTTCTTGCCATATATTATCCCCTTTAAATATATATTAAATATAAAATTTAGTATTAAAATATATTATCACATTTCAACAAATAATAACTTGAAAAGAATATCGTTAAATCAAAAAAATTATTTAAAATTAGAATTATTTAAAATAAAGAAATAAACTTATGTTCTATAATCTGCATTTATTTCTACGTATTTATATCCTAAATCACAACCATAAGCAGTAAAACTACCATTATCAATACCTAAGTTACATATTATTTTGAATTTATCTTGTTGTAATACTTTTGAAGCCTTTTGTTCAATTTCATCACTAAATAGAACTTCACCTTTATTATATACTAAAACATTACCAAAAGTTATAGTTAAACTCATTTCATCACAAGCAGCACCACTAGCACCAATTGTAGAAGCTATTCGTCCCCAGTTTGGATCTTCTCCAAATAAGGCAGTTTTAACTAATAGAGAATTTGACAAAGATTTTGCTATTAACTCTGCTTCATTATTATCTTTTGCTCCAGTTACTTCAAATGCAGCTACTTTTTTAGCACCTTCACCATCTGCAACCATAAGCATTGCCATATCATCCATAACTAATCGTAATGCTTCTTTAAAAGCTTCTTTGTCATATACATTTGATTTTTTATTACTTAATAGTAATACAGTATCATTTGTTGATGTATCACCATCTACACTTATAGCATTAAATGTAGTTTTAGTATTTTGTTTTAGTAATTCATTCATATCTTTTTTAGGGATAGCTGCATCTGTACAAATAAAGCAAAGCATAGTTGCTAGGTTTGGGTTTATCATACCAGCACCTTTTGCAACTGCACTTATTTTAAATATACTACCATCTTGTATTTTTACTTCATAAAAACAGCTTTTACTATAAGCATCAGTTGTCATAATAGCTTGACTTAGGTTTGTACTATTTTTGATTGATAAATCAAACTTACTACTTGCATCAATAATTGTTTGCTTTGGTATTCTTACTCCAATTACACCAGTACTTGACATAATAGGATTTTGAATATCTGAATATTTATTTTGAATACTTGATAATATTTCTTCTACATCATCAATACCAGCTTGACCCGTCATTGCATTTGCATTTTTTGAGTTTATCAAAACAAAGTTTGTTTTAAAGTCACTTGGATAATTTTGATAATGTTTTAATGGAGCAGCTTGAAATTTGTTACTTGTAAATATAGCTTCAACTTCACATAAAGTATCACTGTATATAAATCCCATATCAAGAGCATTGTTTGCTTTAAGGCCTGCACTTATACCATCACAGTAAAATCCATCTATATCACTTAATATATTTTTTGTTGGTGTTATTGTAAACATATTGTTTCCTTATTGGTATTATTTTTTATAAAAAAAAAGGTGCGTTGCAAAAGCAACACACCTTTTTAAAATTATTAAGTTAAAAACTTATGAATTTTTCTTTAATGTTCTTAATTCTTTTGCAGAAATTTTAATTTTTCTAGTTGTTCCATCTTCAAGTTCAATTCTAACTGTTCTTAAATTTGGTAAAAATCTTCTCTTAGTTCTGTTCTTTGCGTGAGAAACATTGTTTCCGCTCATTGGACCTTTTCCAGATATCATACATCTTCTTGCCATATTATTTTCCTTAAGTGTTTATTTTAAGAACACTTAAATCTAGTGCCTTATATTTTGTGAAATCATATCTAAAATTATCTTAAGATTTACTTTAAAAAGTCTAGATACGGTTATATTATCCTATTAATGTGTATGTTCATTTAAGTCACTATCATCATATGGATCAAGATGTATATTAATAATCCAGTCTTTAGTTGTATCCAATTGTTTTATTTTATCTTCTATATTATCACTTACTTTATGTGCAGCCATAAGTGTGATAATACAATCAAAAACTAAATGAACATCAACAAAGTTATTTTTACCAGCTGTTCTTGTTTTTAGCCAATGATAATCATTTAGATCTTTTTCATTTTTTATGATACTTTCTATTTTAGAAGTTACTTCTTCATCAAGAGAACTATCTAGTAATACAAGTAGACCTTCTTCAATCAACTCATAAGCACTATATATAATATAAACGGCTATTAAACTACCAATTATTACATCAAAGATTTCATTTCCGCTAATACTTACAAGTATTAGTGAAACTAGTACAGCAAGATTTGCCCATATATCTGTTTTGTAGTGTAGGGCATCTGCTTTTATTACCATATTATTTGTGTCTTTTGCAATCTTATTTAAATATAAAACAAGTAAAATAGTAATAGAAAGTGAAACTATCATAACAATAATAGATGTTTGAGCATATTGTGATATTTCACCTGTGATATATTTATTTATTGCAACATAAAATAAAAATAATCCAGAAAGTGTAATAATAGTACCTTCTATAACACTAGCTAAAGCTTCTATTTTACCACGACCATAATTAAATTGTTCATCAGCTGGTTTTTCCGAGTTGCTTATAGCAAAATAGTTAAATACTGATACAAATAAATCTAAAACACTATCAATAGCACTAGCTAGTACTGCAACTGAACCTGAAAATATTCCAACTGTAAGTTTAAGTATAGTTAATAAAAAAGCAACACTAGATGATACTATTGTTGCTTTTTTTTCTGCTGACATTTTATTTTGCATTATTTTATCGTTTTAATAAACTTTTCTATTCTAGATATACCTTCTTTAATAGTAGATTCATTTGTCGCAAATGAAAATCTAAAATATCCATCTTGACCAAATCCAAGACCAGGAACTACTGCAACTCCAACTTCTTGAAGTAATTTTTCACAAAATAACAAAGAATCTTCTTGAACATTTTTTATATTTACATATAAATAAAATGCTCCATTTGGTTTAACTACACTAAGTCCATCAATTGCATTAAATAAATCACAAGCTAAATCTCTTCTTTTTTCAAATTGAACTCTCATCATTTCAATATCTTTATCGGCCTTACCTTCAAGTGCAACTATTGAAGCATATTGAGTAATTGAGTTAATATTTGAAGTACTTTGAGACTGTAATTTTGTCATGGCTTTAACTAGCTCAGTACAAGGTGTTGCTAAGTATCCAAATCTCCATCCTGTCATAGCAACACTTTTACTAAGACCATTTACAGTTATTGTTCTTTGGTACATATCTTCACTTATACTAGCAGTTGCTGTAAATTCAATACCATCATAGATAAGTTTTTCATACATTTCATCTGAAATAACCCAAATATTTGTACCTTTTAAAACTTCTGCTAAAGCTTCTAATTCATTTTTACTATACACTGAACCAGTTGGATTAGATGGACTTGTTAAAATAAGCATTTTTGTTTTAGGAGTTATTGCATTTTTAAGTTGAGCTGGTGTTATTTTAAATTCACTTTCATCATCCGTTAAAATTTCAACAGGTACACCATTTGCATATTTTGCAAGTTCTGGATAAGTTACCCAATAAGGAGCGGGAATAATTACTTCATCACCATCTTCAATTAAAGCTTGAAAAATATTAAATAAAGAGTGTTTAGCTCCAACATTTACCATAATATCAGATGTATTGTATGTAAGATTATTATCTCTTTTAAGCTTATTTACAATAGCTTGTTTAACCTCTACTGTACCAGCAACTGCAGTATATTTTGTTTGAGCATTATCAAGTGCCTCAACTGCAGAGTCTTTTATTACTTGAGGTGTGTCAAAATCAGGTTCACCTGCACTAAAACTTAATACATCTTTACCTTCTGCTTTAAGTTCAGCAGCAAGTGTAGAAATAGCAATTGTCATAGAAGGAGATAGTTTGTCCATTCTTTTTGCTAGTTTAGTCATCATATTATTATCCTTATAGTATTATATAGGCGATTTTATCTAAAATTTAATCAATTTTTTATTAAGGTATCATTGAATAATTAATAAGTAGGTATATTAATTGTAGTTTTTGGCTTAATGAATCATTACTTTTAGATTAAACAAAAATATATCATAATGAAACGACTAAAAAACCTAACTAACAAATAGGTAATATCTTAAAATATGAAAAAACTATGTTGTTTATATTGTGTTAAGAAATTTACAAATAAGAGATATATTTATATATTGATTTTTAATCAATTCAATTTCCCATACTCTTGATAGCAATGTAATTAAATCTATGATTTGATTTTAAATGAATAGCAAGGAATAAGTCCTAAACATATTTTAGATACAATTATTAAAATTGAATACAACACAACCAAGGTAATAAAAATGAATAACAAATATTTTACTCTAATAGATGATGATAGCTCACATATACTTATCCATATACCACATTCAAGTATAAAGATACCAGATAGCTTAAGTGATGATTATCTTTTAAATAAAGATGACTTAGATAAAGAAACTAAAATAATGGCTGATATGTTTACAGATGAACTATTTGATAAAGCATTTAAAAAATATGGTGGATTGAAACTTGATGTATCAAGAATATTTTTAGATGTTGAAAGATTTAGAGATGATAATAGTGAACCTATGTCAAAAATAGGTATGGGACTAGCTTATATTAAAACTTCTGATTTAAAAGAATTAAGAACATTGAAATATAAAAAAGAGATATTAGATATATATAATGAATATCATTTAGAAT
>Ga0256826_1002100_pt1 | contig 12264 bp, 7 predicted proteins | sample CV79metaG_FD_185975 | JGI IMG/M metagenome (GOLD analysis project Ga0256826, IMG submission 185975) | Hydrothermal vent microbial communities from East Pacific Rise, Pacific Ocean - CV79 | ecosystem: Environmental > Aquatic > Marine > Hydrothermal vents | place: Pacific Ocean: East Pacific Rise... | reverse complement strand
ATTGCTAAAAAAGTGAAACTGTTCTTTTTGGTCGCCTTTGGCGAAAGGAACGGAGACGCTGGTGCATAAATGCACATCAGCTTACTCTTTAATTGCTAAAAAAGTGAAACTGTTCACTCTGGTCGCCTTTGGCGAAAGGAACGGAGACGCTGGTGCATAAATGCACATCAGCTTACTCTTTAATTGCTAAAAAAGTGAAACTGTTCACTTTTTCTTTACGCAATTAAACATTGAACCTAAAGTGCATTACATCACCATCTTGAACAATATAATCTTTACCTTCAACTCTAAGCTTACCATTTTCTTTTGCTTTTGATTCTCCACCAAACTCAATAAAATCATTATAAGCAATAACTTCAGCTTTGATAAATCCTTTTTCAAAGTCATTATGTATAACAGCTGCAGCTTTAGGAGCAGTACAACCTTGAGGTATAGTCCAAGCTCTTACCTCTACTTTTCCAGCAGTAAAGTATGATTGAAGTCCTAGTTTATCAAATGCAGTATGAATAATCTTTTCTAGTCCAGATTCTTGAACACCTAAATCTTCAAGCATCTCTTTAGCATCTTCATCATCCATATCTACTAACTCTTCTTCAATTTTAGCACATAACATAACTAAATCAGCATCCACACTTAAAGCGTGTTCTTTTACTAATTCCACATATTTATTTCCATCTACTAGTGAATCTTCATCTACATTTGCACCATAAATTACAGTTTTTGCAGATAAGAATCTTAACTCTTGATTTAAAGATATAAAGTTTTCATCTTCAGAATTTTCAAAAGTTTTTACAGGTTTTAGTTCATCAAGGTGAGCTGCAAGCTCTTTTGCTATTTCAAGTGTAGCTGCTGCATCTTTATCAAATTTTGCACCTTTTTTAAGTTTATCAATTTTCTTTTCTAATTGACCAATATCAGAATAAATAAGCTCAGCTTCAATAATCTCAATATCTCTTAGAGGATTGATATCACCTTCAACATGTACAATATTTGGATCTTCAAAACATCTAACCATATGTAAGATAACTTCAACTTCTCTAATATTTGATAAAAACTGATTTCCAAGACCTTCACCTTTTGATGCACCTTTTACAAGTCCAGCAATATCAACAAAATCAATTGTTGAGTGTTGTATTTTATCAGGATTAACTATTTTAGATAATTCATCAAGTCTTTTATCGGGAACTGGAACAATTGCTTTATTTGGTTCAATTGTACAAAACGGATAGTTTTGTGCTTCTGCATTTTGTGCTTTTGTAAGAGCATTAAATGTTGTACTCTTTCCTATATTTGGTAATCCTACTATTCCTACGCCTAGTCCCATTTTAATCCTTTTGATATTTATATTTTCGCATTATATCTAAATAATTATGATAAAATGATTTATGAGTAAAAACAAATTTAAATCAGCCTTTGGACTTTCCAATTGTCATGTGCAAACACTATATTCAACATTTTTTAGAAAAAATATTAGTATAGAAACTCAAGATGATATTTTCACATTAAATGATCAAGATTTTATAGAATATTCATGGTGTAATAAACCAATAAATAGTACAACTCCAATAGTTATACTTCTACATGGATTAGAAGGTTCTATTAACTCACCATATATACAAGGTATTATGAAAAGTTTAAAGGAGAATCATTTTTCATCTGTTCTTGTACATTATAGAGGATGTGGTAAAAAAGATAATCTTTTTGCAAAATCATATCATAGTGGACAAACAGAAGATATTAAAGAATTTATCTCATATATAAAAAGTATTTATACACAAAATGATCTGTATTTAGTTGGATATTCTATGGGTGGAAATATACTACTAAAACTACTTGCAACATATAAAGAAAATTCACCTATAAAAAAAGCTGTAAGTATATCTGCTCCACTGCTACTTGATAATAGCTCAAAAAAAATCAATCAATATTTTTCAAAAATATACCAAAACTATTTACTTAAAAATTTAAAAAAACATCTTTTAAAAAAATATTTAAAATATGATATGGAAAAACTTATTGGATACAAAAAAGAAGATATCAAAAATATAAAAACCATATGGGAATTTGATGAAATATATACATCTAAAATCCATGGATTTGAAACTGCAAAAAATTATTATAAACTTAATAGTTCAAAACAATATTTATCTTCAATTTCCACAGACACTTTAATAATACATTCTTTAGATGATCCATTTATGACAAAAGATATTTTACCTAAGCAAAAAGATTTACCAAAAAATATTAAACTTGAAGTATCTAAAAATGGTGGTCATGTAGGATTTATATCTGGAACTATTTTTAATCCTATTTATTGGTTAGATGATAAAATAATCAATTTTTTCAAAGAAAAATAAATATTACAAAACTATTACAATTCATTCTGGTTTAACAATTTTTAGATATAATCTCTTCTAATAAACAATGACTCAAAAGGTAAATAGTGGATAATATAAAAGCAAATATTTCTTATAAATTTATAGCATCAAACTACAATATACTTATTGTAGAGGATTCAAAATCTGTAAATAATATATTACTTACTACATTTACTAAACTTGGATATAACTGCTTTACTGCATTTACTTTAAGAGAAGCTAGAGAACACCTTTTTTACAACAAAATAGATTATTTAATGTTAGATATAAATTTACCTGATGGTAGTGGTGAAGATTTAATTGTGGAATTAAGAAATAAATCACAAAAAATATTTGTTCTTACTTCACAAAAAGATAAAGAAGTAAGAGATATATCTTATCAAAAAGGTGTTATTGATTTTATTGTTAAAGATAAACAGTTTTTTCACCAAATTAATCAAATCACAACAACTATTGAACAATTAGAAAAAAATAGATCTAAAACAATTTTAGTTGTTGATGATTCTATTGTTATTCAAGCACAATTAAAAGATATTTTACAAAATAGACATTATAATATTTTATTAGCAGAAGATACGAAAACAGCACTAAAACTTATACAAACTAAAGATATAGATTTAATGCTTTTAGATGTTCAATTAAAAGAAGCTAATGGGATAGAATTTTTACATAAGCATAAAGAAGAGATAGTAAATATTAAAAAAATTCCAGTTATGATAATATCGGGACATATAGAATCTGCAACTATTAGAGATGGTTTAAAAGCAGGTGCAGTTGATGTTATTAAAAAACCATATGTTATAGAAGAGATAGTTCTAAAAGTTGATTTATGGATAGATTATAAAAGAAAAGAAGAAGAAGTTATAAGTGCAACTAAACTTCTTGAAGAATACAAAGATGCAGTTGATGAAAGTGCCATAGTATCAAAAACAAATCCAAGTGGGATTATCACTTATGTAAATGATATATTTTGTACTTTATCAGGATATACAAAAGAGGAATTATTAGGTAAAAACCATAATATAGTAAGACATCCTGATATGGATAAAGAGATATTTAAAGAGATATGGCACACAATAAAAGATCTTAAGCAAACTTGGAAAGGTAAAGTTAAAAACCAAAAAAAAGATGGTTCATACTATTGGGTTAATGCATTGATAAAACCAATTATTGATGTTCAAGGAAATATTGTCGAATTTATCGGTTTAAGAAATGACATAACAGAACAAGAAAATATTAAAGAATATTTTAAAAAGAAATTAGAAGGGTCTCAAAAAAATCTTAATGATTCAATTAAACTATCTCAAGAATATGAAAAAGCGATAAATGAAAGTAATATACTATCAAGAACTAATTTAGATGGACAAATCACTTATGTAAATGAGAAATTTGTTGAAGTATCAGGATATACTCAAGAAGAAATAATTGGGAAAAATCACAGTATTATAAGAGATAAAGATACTCCAAATAAGTTATATAACAATCTTTGGGAAACAATCAAAGAAGGGAAAGTCTTTAAACATATTATTAAAAATCAAAAAATAGATGGTACACCTTATTGGGTGGATACTACAATTGTACCAATACACAACGATAAAAATGAGATTATAGAATATATGGCAATTAGACATAATCTAAGTGAACTTTTTGATTTACATAAAGAGATTGAAGATACTCAAAAAGAGATAGTTTATAAAATGGGTGAAATTGGGGAAAGTAGAAGTAAAGAGACTGGAAACCATGTAAAAAGAGTTGCTCAATATTCAAAAGAACTTGCTTTATTATATGGTCTTAGCAAAGAAAAAGCAGATATATTATTAATAGCAAGTCCAATGCATGACATTGGAAAAGTTGCAATTCCAGATAGCATATTAAAAAAACCAGGAAAGCTTACTACTGAAGAGTTTGATATCATGAAACAACATGCTGAAATTGGGCATAGTGTTTTAGCTGGATCTAATAGAGAAGTTTTAAAAGCAGCATCAATAGTTGCATATGAACATCATGAAAAATGGAATGGAAAAGGTTACCCTCAAGGACTAAAAGGTGGAGATATACATATATACGGAAGAATAACTGCAATTGCAGATGTATTTGATGCACTAGGTAGTGATAGATGCTATAAAAAGGCATGGGAAGATGAAAAAATATTTAATCTTCTTAAAGAGGAAAAAGGTGAACAATTTGATCCTAAACTTATAGATTTATTTTTAAATAATAAAAAAATCTTTACAGATATCAGAGATAAATATAAAGATTCTTAAGTTTTCACTTTCTAGTCTTCTTTTGTATACTCAAATTTTATACTAAATATTGCTCCATCATTTTTGTTTTCAACCATTATTTTTCCATCCATATGATTTTCTAAAATTATTTTTGTCATATATAAACCAAGTCCTGTACCATTTTTTTCATTTTTTGTAGAAAAATATGGATCAAAGATATTATCTATAATATTTTTAGGTATACCTTTTGCATTGTCACTTATAGCTAAAATAATATTGTTATTTTCCATAAGTAATTTAATTTCTATTTTTTTATCTTTAATATTATTTTCTATTAATGCATCTTTTGCATTATTTATAATATTTAAAACTGCTTGACCAAATTCATTTGGATATCCATTCATAAAAATATCTTTTTGTAGATTTGATTTGATTTCTATTTTGTCTTTTAATAAAACAGGATTTACTATATCGATTGTATTTTTAATTATCTCATTTATACAAAAATTACTTTTTTCTTTTTCTGGTTTGAAAAAATCTCTAAAGTCATCTATTGTATTTGACATTAAGTCAATTTGTTGTTTTGAATTTATTTTAAAATATTCTAAAAATTGATCATCTAATTTATTAATAGAATATTTTAATAATATTGATTGATTTAGCATAGATAAACTATTTAATGGTTGTCTCCATTGATGAGCTATCATTGAAATCACTTCACCCATTTGTGCTAATCTACTTTGATGTAGCATCATTTTTTCTTTTTCACTATTTTTTTGTATTTCATATTTGACTTTTTCTTCAAGTGAATTATTTAATTTTTTGATATTTTGTTTTAGTTTATATTGACTAATATACGCAATTACTATAAGCGAAATAATTATAATTGATATTAAAACAATTGTCCATACAATAGTATAATCAACCACTTTAATAACCTCTTGAGATGTCCATTTTTTATTTATGATATCTATATTATCTTGTGGTAATAATCTTAACATTTCATCTAAAATAACTAATAATTCTTTATCATTTTTATTTACAGCTATTCTTAAATCTAATTTTAATTTACTATATCCTGCAATTTGTAAATTGTCAAAATTATATTTTTTTCTATAATAAGATAAAATTGGTAATGTAGCCATTGTAAAATATACATCTCCATCTTGAACCATTTCAAAACTTTCTTTGTAGCTATTTGTTTTTAGTATATTAATATTTGGATATTTTTCTTCTAGAGTTTGAATTAATCCTGAACCTTTTTTTCTTGACATTTTATTTTCAATAATATTTTTTATATTATTTACTAATGGTTTATTATTTTGCGTAACTATTGCTAAGTTATAAGATAAATAAGGTCTTGTAAAATTAGCATATTTATCTCTTTGTTTTGTTTTTATGGCACTTACTAATATATCACATTTATTATTTTTAAAATATTCTTGCGATTGTATCCATGAATTAGTTTTTATATATTTTGTATCTAAATTTAATTTTTTTGTTATTAAATTTATAATATCTATAGATATCCCTTTTGGAATACCATTGTCAATAAATTCAATTGGTCTCCAATTTGGATTTGTACAAATTCTTAATTCTTTTTTCTTTTTTAAATAATTTTCTTGTTTTTTTGTAAAAATATTTGTAGACTTATTATTTAATCCAAACCATTTATTTTTTAATATTTCCAACTCTTGTGCTGTAACATTATTTTGTGCTTTTTGTAAAATATCTCTTAAAATAGGTTGAGACTTTCTAATACCTAAAGATATCTGAGACATTAACTCTTTGTCGTCTCGAATACTCATATATTTGATTTTCAAGCCATTTCTTTTTATAAGATAATTTACTACTGAATAATTTTCAATCAATGCATCAGCTTCTTTATTTACAACCGCTATGATAGATTCTAAAGTATTTTTATATGTTTTTATTTTTATTTTTGGATATTTATTATGTATATATTCTTCGATAAAAAAACCTTTTGGAATTGCTACTGTTTTATTTGCTAAATCACTTAGGTTATTTAATCCTTCGATATTTGAAAATATAGCTTTTCTAGATGTTATAAATGGTTTTGTAAAATTAATATATTTTGACCTTTTATTTGTTTTTACTATATTTGAAATCACATCTATTTTTTCTAGTTTGATTAATTCTAAATAATCATTCCAAGAATAGTTATTTATATATTTAATCTCTATACCTAATTTTTTAGCCAATAAATCAATATAATCAATTGAAAATCCTTTTGGAATACCATTTTCATTAAAATTATACGGAGCCCATAGTGATTCATTGTGTACTGTTATTGTTTTATGATTATTTATATAGTTTTTTTCTTTTTTTGTTAGATTAAGATTATTGAGATTGATAATATTATATTTGATGTAAAGAGATTTTATAAACTCAAAATCTTCTTTTGATAAATCTTTAAATCTTTCAATAGGAGGAATTAATAAGCCATTTGATGATTTGTAATTTTTACTGTAAATTACCTTTAATTTACCTAAGTGTAATATATCATTTTTATTATTGAAGTATATATTTTTTTCAAAATATGGCAGAGTATTAATATCGCTATATTTTTTATTTAAATTAATTATATTTTTATATAAAGTTGAGATTCTAACTGATTTTATATTTGGATGTATAAAAAACTTATCTATTATATGTGTTAATTTTTTATCTCTATTTGTATAAATATATTTTGCAGAAATTTCACTTAAAATATTTACATAATTATTTAGTTGATTAATATTTTGGTTTTGATAAAAATTTATTATTTGTTGATATCTACCATTTGATTTTAATTTTTTTAATCCTATATTAAAAATATCTCTAATTTTTTTATCTTTAAATGTTACAGGGTATATCTTTTTATTTGGAAAAATTTTATGAAATATAAATTCATCTTTATTTTTATATAAATTTTTATACCAACTAAAAATAGTTTTATCAATAATTAAAGCATTTACTTTTTTAGAAAAAAATAATTTAACATCTTCACTTTGAAATAAAGTATCATGATATGAAGTTTTATTTGTCCCATTTATAGGATTAAATAATTTGTAAAATTTATTTCCTAAGTCATTATATGCATCTTTCCACGCTACAAATTTAATATATTTAAGACTTTGTATAGAGTTAATATTTAAATGTTCAGATTTTCTTGTAATAACATAGTTTTCATAAACTGTAAAATCATCGCTATAAAATAAACTTTTATCATTTGGTGATATAGTAGATACACCATCAATATCATTTGTTCCAGTTAGAATTGTTTCTAAATGGTTTTTTGTCATCCTTATACCTTCTATTTCATATCCTACTAATGCAAAGGCCTCTTTTAATATATCTGGCTCTATCCCTTTTAACATATTTTGACCAAATACAAATGGATGTTTATCAAATCCAAATGCAATTTTTATAACTTTATTTTTATTATTATTTACTTTATCTATATCTGGTTTATCTTGAGAAAACAAATAAGTATTAGTAAAAAATATTACTAATATTAAAAATATACTTTTCATTTTAATCCTTATATATTGGGTGGCTAATAGATATTATTTTTTCTATCTCTTCTAAGTTAATATCTGAAAAATTTAAAGTTTCAATTTTTTCTAATATATTTGATAAATCATTTACTTTGGAAGTAACTGTTTCTATACTATTAAAATCTTTATTAGTTATAGGTATATTATTTTCTATTTTATAACTAATTGAACTACTAATTGTAGCAATTAAAGATAAAGGTTGCTTCCAATGATGTGATATATTTTTAATCATTGAAAAAACTAAGTCTACTTTTTCTTTGTCTATTTGTAGCTCTTTTTGTTTTTTTAAATTTTCTTCATAATTTAACTTTTGAATTATATTATTTAATTTTGACAATAATATATTGATATCTGTAAGTGGTTTATTAATAAAACTATCTACACCTATATCTAATGCTTCTTTGATTGTTGATATATTTGTAATAGCTGTTAATATGATTATTGGTGTATCTTCATTTATTTTTTTTATTTCTCTTGACATCTCTAATCCATCCATATGTGGCATATTTACGTCAGTTAATACTATATCTATTTTATGATTTTTAAAGTCCTCAAGACCTTCTTTCCCATCTTTTGCTACTATAATATTACAAAAAATATCACTAAGTAATAAATATGTATTTTTACATACATTTTTATCATCTTCTACATATAATAATGTTAAGTTTTTACACTTACTAATTATTTCTCTTAAATTTTTCATTTTTCATCTCCAAATGGGCTAGGTCTGCCAAAATAATATCCTTGAGAATAATCAATACCTAACTCTTTAATAGTTTCATAAATATCTTTATTTTCAATAAACTCTGCAATAGTTTGTAGTTTTTGTTCTTTAGCAAATATTACAATACTTTTAACAATAGATCGTGAATAACTATTTGTAACAATATCTTTAATCAATGATCCATCAATTTTAAGAATATCAGGTTGATAAGATAAAAGTCTTTCATAGTTTGAATATCCTGCACCAAAATCATCTATAGCAATTTTTACACTATATTGATTTTTTACATCAGATATAAACTGTTTTACAAGTTCAAAGTCATTTATACTTTCATCTTCTAGTAGTTCAAAAACTATTCTTGATGTATGTTGTTTATGTTTTTTTAGTAAAGAAAATATTTTATTTCTTGTTGATTTTTGTTCAATATCTAGTGCTGATAAATTTATAGATATATCAAATGAACAATTTTTTAATATTTCAAAAGAATGTTCTAAAACAATATTTGTAATTTTCATATATTGATCACTTTTTTTAGCAATTTCAAGGAAAAAGAAAGGGGATAATATCTTATCGTCTTTATCTATTAATCTAACCAATGATTCGTATTTAACAACTTTTTTAGTTGTATTATCAATTATAGGTTGAAAATAAGATATTATTTTATGAGAATTTATAGCTTCTTGTATCATAGAAATAGTATTCATATTTTTTTGTGCTTTTTCTTTAACTTTTTGTGCTAAATTATTTGCTAAAATAAAATCTTGTTTTGTTTTTAATAGTTTTTTCATACCTAATTTTACTGATTCTAAAATCTTGTCATTTACAGTTGCAAAGCTTATTAGTAAAGATATATTATATTCTATATTTTCAATTTGAACTTTATCATTTCTAATAAAATCTTGATATTTTTTTAAACTTTTAACAAAGCTATTTTTATCTTGATAGTAATTTTCTTTATTTATTAATATCGCATATTCTCCATTGTCTAAGTTATATACTAAGTCAAAATTATATAAACTAGAAAACTTTTCTTCAATATATTTTACTATTTTATTTTGTATTTTTTGAACCATACTATTATCATAAAACTCTTCTACCATCTCATATCTATCTAATTTAAAATAAATCAAAAGAGGATTTGGAGTATTTTTTATAGCATCACTTAATTGTTTTACAGGATTCATTACATATGTAATATCATTTCGTAAAGATATATATTCTTGAACAACTCCATTGATATCTAGTATTGGTTTAATTACACTATAAACATAATAACTTTTGCCTTTTTTATTTCTATTACGAACTATACCTTTCCAAATATTTTTTTTATTTTGAATCGTATCCCATATATTTTCAAAAATATATTCTGGCATATCTGGGTGTCGTACAATATTGTGATTTTTACCAATTAATTCTTTTCTTGAAAATCCTGAGATATCACAAAAAGCATCATTTACATAAGTGATATGTCCTTTTAAATCTGTCTTAGATACTATTGATGCTTCATTTGTAATCTCTTGATATTCTTTTAGTAAATGAATATTTTCATCAGATTCTTTTTTATATTTTATTTTTGTTACAACTTTAAGTAAAGCTTGTTGTAATTGCTCTAAATCAATTGGTTTAATTAAATATCCATCAACACCTAATTTTATACTTTGTATAAAAAAATTATTGTCATTGTGTGCAGATAATACTAAAATTGGTATCTCTTGGTTTTTCTCTCTAATTTTTTCAATTAATTCTAAACCATTTAATTTTGGCATATTAATATCAGTAATAATTAAATCAAAATTTTCATTACAAAATTTATTATAACCATCTTCCCCATCAACTGCAATTGTAATATTAGAAATAAATTCTTTTAATATAATTAGTGTAATTTCACGAGCATTTTTATCATCTTCAATATATAATAAAGATAGATTTTTTGAATTGTTTATTAGCTTATTTATCTTATTTTTCATTACTATTCCTAACTTTACAATCTTATTACAAATAACAGTATACTAGATGAAATTAAGTAAATATACAGTAGAATCTGTAGAATCTGTACTTAGGTAATAAAATGATAAATAAAACAAAAATTTTAGTAGTAGAAGATGATGAATTAGTTTCAGAACTAATTTATACTTTTTTAACAGAATATAATTTTGACATAACAAATGTATTTACTGCAACTGATGGAGTTTCATATATAAAAAATAAAAAGTTTGATTTGGTTTTACTAGATTTAAATTTACCTGATTTTACAGGATTTGAACTACTTAAAAATATAAAAATAAATAATATATCAATCCCTGTAATTGTAATGAGTGCATATAGCGATATAGATACAAAACTTAAAACTTTTAAGTATGGTGCTTGTGATTATATGGTAAAACCTATAGATTTAAAAGAATTAGAAGCAAGAATATGGATCCACTTAAGTAAAAATAGTAACATAGATATATCACAAGAAGTATTTGAAATCATAGAATATGAGATATTTTTAAATCATCAAAAGTTAGAATTAACTACTATAGAATTTGAAATATTAAAATTATTAATAAATAACAAAAATCAAACAATATCAAGAGAATATATATTGAAAAACATATCAACAAATGCACCATCACGCTCTTTAGATAATCATATAAAGAATATTAGAAAAAAATTAAATATTAATACAAACTCTAATTATTTAAAAACAGTATATGGAGCGGGATATATTTTGGAATTTTGATAGTAAAAATATTGATAATTATAAATTTTGATTGAAGTGGCTCCGGATACTGGAAACATTTTATAAAACACACTAATATCCTAAATACCATAGATACAAGGGTTCTTAAAAATACTACAACTGTAATATGTAGTATTTAGTAGTATTATTGGCAATCATTTGGCAGTCAAAACTATTTATTTTCCCATAAATTCTGATTAAAAATACCAAGTATAATAATCTTATTATTTTGATTATCTATTTCAAAAGGGATTGTATAGCCTTTATAAATCAGCTCTCTAATGTTTACATTATTAAGTGGATAATTTTGTCTATAAATAAGTGGATTATTTGGGATATTATTGATTTTTAATATTATAGTATCATAAAAATCTAATGCTCTTTTTATACTATCAAGTGCAATAAAATCTATTATAACTTCAAGTTCATTTTTAAATCTCTCTGATTTTATTAATATTAAAGTTGAGATACTAAATTCTCTCTTATTTCATCTAACCCTTCCATAAAAGGTGTTGTTTTCATTTTACCACTATGATAATCATTACTTCTACTTTGTATTTCTTCTGCTAATGAATTTTTTATCACTATTGCATCTTTGGGTAATGAATTTATTAATTCTTCAAATTTATGCATATATTTATCTTTGATTTCA
>Ga0256826_1002099_pt1 | contig 12269 bp, 10 predicted proteins | sample CV79metaG_FD_185975 | JGI IMG/M metagenome (GOLD analysis project Ga0256826, IMG submission 185975) | Hydrothermal vent microbial communities from East Pacific Rise, Pacific Ocean - CV79 | ecosystem: Environmental > Aquatic > Marine > Hydrothermal vents | place: Pacific Ocean: East Pacific Rise... | reverse complement strand
CTTATCAATAGGAGACTCTAAAAGAGTTTTTCTATTTAAAGATATTTTTTGATCTTCAGCATTGATTTTAGCAATTTTAACTTCAATCTCTTCACCTGACTTTAGAACATCTTTACATTTAGTGTTTTTATCCCAAGAGATATCTTGGTTATGTAAAAGACCTTCAACACCAGAGATACGTACAAATGCACCGAAATCTGTAAGAGAAGTAATAGTACCAGTTACAACATCACCTTCATTATAGTTCTTTAAGAACTCATCAAATGGTTTTGGTAAAAGTTTTTTAAGTGAAACACGTAGTTTATGAGTTTTTGAGTTAATTTCAATAACTTCAACATCAATTTCTTGACCTACTTCTAAGTAATCGTTAGGATTTTTAACATTTTTGTCCCAAGCGATCTCAGAGATATGTAAGAAACCTTCAATATCATTTCCTAAATCAACAAATACACCATATGCTTCAATATTTGAAACAGTTACAGTGATAGTATCGCCTTCATCTAATTCAGACTCAACTTCAGCCCATGGATCTGGCATTACAGCTTTGATTGAAAGTGATAAGTGACGTTTATCTTTATCGTAAGAGATAGCTTTAACAGTTACGATATCACCCTCTTTATAAAGTTTAGATGGATTTACTGGACCCTTGTAAGAGATCTCATTATAGTGAACAAGACCATCAACACCACCAACATCAACAAACATTCCGTAAGAAGTGATTTTTTTGATTGTACCTTCAACAACAACATCTTCTGCCATTAGTTGATCAATAATCTCTTTTTTCTTTTTACGCTCTTCGTTGAAAAGTTTTCTACGAGAAACAATAATTGAGTTCTCTGCTTCATCAATCTTAACAACTTGTGCTTTAATTTTACGACCAACAACTTCATCACTCTCTTTAAATGCTGCTAATGAACGCGGCATAAAGAAAGATACTGCATCAGCTTCTACTACATAACCACCACGGTTTTTCTTAGTAATAATACCTTCAATAACTACTTCTTCGAAGTCATCTTTATTTGCATCTATAAACTCAATAGTCTTTTGTTGCTCTAAAACCTTCTTGTAAGAAATTTTAGGACGCTCATTATAGTATCCCATAATCATTACTTTGATTTTATCACCAGTATTAAACTTAAGTTCACCATCTTCTGTGATCTCATCTAAACTTAATATACCTTCTAGCTTATCGCCAACACCAACTAATGCTCTGTTTTCATCTGCTTGAATCTCAACAACTTCACCCTCTACTATACGGCTTGTTTCCTGTTTCTTCTCGCTTGCTGCAAACATCTCTGCAAAATTTTCTTCTTCTTCAAATGATTCGTTATCGAACGCCATTACCTATCCTCTGTTACATAAAAATTTCGTGATTATACCTAATTTTTGATAATTTAACAATTAAATTTGAGGGAAATAGTAAAGATTAGAAAAGCTAATACTAATAAATATATTATTTAGTAGTATTTTCTTCTATTGAGTTGACAACATTTTGAATAATCCAGTCAGGGGTAGATGCTCCGGCACTGATACCACAGAGATTTTTATCATCAAACCATGAGAATTCAATATCATTTTCATCTTCTATGTGGTGTGAATTTGCACAAAAATCATGTGATATACTAGACAACTGTTTCGTATTCGAGGAGTTTTTCCCACCAATAATAATCATCACATCAGCACGTTTTGAGAGTTTTCGAACTGCCTCTTGATTCTCAAATGTTGCATTACATATAGTATTAAAAACTCTTACCTCTTTATGGCGAGGAATAAGATAATTAGCAATTTCAAGATAATCTTCAACTTTTCTAGTTGTCTGAGCAATAAGTGCTACTTTTTCATGAAGTTTTAACTCCAAAAGGTCAAATATATTTGTAACAACTGTCGCACCATTTGTAGCATAAGACTTCACACCTTTAATCTCAGGATGTGCTTCATCTCCAAATATCACAACACTATAACCCGCTTCGCTCATCTCTTGAGCAATCTCTTGAGGTTTTGTAACAAATGGACAAGTTGCATCAACAACATCAACACCCGATGCTTTTAACTCTTTAAGTTCATCTTTTACAATACCATGAGTTCTAACTATAGCTTTCTCACCAGCCTTAAACATTTTAACATCTTCGACTAAACCAACCTTGAAATCTTCATCTAGTCTTGCAATCTCTTTAGAGTTATGAATCAAGGGGCCATAAGTAGCCGCATTTACATTCTCTTCGGCTATCTTAATCGCACGTTTTACACCAAAACAGAAGCCATAATTTTCAGCAAGTTCTATCTTCATTTATAAAATTTCCACTTTTGTAATTTTTTGTAGTAGTTCAAAGAAGTTTGGAAAGGATGTATTTATACACTCTAAATCATCTACTTCCATACCACATCTTAGACCTGCTATAATAAAACTCATAGCTATTCTATGGTCGCCATCACTATCTACTTTTGCTTTTTTAAGCTCTCCACCTATAACACTGTATCCATCTTTATACTCATGTACTTCAATACTACACGCACGAAGTCCCTCAACAACAGTTGAGATTCTGTCGGACTCCTTTACTCGAAGTTCCTCTGCATTTTTAATAAGAGACTCACCCTCTGCACAAGCCATAGCAATAGATAAAACAGGTAACTCATCAATAAGCCACGAAATATTATCTTCAACTACAATACCTTTGAGTGGAACATACTTCACACTTATATCTCCAATAGGCTCATACTTATTATCAGTGATTTTATACTCTATGTCTGCACCCATTCTCTCTAGAGCTTTAAAAGCCTCAATACGAGTAGGATTAAGTGTAACACCCTCTAAAACAATGTTAGAGTCTGGTGTAATTGCTGCTGCAACTGCAAAGAAAAAAGCAGATGAAGGATCAGCTGGTACACGAATAACTAAAGGAGAGAGAAGATCTTTCATTGGAGTAATAGTAGTTTTAAGTCCATCGACCTTAATATTTGCACCCATTCCCTTTAACATTCTCTCTGTATGGTCACGAGAGAGTTCAGGCTCAGTGTATGTACAAATACCATCAGCTCTCAGAGCTGCTAAAATCATACATGACTTTACTTGTGCCGATGCAATTTTACTATCATAGTTAAATGCTTGAAGTGATGCTCCACGAATAGAGAGAGGTGCTAAGTCACCATCAGCTCTTCCATCAAGTTTTGCACCGATATTGATAAGAGGAGTTGTAACTCTCTTCATAGGACGAGAGCGAAGATATTTATCACCCGTTAGTACAAAGTGTCCATTTGCTGAGCTTAAAAGTCCACAAAAGAGTCTCATACCTGTTCCAGAGTTTCCACAGTCAAGAACTTCAGAACTCTCTTTAATACCCTCTGAGGAGATTTTTATACTCACCCCATCATCATCAACTGTCGCCCCAAGATTTTTTACAATCTCTAAAGAGTTCATAGTGTCTTCAGCTCGCAAGAAATTTCTTATCTCACTTGTTCCCTCTGCTAACATTGAGAACATTGCACTACGATGTGAAATAGATTTATCTGGAGCAATCTCTGAAATATTTAGAGAGAACTTAGAACAAGCACTAACTACAACTGAACTCATCTCAGTCCAATTCCAAGTTCAGCTTTTAAAGAGTCTAAAATAGCATCAATTGAGCTAGTAATATCATCTTCTTCGAGTGTTTTTTCTTCTGATTGAAGGACAAAACGAAGTGAAAGGCTCATATCATCACCAAGAGACTCATCACTATATCTATCTACAGGATAGAATCTTATAAGCTCTTTAGTCGCATTTGCTTCAATAACAGATTTAACACTCTCATAACTCATCTCTTTAGGCATTATCACAGACAAGTCTCTAAATGAAGCTTGATACTTTGAAGATTTTTTAGCTGTTTTAAGAGTATATGGAATTTTTGCAAAATCTAACTCACACATATATGTGTCGCTTAAATCATAGGCTTTTTCAACACTTGGATGCACTCTAAACATCTCACCGACAACTTCACCAGCTATAAGAACCTGTGCAGTCTGATATGTATGGGATAGAGCATGTAATGTCTCATAAGTTTTGAGTTCAAACTCACCAATAATATCAGAGATTTTTTGAGAAAAATGTGCAAAGTCAATCTTTGCAGGCTTACCAGCATTACTAAGGGCTTCAGCTTCTCTATTACCTGAAAAGAGCATAGCCATTTTCAGCGACTCATCACGAGTAGGTGTAAATACTGAACCAACCTCAAAAAGTTTAACAGATGAGTACCCATTTTTAACATTGTGAGATGCTGCTTTTAAAAGTCCTGTTAGCAATGTAGGTCTCAAAGTATCTAATGTTTTTACAATAGGGTTAAGAAGTTCTAGCTCCTCTAATGTAGTCTCAAACCCATAAGAGTTCAACACTTTTTTCTCATCAAAAACAAAATGAACTGACTCAAAAAATCCATTTGCAGATGCACGGTGTCTAAAAATAGTTCGTTTTTTATACTCAAAATAATCATCTTGAAGCTGATTTTTTTCTGTTAAAATAAAAGGTTTAGAAGGGATGTTATCTATCCCTACTAAACGTACTATCTCTTCCACAATATCTTGTTTATTTACAATATCATGACGAAATTGGGGAATAGATATTACATAGTTATCAGTAGATGATTTTGATATATTAAGACCGAGGTTTGTCAAAATTTTACTTATAACTACCTTATCAATTTTTGCACCAATAATGGAGTCAATTTCACTTTTTGTAATACTTACTATTTTCTCTTTATAGCTCTCGCTCAATTCTATATGCCCAGAGTAAATAGAGGAGTTTGAATGTGACTCTAAAAGATCCAAACAGAATGATAATCCAGTCTCTAACTCTGGTTCACTCCCTCTTGATGTTTTATAAAACATTGGGCCAGATTCAATTTTATTTACAGACATCTTTTTAGAGATTAAATCAGGTGGAATATAACTAGCCTCTAGTAGTATTGTACCTTCATCATAAGTAACTCTTGATACATCCTCTTGAATAATTCCAACCGTTGATGCTTTTTCACTACCTGTAATAATTGCATATCCACTCTCATCTTCATGAAGTTCAACCTTAGCCATCACTTCATTTTCTTTAGTAAAAAAACCAAAGTTATAGGCACGCAGAATCACACCACTACTGTGAGTTGCATAGAGCATAATAGACTCAATATCAGTATCGCGTTTTTCATCTATTTGAGCAAGTCTTAGCTTAATAACTAAAGGTAAATTTAAATCTTTTAAATCAACTGCTCGATAGTTTAAATTTACATCTAAATTTTTATCGTGAGAAAGATTTAAAATTCTTCCTATACCGCGTTTGTTATCATACTCATCAGTTTTTTTATCTTTAAGAGGTCTATCAAAAGCAGCACTTAGGTCTCTAGCTACACCGCGTATGCTAAGGCAGTCTCCTCGATTTGCAGTAAGTTCTATCTCAATTACATCATCACTGAAGATTGCATTTGAACTCACTTCAGCACCAAGTTTAAAATGACCTATACTCTCATCAAGTTCTATTATTCCATCTTGACAATCTTCTAAGCCAATTTCTGTTGCTGAACAGATCATTCCTTCTGACTCAACACCACGAAGTTTTACCGGTTTGATAACTAAACCACCAGGCATCTCAGCACCAATTGTAGCAACAACAACACTAAGCCCTACTCTAACATTTGAAGCACCACACACAATCTGACGAATGCTTGAACCAATATCCACCTTACAAACATTTAGTTTATCAGCATCTGGATGTTTTTCACACTCTAAAACTTTTCCAAAAACTATTTTTTTTGGAATACTGTAGCTCTTAATACTATCAACTTCTAAGCCTATTGCATTAAATGTTTTAGCTATAGTCTCTGTAGTAATTCCATCTAAATCAATCCACTCTTGTAACCACGATCTTGTAACTATCATTGAAACTGCTCCAGCAACTTAATATCTCCTTCAAATAAAGAACGAAGATCTCCTATCTGGTGGATAAGCATTGCAAAACGCTCAACACCAAGCCCAAATGCATAACCACTTACATTTTTATACTTCACTGCTTTAAAAACATTTTCATCAACGATTCCACAACCTAGGACCTCTAACCAACCAGTATGAGAGCATACTCTACAACCCTTACCTGAACAGAAAACACAAGAGATATCTACTTCTGCTGAGGGCTCTGTGAATGGAAAGAAAGATGGACGAAATCTTACTTCAATATCACCAAACATAAATCGTAAAAAATCTTCTAAGATATATTTTAAATTGGCAAAAGAGACTTCACCTACTTTATCTACTAAAAGACCTTCAATCTGGTGAAACATTGGAGTATGAGTAATATCATAATCACGACGGAACACAGCACCAGGGGCAATCATACGGATTGGCGGCTTAGAGTTCATCATAGTTCTAATTTGAACAGGAGAGGTGTGAGTACGTAGTAGCATCTCATCTTTAAAGTAAAAAGTATCTTGCATATCACGAGCTGGATGGTATTTTGGAAGGTTAAGAGCTTCAAAATTGTTGAAGTCATCTTCTACTATTTGACCAGTTTTAACCGCAAAATTCATAGAGCTAAAATACTCTACAATTCTATCCATCGTCTCCATCACAGGATGAAGTGCTCCAGCTTGACTTTTTGAGCTAAAAAGAGAAACATCAATAGCTTCTGCTTTCATTGCTGCTTGCAGTTCTAAAGTTTGAAGAGTTATCTTTCTTGCGCTAAACTCATTCATAAGTGCAGACTTATGTGTATTTAACTCTTTTGCAATCTTGCCTTTTTCTTCATTTGGTGCAGTTTTCATCTTAGCAAACTCCGCTGCTAAAACACCTTTTTTACCAAATACAGAGATGCGAATTTCTTCTAATGCTTCTACACTCTGTGCTTCTTTTATTTTATCATACCACTCTTTCAAATAGAGTCTCCATAATTGTAAAAATTTTAATATAGATTATATTCAAATATAGCTAATAATTAGCTTCATTAAGCTTTTCTTGTGATATAATTAAAAAAACATAAGGAAACTAACAATGTGTCTATTTTGTAAAATTATAAATAAAGAGATACCTTCAAACATTATTTCAGAAGATGAAAACTTCTTAGCATTTCATGACATTAACCCAAAAGCTCCTGTTCATATATTGGCAATACCGAAGAAGCATGTTAATAGCTTTAATGAAGTGAGTCCAGAGATGATGTCTGGAATGACAGAGTTTATTCAAAAAATTGCTAAAGAGGTTAAAATAGATAATAGCGGCTATAGAGTAATAACAAATATTGGTGATAATGGAGGGCAAGAGGTTAAACATCTTCACTTTCATATTCTAGGCGGTGCAAAACTTAAATGGGAACACTTTAGCGATTCAGACCCTAAAGGTCACTTTTAAAAACCACCAAGTTAACAGCTAAAAAAAATCTCTACTATTCTTAGCTGTTTCTACTTTAATCATTCTTGCATACTCATACGATACTACTATTAAAATCATACAAGCACTGAGTACTATTGCCATCTCAAACATATTAAAATCCTTATCTTTTCTTAACGAATAATAGATTATAAATTGATAAAATGTTGATTTAATGGCATTTTGTCATACTTTTGAAAGTTTAACTTGGACAAGCCTCAATTTCACCCATGTCAATTGAGCTTCCACCACCAGAAATCATCTCTTCATTCTCTTTGATTAGATTTCCATTATGAGTGATAGAGTAAGTGATTTTTGTTGTATCTCTAATAGTGTTGATTGTTGAACAATAAGTCTCTAATGAAGCCATCACCCAACGTCCAGCTACAACATCATCACCATCTGAATTAAAACTATATGTTAAGTGCAGTGTATCAAACTTACATGGATGAGATTCAGCGCGAAGTACCTCTCCATCTACAACTAAGTCAGTAACTGTATTACCTTGGTTTTTAGGAATCAGTACTATATCAGTTGCACTACATGTAATAATACCAGCTAAGAAGTACTCAACAGGTGAGATTACAGGACAGTCGATAATAAAACTACTCTTAGAAGTTTTAGCCTCAAACTTCATTCCATCTTTATGAGTTATACTTACTTTCATAGATTAAACTCCTAAATAGTTTTTAAAATAACTTAACTGCTCAACTGTTCTTTGAGTAGCTGTTCCACCCTCAGAAGTTCTAGCATTCATAGAGTGGCGAAGTCCTAAGAACTCCATTACATCTTCATTGATGCGTTCATCAATCTCTTTAAGATACTTAAAATCCATCTTAGATAAGTCAATATTTAACTCTTCACCCTTTGCAACTGCACGACCAGTTATAAAGTGAGCTTCACGAAAAGGAATATCACATTTTTCTACTAGATAATCAGCTAAATCAGTTGCACTAAGATGTCCAATTGCACAAGCTGATTCCATATTATGAGATTTTACTTCCATAGTTTTAATAGCTTCTTTAAGAATTTCAAGAGAGATAGCAGCAGTCTCAACTGCATCAAAGACACCCTCTTTATCCTCTTGTGTATCTTTATTATATGCTAAAGGAAGTCCTTTCATAACTGTCAAAAGCCCCATAAGAGAGCCATAAACGCGACCAGTTTTACCACGAAGTAGTTCTGGAACATCAGGATTCTTTTTCTGTGGCATAATAGAGCTTCCCGTAGAGTACTCATCACTAAGCTCAACAAAACCAAACTCATAAGATGACCACATAACAAGCTCTTCACTCAAACGTGATATATGCATCATCATAGTCGAGATATTAAAGAGAATCTCAAGAGCAAAATCTCTATCACTTACTGTATCTAAACAGTTTACACTTACACTATCAAAGCCAAGTATTTCAGCTGTCATTCCACGGTCTACATTATGTGGTGTTCCAGCTAATGCTGCACATCCAAGAGGAGATATATTATTTCGCTCAGCTGAAGACTCAAATCTCTCTATATCGCGTTTAAACATTGAGAGATATGCACCTAAATGAAAGGCAAAGTTAATTGGTTGTGCATGTTGAAGATGAGTCATACCTGGAATAAGTGTCTCAGTATGCTTATCTGCTACGACTACAATCTCTTTCATAAGAAGTTTCAATGCATCTGCAATCTCGCTATTTTTACGAATAACAAAGCGACGAAAATCAACTGCGACCTGATCATTTCTACTTCTTGCAGTATGAAGTTTTTTGCCAGCATCACCAATAATCGCAGTTAAACGCTTCTCAATACCCATATGTAAATCTTCATCAGATATTTTCCATTCAAACTCACCAGACTCTATTTCAGCTCTTACTTGATTTAAGCCATCAATAATTTGTACTAACTCATCAGAGTTTAAAATACCCTGTTTTGCCAGCATTGCAGCATGAGCCAAAGAGCCCTCTATATCTTCACGATAAAGTTTTCTATCATACATGATTGAGGCATTAAATTGATCTAACAGACTTGAAGCACTCGCACTAAAGCGACCTGACCACATTTTATCCATAAAGGGTATCTCCGATTTTAAAAAAGTTTTGTATTTTAGCTAAATAAGGTGATATTACAAAGAGGAAAGAGAAGATTAGTATGTATTGCTTAAAAATGTATATATCTTAAAAATTTATGTTTTAAAGCTTTAGTGGGTTGTAACCCTACATTGAAAAATGGGTTTAGCTCATTTTTCAATATAAATTAGTTACAGGCGGGGACATTTCCACTATCTTTGGCATACTCAACTAAAAATTGTTTTAAGTGTTTTGATTTTTTTATATATTTTTTACTTTTAAAATATTTCCAAGATTTTTTTGCTTTTTTACTTTTTAAATGAAGTTGGGCTAAAGGTTTCCCCTTTTTCTTCATAATTTTTTTCCAGTATCTAATCTTTTTTTTTGCTACAAAAGCTTGACCTGCCTTATGACACTTTAGACATTTTTTAACAAATATCTTCTGACCTTTATAGATTGCTGCTTGAGAATTTGAGAGTGTGAAAAAAGTTAAAAGAAGAATAAATAGTATAAATCTGCTCATAATTAGTGCTGCCTTATAATAAATTATAGGACAATACTACATTAGAAAATATTATATTTACCTTACATCACAAAAAAATTACATTATTATTACATTATTTAGATATATGATACTTTTTGTAAATTTAACCTAATCCTAAGTAGAAATTTTTCCTATATATACAACATATAACTATAACTGATAGTCTCTCTCTTCTTTTTCAGTTAAACTCCAGATACCCCTCTCTTTAAGAGACTTTAGCACATTTTGTGTACAATCAACATCATCAGGCCACTCTCTTGTAAAACCATCTACTACAGTTTTATTTGTACCATCAATACCAACCATTAAACCAGAGGTATAAATATCACGCTGAGAGTCAATGTTATTTGTAACTCTCCAGATAAGCATGTAGGAGTTAAATATATCATTTTTCTCTTCATCAACAAAAACAACAATTCTAATATTTGTACTTAATGGAAGAAGCATATCAAAGTACTCTTTTGCATTTTTTGTTTTTTTGACACTAATCACTGTAATAGGATTACTTGTTCTTCTCATATATTGATGTACATCAACTGCATCTGGCATTAACTCTTTGACTCTAACTAAAAGTTCTTTATCACCAAGGAGTTGTGGAGCTTCTACCTTGTGTGCACTAGTAGCATCAATTCCAAGTTTACCACCAACCAATGTCTCTGGTGAAGAGTGGTCAAGGGCATCTAAAATTCCTTCTGTTATAAACATAGACTTTGGAGTAAATCTATTGAGTACATAAGTAGTAAAAGCCTCATAATTATCCAATGAAGGTGCTTTTTCATCTACAAAAATTGCATGTTTTACAAAACTCATCTGTCCAACACCCCAAAAAGCATGCATAAACTGTTTTGCATGCCCTTTATAGAGTGGTTCCATTTTTGCAAGAATTAGATTATGAAAACCAGAGTTTTCAGGCATATGATAATCAACTAAATCTGGAGTTGTAGTTTTAAGTAGAGGAAAGAAAATCTTGCCAGTAGCCCAACCCATATACTTATCTTCTAAAGGTGGTTTTCCAACAACTGTAGCTAAGAAAGTTCTCTCTTTTTTCATAGTTATAGCGGATACTTCCATTACAGGATATGGCTCTTCTAATGTGTAATATCCAGTATGATCACCAAAAGGACCTTCAGTTCTCAACTCCGCTGTATCTACCCAACCCTCTATCACATAGTCAACATCCTGAGGTATGTAGAGTGGTGTTGTAAGAGACTTCACAAGCTTTGCTGGTGTTTTAGTGATAAGACCATACATAAGCAGTTCATTTACACCATAAGGAAGCGGAGCTGTCGCACACCAAGTATAGAGAGGATTACCACCAATAGCAATACTAACAGGCATTTTTTTACCTGCTTTTTGATACTGATCAAAAAAGTGAGAACTATCTTTATGAATCTGCCAGTGCATACCAAGATGATTTTTATCGTAAACTTGAAGTCTATACATTCCAAGATTTACCATCTCACCATCAAGAGACTGAGTATATACCTGTCCCATTGTGATAAAAGGTCCACCATCTTGTTCCCAAGTCGTAAGTACTGGAAGTTTATATAAATCAATATCCTCATCCTGAAACTTCAGAGCTTGACAAGCACCCTCACCTTTTAACTTTTTAGGAAAAATATTTTTGAGTTGAAAAAGTTCTCCAGCTAAAGAGATTTTATTCATAAGACCTGCTGGTGGTTTCATATGAAGAAGTTTAGTAATCTCATCTGCAATAGACTCTATCGTACGACCAAAAAGAAGTTCACAGCGAGAGTATGAACCAAACACATTCATAAGAACTGGTTCTTCAAACTTAATCTCGCTCTTCTTATCTACTACATTTGTAAAAAGAAGTGCTTTACCACCATCTTTTTTCTTTATCTCGGCATAAGCTAAGTGTGGAATCTCTAGATAGATATCTAGTTCAGCATCTATTACGGTAAGTTCATCATTTTTTTTTAGTAGTTTAATCGTTTTTTTCATATTTTATTCTTCTATTTTAATTTACTAAGTGGATTATATCGAATAAGTATTTAATATATTGTGATAAATACATTTTACTCTAGTTACAATGCTTTCATGAGGTAGTATATGAGGGTCGTTTCTTCACTTTTTGTTGCTTTCATATTGTTGGGTTTTTATATGCATTCCCATCGGGACGATGGGAACGAGCGAATACATTTTACTCTAGTTCCCATGCTCTGCATGGGAATTGATTTACTGATGTTACGATAAAATAAATTTAAGAATTTACAAAAAGTAACAGCATATATTCCGCAGGTACCAAAATTGCTGTACTGCAATATGCAAAAACTACAAGA
>Ga0256826_1002098_pt1 | contig 12269 bp, 10 predicted proteins | sample CV79metaG_FD_185975 | JGI IMG/M metagenome (GOLD analysis project Ga0256826, IMG submission 185975) | Hydrothermal vent microbial communities from East Pacific Rise, Pacific Ocean - CV79 | ecosystem: Environmental > Aquatic > Marine > Hydrothermal vents | place: Pacific Ocean: East Pacific Rise... | reverse complement strand
GGAAAGGAAGGTGTTTAATGGAAAAAGTAAATTGTGATGTTTTAGTTATCGGTGGTGGTCCAGCTGGTGGAGTTGCAGCTGTTACTGCTAAAATGAACTACCCGCAAAAAGAGATACTTGTTATTCGTGAGTTTGAAAAACAGCTTGTTCCTTGTGCCATCCCTTATATTTTTGGTGAAACACTTGGTTGCAGTGAAAAAAATATAGCCTCGTGCGGAATGGCTGCAGACATGGGGATATCAACACTTTTAGGTGGTATTCACGATATTGACATCGAGAATAAAATAGCTTACTCACAAGAGAATGCTATCTCATTTGATAAACTCATTTTTGCAACTGGCTCACAACCCTTTGTCCATGAGTCTTTAAAACATGCCCTAGCTCTCAATGGGGTATTTACTATTCCTAAAAATAAAACACTCATAGATGAACTCAAAGCTTACTCTGATCAAAGAGAAGATATTGTTATTGTAGGAAGTGGTTTTATCGGAATTGAGATAGCTGTTGAGTTTGCTTCTGCTGGTAAAAAAGTAACAGTTGTTGGGGGTAGTAAGCATATTCTTCCTAGTGCTTTTGATAGTGAAATAGCTCTCCAAGCTGAGAAAATCATGCTTGCATCTGGTGTGAAATATATAGGAGGTGATAGAGTTACTCAGATTATTGACAAAAATGGTGACAATATCGTAAACGCGGTCAAACTTAAAAGTGGAAAAGTAGTTGATGCTGAAGTTGTTATACTTGCAACAGGCTATAAACCCAATACAGGTCTTGCTCAAAAAGTAGGTATCTCCCTCGGACACTATGGTGGTATCTGGGTAGATGAATATATGAGAACTGAGAACCATGATATCTTTGCAGTAGGTGACTGTAGTGCCAGACGGGACTTCATTACAAAGGAACCCTCAAAAGTTATGCTAGCTTCAACCTCTGCAGCTGAAGGACGTGCTGCAGGTAGTTCACTCTACAGTATTAAGTATCTTAAAGGTTTTAGTGGCACAATTGCTATCTTTTCTACCATGGTAGGTAAAACAGCTTTCTCTTCTGCTGGAGTTACAGAGCAGCAGGCTAAAGATGCTGGAATTGATATTGTTATAGGTTCATTTAGCGGACTTAATCGCCATCCAGGAACAATACCAGGGGCTCAAAAGCAGTATGTCAAACTCATTGCAATGAGACATAGTGGACAAATTATTGGTGGTCAAATTGTTGGAGGAGAGGAGACTGGAGAGATGATAAACCTAATAGGACTTATTATAGAGTCTCATTTTAATATCTATCGTGTAATGTCCATGCAGGTAGCTACACAACCTATGTTAACCGCTGCACCTACTTCCTACCCTGTTGTAATGGCAGCTATTATGGCTGCAAAACAGATAGAGGCTTAAGAAAAGTCTCTATAAAATACTTGATGAGTTACTCATCATCTTTAAGTAAATCAACTTCTTCAAGAAGAAGATAAAATCCGGGGATTTCACGACTTCCATTTGTTGTTAAGATAATTTTACCCTCAGGTGTCAAAAAATAGTGTTGCGGGACACCTTTGGTTTTAAATCTTTTAGGGATTTTATGCTGATCTCTTGACAGATATAAAAGAATAAAATTTTCTCTTAATTTTTTAATCACCTCTTTATTTGAGAGTGTTTCTCTCTTAAACTTATCACAAAATCGGCACTCATCTGCACCAATAAAAAGATAAACATCTTTATTTTGCATCTTAGCTAGTTGCAAAGCACTATCATAATGATGCAGCCAATTTAACTCTTTTGCACTTAATGATGAAAAAAGAAGTGTTATAATTATTAAATATTTCATATATTTCCTAAAGATGTTTTCTCTTTGTTATACTAATTTTTAAGGGAAGTTTTAATCATCATTCTTCTAAGGTATGCAATCTTGCTCTGAAGAGGTAAATCTTTTGGACAGACATCTTCACAACCAAGGAGTGTCATACATCCAAAAACACCATCTTCATTACCGATCAATTCATAATAATCTTCATCTGAGCGTTTATCACGAGGATCAAGTTGGTATCTAGCTATTTTATTAAGTCCTACAGCCCCCACAAAGTATGGCTTCATCTGAGCAGTTCCACAACCAGCTACACAACATCCACACTCAACACAGCGATCAAGCTCATAAATTTCATCAGCTAAGGCTGGCTCCATTTTCTCTTCAAGTTTATCAACATTTAGTTCTGCCTCTTTATCGTGTATCCAAGACTCTAAATGTTCATTCATCCCTCTCATCCACTTACCTGTATATACAGATAAGTCTCCTATTAACTCAAAAAGAGGAAGTGGAGCTAAAGTAAAATGCTCATCAAGTTTTTTGGTAAGTGTACGACAAGCTAAAGTTGGACGACCATTTACAAGCATTGAACATGAACCACAGATTCCTGCACGGCAGACAAAGTCAAACTTAAGTGAGTTATCATGATGCTCTCGAATCTCATTGAGTGCTACATAAAGAGTCATTCCATGAGCCTCTTCTACTTCAAAAGTTTCCATATGTGGAAAATCTTCAGGGTCATGCGGATCAAAACGCAATATGCTGATTTTTAAAATTCTGTTTTTTTTCTCTTCACTCATACATTCTCTCCAAGTCTATCATTTATTCCACGATATTTTTTAGGAAGTTTTTCTAGATAAGGCATCAGAGCATTTTGTATCTCAAAACGACTTGCTCCTTCGGCTTCTAACTTCTCTTTTATTGCATTTACCATAGACTCTCTCACCTTAGTTTCAGGATGATGTTCAGTTAAATCTTTCCCATATCCACGGAATCCGGGAGGCATCTCCATAGTTGAGATTGAAATATCCTCATAACTAACAGTTGGTAGAGTATCAGACTCATTTGGCCAAGTCATAATGGTACGCTTTAACCAATTTGCATCATCGCGTTTAGGAAAATCTTCACGAGAGTGTGCACCACGACTCTCTTCACGTAGTAGTGCACCATAAGCTACAGTTAGTGCAACTTTTAACATTTTTTGAGTTCTATATGCATTTACTAGGGCTGGATTTGCAGCTCGAGATTTTGAACGAAAAACTTCGATGTTTTTAGCTCTTTGACATAAAGCCTCTAGTTCTGTCACAGCCTCTTGAAGATCTTTACCATTTCTAAAGATACCAACCTTCTCCATCATTATCTCTTCCATGCGACGACGAAGAGAATAGGCATCTTCACCATTCGCCTTAGATAACAGAGCATCTATTTTCTCTTGTTCAACACGAATAAACTTCTCTACATTTGCAGAGTGAATACTCATAGCACTATCAGGTGATTCAATAAAATCACTTATATACTCTGCGACTAACATACCAGCAACAACTGTCTCACTTACAGAGTTACCACCAAGACGATTAAAACCATGCATATCCCAACAAGCCGCCTCACCACAAGAGTAGAGTCCTTTAAGTGTTTGAGATTCACCCGTATATTTAGTTCTTATACCACCCATAGAGTAGTGCTGTGTTGGACGAACTGGAATCCAATCAACGGCAGGATCAATCCCTAAAAAGTTCTCACAGATCTCTTTAACTTCACGAAGATTTTTCTCAATATGATCACGACCTAAAATCGTAATATCAAGCCATAAGTGATCTCCATAACGGCTCTTTACACCCTTACCTTTTCTCATATGCTCCGTCATTCTACGACTCACTACATCACGCGAAGCTAACTCTTTTTTATCTGGCTCATAATCTGGCATAAACCTATAACCATCTTTATCTAAAAGTAGTCCTCCATCACCACGACAACCCTCTGTGGTTAGGATTCCAACTGGAACAATAGCTGTAGGATGAAACTGGATTGCTTCCATATTTCCAAGAGTTGCAACACCCGTTTCTAGTGCTATAGCTTGACCGATACCCTGACAGATAATTGCATTTGTAGAGACACTATAGATACGACCATATCCACCTGTGGCTATCGTTGTTGCCTTAGATATATAGGCCACAAGTTCTCCACTCATTAGGTTTCTTGCAACTGCTCCAAAACAGCGACCATTCTCATGTATAAGTGAGACTGCTTCAAGGCGTTCATGCACTTCTACTTTTTCCTTTTTGGCTTTGTTATCCATAGCAAATAGCATAGAATGACCTGTTCCATCAGAGGTGTAACAGGTTCTCCATTTTTTAGTTCCTCCAAAATCACGAGCTGTAATAAGACCATGAGCTTCATCTTTCTCATTTATAATTACTTTTTTAGCATTTATGATGGCATTATGATCTCCACGATGCACCCTTGTCCAAGGGACACCCCAGTGAGCAAGTTCGCGAATTGCCTTAGGTGCACAGTGAACGAACATACGGGCCACCTCTTGATCTGCTCCCCAGTCACTCCCTTTAATAGTATCTGAAAAGTGAACATCTTCGTTATCACCCTCACCCATTTTACAGTTTGCTAAAGAGGCCTGCATGCCACCTTGAGCTGCTGCAGAGTGTGAACGTTTGGGAGGAACAAGGGAAAGAATAACACAATCATGCCCTCTCTCTTTAACACCCGTTGCCACACGAAGTCCCGCTAGACCTCCACCAATTATTAAAACATCTGTATAAATTATTTTCATTAGTGAGTCCCTAAATTTATCGTTTTTGATTTGTACTTAATAGCATCATCAAAGTTATGATTCACACCAATATAAGTATATTTTCCTAAAGCAAATAAACCTACAAGAATATATATAGCTATCATACTCTTCATTAGAAACTTAAATCGTGAACGAGATACCTTTGTACTTTTACCTTCCATAAAACCCCACTTCATCGCTAAACGATAAAGACCAATGAATGCATGTGAAACGACAGAGATTAAAAGCATAAAGTAGAGTGGTCCCATAAACTCGTCTACAACTCGACTTGAACTAGCGAATGGGCCAATATTAGAGGGTTGTGTAATCATGATATAGAGATGCACAGAACCTATAAAAAACATCATAAAGCCTGTTATAACTTGAATCATCCACAGAGAGCTATCTTCATGTTTCATCTGTAGAGTATGTCTTTTAATAATTTTGTAGTCTCTGTATGAAGCAGGAAATTTTCGCATAGCAACAGTAGCATGAAGAACAAATATTACTGATATAGCAGAGGCTAAAAATGAGATGATTCCTGGGTATGTTTCACCAAAGAAATAGTAACCTTCAAACATGATTGTCACCTTGTACATCATCTCATTAGAGATTAATATAGAAGCCTCAAACATTATATGACCCATTATAAAAAGTGCTAAAATTAAACCTGTAGCACTCTGAATAAAGTCGAGTTTTGCAGGTATTTTATCTATTTTTTCTTGCTTCATTCATACTCCCCGAATATTAATAGTTGATTCTTTATGCATAGTAAGTAAAAAAACTCGCTTTCATAGCTCTTTCTAGTTTGGTTTTTTAGAGCCTCTATTTTTCTTTTTCTTTTTAGCTTTAGCTTTCTCTTTTTTCTTTTTATCAAGTTTCGCTTTTAACTTTTTAGCTTCCTCTTTCTTCGCTTTTTTCTTTTTTGCTTTTTTCTTCTGCTCTTTTTTCTTTTCAGCTCTTTTCGCTTCTTTTTTTTCTAACTTTTTAGCTAGTTTTTTTTCTTCTTCTTTTTTAGTCAGTTTTGCCATTTCTTATCCTTTATATAGTTATCTTATATTATAAATCAACATTACTTAAGGAGAGCTCTAAAAACCCTAAAGATTAGATATATTTTTAAAGAAATAGTTACATAACATATCAAGATATTGTGATTATAAACTTTTTTAATAATTGTTGGTTTTTTATATGTTAGAATATATTTTAAGATAAAAAAGAATAGAGATAGAAGGATAAGTTAATGTTTAAAAACTTAAGTATTCAAAAAAGAATGAACTACTTCATATTGATGGTTACTGTATCGGTGTTTTCTGCTACGATTTTTGTATTTTTGGCAATGAGCCATATTGAGACAAAATATGAACATTTACACAATAACTCAATGAAGGGATCTCTACAAACATTAGAGATAGAAAAAAATCTAAATTATGTAAGTAGAACAACAAGAGATATTATGCTTGGTGGTAACTACAACAAAAATATTAAAAAATTAAACAAATCTATCGGTACAATACACACTCTTTTCAGCTCATTAGAGAGAAGTATGGCTGAAGATGTAGCTTTAGGCATGGTAGAAGATGCTAAAAGCTCTACTATGCTCTTTTTAAACAACTCTCTTACGATGATGAAAAACTTCTCTCCTGATGACATACAAAATGCGAAGGAGAGAATATATAAAGTTTACAAAACAGATCTCACACCTTATGCTAATGCTTCAAGAGAGTCCTTCAAAAAATTTGTTCAGTATAAAAATGAAGAGCTTTCACATGACTCTATGGAGTTAGCTTCAGAACTAAATTTTTATAAAACTTTAGTACTTATTGCCGGTATTATTGTTGGTGTTGTTGTCTTTATCTTAGCAACTCTTATTAGAAAGTCAATCACTAAAGGAATTGCTAACTTTACAGAACTCATCAGTTTTTCAGCACAAGGGGACTTCTCTCATGAGTGTAAGGAGTGTAATAATCAGACCGAATTAGGTATTTTAGGTTCTGAGTTAGCTAAACTATTATCACATATTCAAAATTTGATTAAAGAGATAAATCATACTATTACAGAAGCATCTCAGGGTAAATTTACTCATCAAATATCTCATAAAGGAATGGATGGGGAGTTTGTAGTTGCGATTCAAAATGTTGAAAAAAGTATTAATTTTATGAAAACACAGCATAAGCAAGTTCAGCGTGATATATTTAACTCTAAAATCAGCACCAAAAGTATTGGTGTTTCAGAGTCTTTATCACTTATTCAAGATGATTTAAATGGAAATATTGCTCATCTTAAAACAATTACTGCCGCAACAAAATCTGCCTCTGTACTTGCAAATGACTCAAGTCATAGCATTAACGAAATCATGCATGAGCTCAATGACCTCAATGAACAGGTCAACATTAACAATCATAGTATTGCAGAACTTACAAACCAGACAAATAATATTACTTCAGTTATAGAACTTATTACTGATATCGCCGATCAAACAAATCTACTTGCTCTAAACGCGGCTATTGAAGCTGCAAGAGCTGGTGAGCATGGTCGTGGATTTGCCGTTGTAGCTGATGAAGTTCGTAAACTCGCTGAACGTACACATAAGGCTACTGGAGAGATTTCAGTCTCAATCAAATCTCTACAACAAGATATGAATGAGATTCAGACAAGTTCTGAAGCGATGAAGATTACAGTTGACTCCTCAAGTGAAAAAATAAATAGTTTTGAGGGAACTCTCCAAGAGCTTTCTCAAAGTTCAAATGAGATTGTCAACTACTCTTACTCTATGGAAAATAGTGTCTTTGTTGTGCTTGCAAAAATCGACCATATTCTCTTTAAATCTCGTGCTTATAACTCCTTAGTATCACTTAAACAGATTTTACCAAACTCTAATCCACATGAGTGTCGCTTAGGGAAATGGTATGATAATGAGGGTAAAAGTAGATTCTCATTTACACAATCTTACCCAAGAATAGCGGCACCTCACTCTATAGTTCACAATAATGCAAATGCGAACTTAGACTACTTAGCAAAACAAGAGGAAGAGGATATTTTAGTTCATGGTGAAAATATTATTAGTAACTTTGAAAAAATGGAAGATGCATCATTAGAACTCTTTCAACTTATGGATAGTATGCTAGAAGAGTCAAAACATTATAATGATTAGGAGTTTTTACTCCCAATCATCATATTGAGAACTAGTATGTTTATCTTTTTTATAACGGCGAGCATTTTTACTCTTATCTAGCTGATTTGATCCATAGATGATTTCATCTTTTATATCTTCTATGGCCTTCTCTGAGCCCTTAAATGCGGCTATCTTTTTCACTAACTTCTGCAACTCTTGTAACTCTCCCTTATATAAAGGAATCTCTTCTACTCTATTTAAAAGTTTTAAAGAGTTATCTATCTTTTTTTCAAAACTTTTTGTTGTTAACTCTGGAGTATTCATTAAGTATGAGAGCATACCCTTATGAAATCTCTCTAGTGCTCGAATATAACGAAGTCTATTTGAATTGTCTATAGCTTTTTGAGATGCTGCCATTTTTAGCCTATTATTTATTTATTGATATAATTATATCCTAGACTTCTTGTCTAACTCCTATATATCTCAAAGGAGTAAAAAGTGGTAAGATTGTGTAAAATAAATTTTTATACCTAGCCTTAGCTAAGGATAAAACATTTTTTTCTGCAAGATTGCTACTTTTTACTACTCCCTTCGGGCACTTGATAGAGAGCTTTACTCTTCGTTAGATAACCGTAGCTATGGCTATGCTTAAGAACATCTGCCTTGATTAAAACTCTCTATCAAGTGTTGAGACATATAGGAGTTAGACAAGAAGTCTATATTTAAATTGGAGTTTTTTATGATAATAATTAAAATTAGATATAGTGAGGCACTAAATGCCGAGTCATAAAAAAATAATTTTACTACTTTTACTTCTACTCTCATCTGCTTTTGCAGAGGTTACTAATGAGTATGCATCCCAAGCTATTATAGATTCTAAAATACCTATTGTAGACATCCGAACACCTGATGAGTGGAGAGAAACCGGACTTATTAAGGGTGCTATTCCTATAATGTTTTTCACACCTGAAGGAAAATATGATGTAAATAAATTTCTTACAGAACTCAATGCAAAAGTCGATACAAAAAAACCTTTTGCACTTATATGTAGAACAGGGAGTAGAACAAAACTAGTTGCCGCGTTTCTTGACAAGGAGTTACATTATCCCGTAACAGATTTAGTGGGTGGAATGATGATTGTTGATGCTAAACGCCTTCCAAAAGACACCTATAAATAATGCCATCAGCACTTAAGTTCCTCTTCCACCTGAGTGTAAGAATTATAATTACCTTCGCATTTTTAGGTTTTATAATCTTTATACTCTGGGGAATCCTCTACCTTATTTTTGTATAGGTTTTATACCATTTACTAGTGCATAGAGTGTTGGTAGGTAGATAAGATTTAAAAAAGTTCCCCATACAAGCCCAAAACCTAAAGATATCGCGATAGGCTGCAAAATTACAGCCTGACCTGAAGCATAAAAAATCAGTGTAAAAAGCCCTAAAAATGTCGTTATAGAAGTTATAAGAATAGGACGTAATCTCTGCATTGCACGAGTGAAGAACTCCTCACTTTTATGTGTCCCATGTAAAAAATCAAGCATAATAATTCCATCATTTATAACAACACCGGCAAGACCTAAAATCCCTATCAGAGAAGGCATCGTTAGAGGCATTCCGATAAGCTTATGCCCTAAAAGTGCACCTAAAATCGAGAGAGGAATCACACTCATAACAATCAGAACATATTTTATTTTTGAAAAAATAAGTAGTAGTGTTAAAAAGATTAAAAAGATAGCGAGTATGACACTATTTTTCATATCTCCTTTGAGTTGTTTGTTTTTCTCTTTCTCACCTAGAAGATTTACTTCAATACCCTCTTTAGCTATTTTATCTAAGCTTGGTTGGAGTTGTTCTAGAATCTCTTGTGGGGTAATATGGCGTTTATCTACATTTGCAAAGAGAGTTTTTACAATGTTTCCATTGAGTTTATTTATCTTTTCGTAGTCTCTTATTTTGATAATCTCTGCTACATCTGTCAACTTTACATTTCGACCATCTTTGAGCGCTATGTTGAAGTTTAAGAGAGTATCTACTCTATCTTTATAAAGGTCCCGCGTTTTAATCTCCATAACACCTTGATTATTAAAGGTGGTTGATTGGCGAGACTCTAAAAAATACTTACTGAGTGTTCTAGCAACAGAGGCTTCACTTAGTCCTAAACTCTCACCATAGGAGTTGATTTTTATCTTATACTCCATCTTTCCATATCTAATATTATCACTAAAGTTTGCAACACCTTTTATGGAAGATATCTCCTCAGCTAGGCTTTTAACAGCTTTTTCTAAAAGAGCATCATCACTTCCTGAGAGATTTATCTGAATATCACTTCTTATAAGTCCCGGTTTATCTTCCATCACTCCAAGTTCAACCATATTGTACTTAGTGCTATATTTTTCAATGATTTCTCTAGCTCTTGGAGAGAGTTCAAACGTTTTTTGTTTTCTGATTTTCTCAGGGTTATTAAAATCAAAACTAAAGTTCAAAACTGGGTTGATATACTTGTTAATAAAGTTATCATCCTCTCTATCATAGAGCTCCATCGTAATGTAAAAAACATTGTTGTTAAGCTCCGTCTCACCTGAGAGGCTTCGTCTATAGCCAGCCACTGCAGAGGTTGATTTTAGGGCAAACTCTTCACCATGATTCATAAGCTCTTTTTCTATCTCTTTTGCTACAACAAATGTATCTTCAAGAGGAGTGTTTATATCTAGTTTCCCAGAGATATAGAGGTTATTTCCATCAAAGTTTGGAAAAAATTGGAACTTCATACTCTTTGCAGTTATAACTGTAAATATAGGAATAAGAACTAGAAATAGAACCACAAAAGTTTTTTTATACTCTATATGAAAACCGAGAACTTTTTTATAAAGCTCTTGAAGCGGAGTCCAGTTTACTAGTGCATTACTTTTTTTCAAAAGCTCCGAGGCATGAAGTGGTAAAAATAGAAAACTCTCTATTAGGGAACCAATCAAAATCATAACAACTACAATAGGCACTAAAATCAGAAACAGAGCAATCTCCCCACTCATCATAAACATAGGTATAAACGCGGCAGTAGTAGTGATTGTAGCAAGAGAAACCGGTAGAAGCATCTCTTTTACTCCTAAAATAGCCGCTTCATAATTCTCCATACCCTCATCAATATGACGCTGAATATTTTCGCCCACAACTATGGCATCATCAACGACTATCCCGATGACGATAAGTGCACCCAAGAGAGAGACAATATTTATAGAGTATCCAAGATAGTAGATGAAAAGCAGACCAATAATAAAAGAGAAAGGAATCCCAAGTGCCACAATAAAAGCGAGTCGAAGGTTAATCAAAATATACATAGATAAAAAGACTAAAATAAGCCCAAACATAAGATTTGAGACGACAGTATCTAGTCTGTTTTTTATAGGTTTCGAGCTATCTTGATAGAAGTTAAAATCAACACCAACATAGTTCTTTTTCTGATTTTCTATAAGCTCTCTCATCTTTTTGGAAAGCTCTATAGAGTTACCCTCTTCTCCCTTTGAGATAATCATAGTAAGAGTAGTTTTATTGTTAAATGAAGAGATAGTATTTGTTTGAGGGTACTCTATAGCAACCTCAGCGATATCCCCAAGTTTTATAAACCTTGAGCCTATTTCTAAAATAGCTTCTTTATAATCCTCTACATCTAACTTTCCATTTACAGTGGAGATATAAGCAAAACTTCCCCTCTCTTCTATATTACCAATTGGAAAGATATAAGAGAGGTTTGAGATGGCATCTATAACACTCTGAGGGTTTAAATCATACGCTAAAATTGCATCTGTATTTATACGAATAGAGACCTCTTCATCAGAGTCTCCTCGTATAGCAATATCACTAATATTTCTCACCTTAGAGAGTTTAGATTTTATCTCAGAAGCGACAACTGTAAGCTCTCCACGAGAGAGTGACTCTGAGGCTATAGAGAGTTTCATAAGTGCTTTTTGTTTGTTTAAAAGTACTGCTATTGGCTCTTTCATATCTGAAGGTAGATACTGAGATGTTGAAGATATAGAGTCTTTTACCTTGTTTAAAACATCTACTCTGTTTGAATTTTCATTGAGTGTTAAAATAATAATAAAAGAACCGGGTGTAATGGTAGTCTCAGCCTTATCAATTCCCGCAATATTGTTAATCTCATCTTCAATATCACGAACAGCCATCTTATCCATATTTGCAGCACTTGTACCTGTGTAACTACCACGTACACTTATTTTATCAAGTTCGACAGTTGGGAAAAGTTCTTTGGGAATGTTTAGGTAAGCATTTACACCCAAGTAGGCTAAAAAGATTAAAAGGGCATAGTTTAAGCGTCTGTTTTTTATAAAATATTCTATAAATTTATTCATAAAAGATTATATCAAATGTTTAAGTCCTTAAAGTAAAGACTTTATAACATTGCTGACACCTTGGTGTAAGTTGTAGTTTGAAATAGGGAAATCAAGAAGTTCATCTTCAAGATTTACTGTATAGCGAGAGAGGTAATCACCAAGTAGTTTTAAATCTATCTCTTGGTATTTATCACACAACTCTTTATCTAAGTTAGTTCTTTGAAGACTCTGT
>Ga0256826_1002097_pt1 | contig 12271 bp, 9 predicted proteins | sample CV79metaG_FD_185975 | JGI IMG/M metagenome (GOLD analysis project Ga0256826, IMG submission 185975) | Hydrothermal vent microbial communities from East Pacific Rise, Pacific Ocean - CV79 | ecosystem: Environmental > Aquatic > Marine > Hydrothermal vents | place: Pacific Ocean: East Pacific Rise... | reverse complement strand
CAAGACCTGTTACGGCTTTATCTACACCTTTGTTCTTTAATGCATTATCCAATTGAATTTGTTCATCTTTCCAAAGTTTTTCAACAACTTTAAGTTGTGTTTTGATTTTTGGAAGTTTAATCCCTTTTAACTTTAATTTCTTATCCCCATTAAAAAGTCCATCTAAGGTCATTGTAAAAAGTTTTCTTGACGCTTTAAAATCCTTTAAATAGAAATCTTTATTTAACCCTTGACTTATAAAAAGTAAATCTTTTGCCATCTTCTGCGTAAGCATTCGTTGTTTACCTGCCAAGTTAATATCATTGGCTAATAGCATTTTCTTATTACCTTTTGTTTGAGAAGCATATAGTGTCACCGCCATATTCATCTCTTTTAAAAGTTTTAAATTTTCCTCTTCTAACGTTTTAAAAATATTTTTATCTGCTTCACCACTAACGACTTTTTTAAGTAATGCATAAAAAGGGTTCCATCTTGTTTGAACATTTTTAAGTTGTGTTTGTACCTCACTATTCTTAATAGCTACTAATTTTAATGATCCATCACCATTCATCAAACCATTAAGAATTTTATCAAATAATTGACTGCTCTTTGTTAATGCTTCCATATTTTTTTTCTTTTCAATATCTGCATTTATAAGGAAAGATTCTTTTGTCATCTTTTGAGAAAGCATTCTTTGTTTTCCTGCAAGATCAATGGATACTGCCAACTCCTTATCCGTTAACGCTAAAAGAGCAATTGGGGAGATTAATAATAACACTACTATATTAATGGATTTTATCATAAACTTTATCCTAAATTTATTTTTCTATATTTTAACATAAAAAATAACATAAATTCATTGATTACTATCAAGTTAAGTAAAGTTTTTAATTTTGAAAAGAAAGTGAGAAGTAAAGTACCCCTTCCAGATCCCTGCGGCACACAGCAAAGGCGGTTGGGCTGCTATGTTCCCATCCTGACCCGTTGACCACCAGTGTTGTTGCACAGGTCTAAAAGAGGCAGGCGAATAATAACAAAACCAAACTTACAATAGATTAAATTTATGCTATTTTAAATACTATTGGCTATAATTTCGTCCTAATCAAATGATTAGATCTGTTGAGAGGTGTCCGAGTGGTCGAAGGTGCAGACCTGGAACGTCTGTGTGGGGTAACTCACCGAGGGTTCGAATCCCTTCCTCTCAGCCATTAATTAATAAACTTTTGCCAATCTATCTAACAACATATCCAAAACTTCATCCGTTAAATTGATATCTAAATGTTTAATGACCATGGTATGAACCACAATAATTCTTTTAATATATGCTTTTTGTTCTTCTATTGTAAACTTAGGTTCATTAGCCTCTTTTAATTTCATATGTTCCGTGGTAATAAGCTGTAAATTATCAGCATGGTGTTTACCTAACTCTTTTTGACTATTTAACCCATAGGCATGATGAAGTTCAAAATTAAGATTAAAATAACGATTAAGTTGATCGGTAATACTCATGAACTCTTCTATTCTATAACGTTCTGATTCACTTAACTTTTCTAAATCTTTATTTATTTTGTTCTCTAAATCAACAGGTTCCATGTCATTATTAGCAGTAATTTTAAGTGATTCTTTTTGCATTTCACTAGAAATATATTTAACTTTTCTATAAGGAGTAGAGTTTTCAACTTCTATATCTGAGAAATCTCCTTTTGAAACTTTTAAACTTATTCTTCCTGTCAATTCACGAAGTGTCATTTTTGTAGCTTTTTTATCTGTACCTTGTACCAATACAGCAGGGTATAACTCAACAATACGTTTTGCCCATGTTGCAATGGTTACTGAGGTATTGAATGTTTGAAGTACTTCCATAAATTTATCTGATTTTGTCATTATATATCCTTGTTCTCTAAAATAATTAATAAATTTTAACATAATTAATTAATAGATAACTTATAAAGTTATTAAATTAATTAAATAGTATATAAATATATATTTAATTTTATATTGTATCAAAATTATTTTATAGCTACCCCTATTCAACTTATTAGTGTTCTCTTTTTGATAAAATTATTATATGTTGCAAAATCTATTTATATCTGACTATAAACTTATTATTAATCCTAAACTTAAATATATTCATCTGATTATTGATGAACAAGGGGAGTTACTTGTCAAATCTCCTCATAAAAAACGGTTTGAGATAGAAGAACTTATACATACAAAAAAAGCTTGGATTACTCAAGCAAAACAAAAATATGCTCAAAAAAAAGGAAAACTTCCTAACTATATAACAAAAAATGAAACCTTATATTATATGGGAAGAGCATACCCTTTAATGATTAAACAAAACGCTCATCACTCTTTTTCCTACCTGCCAGATATTGGATTTGAAATCAACTATACTCAATTTTCTATAGAGAAGTTTAACAAAGAAATTGATGCCTTTTACCGATATAAAACCAAAGTGTATATGAAAGAGTGGGTAGAGAATGAAGCAAAAAGAATGGGGCTCTACCCTACTGCCATAAATTTTCGAAAAACAAAACGGCAATGGGGTAGCTGTAGTACTAAAAATCGTCTCTCTTTTCATGCACATCTTATCAAACTACCCGTAGATGTGATACAATACATCATCATTCATGAGTTGGCACACATACGACATAAACATCACCAAAAAGCATTTTGGCAAGAGGTTGAACAGTTTTGTCCCAACTACAGAGAACTTGAAAAACAACTAAAGGAATACGTTACATGAATTTTTACTTACTCTTCTTTTTACTTATTGTCATTATTGGTTTGGTGGTGAGTTATATCTACTTTATGAAAGAGAAAAAAGCCAATCTGCTTGCCATAGAACGTGGTATCTGTCCAAAATGTGAACAAGAGAGCATGGAACTTATAGATCAACGAAGTACAGGCTGTAGTGGTCCAAAGATGCTAACGTTTGAGTGTCAAAACTGTAAATATGTGGGGACATTCCATGTTAATAGCGGTGGGTGTAGTTCTGGAAGATGTGGATAATTTTAATATTTATAAAGTTAAATTAAAGAAAGAAGCTCCCACCTCAAAAGAGGTGGAAAAGGTTAAGAAACTTTTAGAGATTAAAAGTTGTATCTTGACCATACACGAACGATATTAGCTGTATTCTCTTCACCACTACCTCTAAGACCTTTATTATTAGCTCTTACATAAGCAGCTAACATATTTGTACCAAGTGCTTTAAACTTGTAGATTACATCTAATTCGTCAGAATCTGCTGTATTATTAGTACCATTTGTATTACCATACTGAGCAATTAATGTACCAGCACCTACAGGCATAGCTGCTTTAACTAATGTAGTTTGAGCTGCAGAAGCAATAGCACCTTGGTTAGCAACCATTTGTGTAAATAATGGTGTTTTTACACCTGTACCAACATTTTGCATACTTACAGTACCATCATCAACTTGAGTATATGCTAATGTTAATGCAATATCTCCAGCTTTACCAGAAACCTTTGCACCATATGCATTAGATTTATCTAAATTATTTTTAGGATCAATTTGACCTGCTTGAAAACCTAAAGCAACTGGTCCAACATTTTGTGCAGCTACATCTAACCATAATGCTTGACCACTTTCATTTGCTCCAGGTGCAGCAACAGAAGTATTTAAATCTAAATCTTGAAGAGCATAGTATGTACCAGTAATAGCAACATCTTTAATAGATTTATTTACAGCTGTTAACATATATGCTCCACCTGTCATAGGTACAGTTCTACCTAATGCACCTAAATCACCAAATGTACTCATGTCATTACCAAAACCATTACCGTTAGTACTAGAAACAAATGCTCCAACTAAAGTCGTATCTTTGATATCAGTGTTAATCGCTACAACTGCATCAAATGTATTTTTAACTGCATTCCAACCTTCTGAGAAAGCTAATGGAGAAAGAGACTTAGGAAGTTCTTGTCTACCAGCTTTAAGTGTTGTATTACCAATTTTTTTAGTTAAATATGCTTTAGTAATTGCAAAGTAATCACCAGCATTTGTAGTATCTAAATCTCCACCAGCTTGTTGCATAACACCTGGATTAGCAGGTGTACCAACACCTTCACTACTTACAACATTTTTCTCTAAACCCCATGAGCTTAAAGCTGTTCCTTGAAGACCTAACCCAAAGTCATTTCCAAGATCTGCATTAGCATTTAATTGGATACCAGCATTTGCTCTTGAACCATCTTGTTCAAAAAGGTGACTATCACTAGCTCCTTCTACTTGAGCTGTTTGATAGTAAACTACTGCCTGTCCACCAATTTTCATATCTACGTCTGCCATAGCACCTGTTGTCATTGCCACTGCAGCGATAGCTGCTAAGCTTAAGTTTGTAATTTTCACATTTTCTCCTTTAGTTTGTATTTATAAAGATAATGAATATATTATACGAGAAATTCATCGATCTCATAAATTTACATCATCATGATAACAGTAGAAACCTTATCGTTTCTTGATAAGAATCATATTTTATATATTTTCATTAACTTTTTCTTAGATTATGACTATTTTATATAGATATTTATTCTTTTTTCTTATAAATCATCAGTAATATGTCCCATAAAATGGGTTCTTTGGACAAATGTATAAAAAAGTGTTACTTTTTTATAAAAAATTAACGAAAAATTAATGAAGACTAAATGAAAAGGGTATTTTGTATGAAAATTGTTTGATTTCAATAGATATTGTAGAAAATGGCCGGGAGAGGGAGATTCGAACTCCCGGAGGTATAACCCTCACCGGTTTTCAAGACCGGCACATTCGACCACTCTGACATCTCCCGACATATATACTTGAAATAAGAACTTCAAGTTGGAATGAGATTTTACCTAAAAAAGATAAAAATAAATTTAAATCTGTAAAATTTGGAGGAGCCAACCAGACTCGAACTGGTGAATAGCAGATTTGCAATCTACGGCCTTACCAACTTGGCGATGGCTCCATTTTTGAATAGAAGCATCAAACATAAAACTCTAAATACAACACGTTGCATGAGCTGTCTGCTGAAGACAACCATCAATGGTACCCGGAGCCGGACTTGAACCGGCACGGTCACAATGACCGGGGGATTTTAAGTCCCCTGTGTCTACCATTCCACCACCCGGGCATAATTGGTACCAAACTAATTTATTAAATTTAAATAACACAATTCTTAAAGTATGGAGCGGGCGAACGGAATCGAACCGTCGACCCCAACCTTGGCAAGGTTATGCTCTACCGCTGAGCTACGCCCGCATATTATCTTGTCGATAACCATTACTTTTAAATTGGAGTGCGATTATAGCTAATTTTTTTTTACTTGTAAAGCTTTTTGGGTATAATTTTTCAAATTTTAAAAAAATAGAGAAAGAAGGAAAAAAATGCGTAGTGATATTGTAAAAAAAGGGCATAACAGAGCCCCTCACCGTTCTTTACTTAGAGCAACTGGACTTAAAGATGAAGATTTTGATAAACCATTTATTGGAGTAGCAAACTCATACATAGAGATTATACCTGGACATTTCTTTTTAGACAAAGTATCAGCTATTATCAAAGATGAAATTAAAAAGGCGGGTTGTGTCCCTTTTGAGTTTAATACCATTGGAGTTGATGATGGTATTGCTATGGGACATGATGGTATGCTTTTCTCTCTTCCGAGTAGAGAAATTATTGCAAACTCAATTGAGACTGTTATGAATGCACATAAGCTTGATGCTATGATTGCCATACCAAACTGTGATAAAATTGTACCTGGTATGATTATGGGTGCATTACGTGTCAATGTACCAACTGTGTTTGTTTCTGGTGGACCTATGGCAAAAGGATACAAAAAAGATGGTACTCCCATTGACCTTGCAACTGCTTTTGAAGCCGTAGGACAATTTGAAGCAGGAGAAATTACAGAAGCAGAGCTTACAGATATTGAGTGTAATGCCTGTCCAAGTGGTGGTTCATGTTCTGGAATGTTTACTGCCAATTCAATGAACACACTCATGGAAGCAATGGGAATTGCACTTCCAGGAAATGGAACCATCTTAGCACTTACAAAAGAGAGAGAAGAACTCTACCGTAAAGCAGCACGAAGAATTTGTGAAATAGCATTAATGGATGAAGAGAAATCTTCCCTATATAATGTAAGAGAGATTTTAAATGAGAATGCTGTTAGAAATGCTTTTGCTGTAGATATGGCAATGGGCGGAAGTTCAAATACTGTTTTACATATGTTAGCAATTGCAAAAGAAGCCGAAGTAAACTTTAATTTGGAAGATATAAATAGTATCTCAAAACGTGTTTCTCATATTGCAAAAATATCTCCAAGTTTAACAACGGTACACATGCAAGACATCGACAAAGCAGGTGGAGTTTCTGCTGTTATGCACGAGATGAGTAAACGTGGTGATGATATTTTACTTGACAACTTAACGGTAACAGGTGAAACACTTAAAGAACGTATTGCAAATGCAAAGATAATAGACACCTCTATTATTCATACTATTGATAACCCTTATTCTGAAGTTGGTGGATTGGCAATTCTCTATGGTAACTTAGCAGAACAAGGTGCAGTTATAAAAACGGCAGGGATTACGGGTGAGCGAGTATTTACCGGAACTGCTGTTTGCTTTAACTCACAAGATGAATCAATTAAAGGTATTATTAATGGTAAAGTAAAAGCTGGTGATGTTGTAGTAATTCGATATGAAGGGCCTCGTGGAGGACCTGGAATGCAAGAGATGTTAGCCCCTACTTCACTTATTATGGGTATGGGTCTTGGTGATACTGTTGCACTTATTACTGACGGACGTTTTTCTGGTGCTACGCGTGGTGCAAGTATTGGTCATGTTTCACCTGAAGCAGCAGAAGGTGGTATGATTGGTCTACTTGAAGATGGCGATGAGATTCACATAGATGTTGATAAGTATATTTTAGAAGTTAATATTTCAGAAGAAGAGGTAGCTAAAAGAAAGGCAAACTTTAAACCTTTAGTTAAACCTTTAGAAAGTAAATGGTTAAGACAATATCGAGCACTGGTAACAAATGCAAGTTCTGGGGCTGTTTTAGAAGCTGAGTAGCATGTTATAGCTACCTAAAGAAGCAAGAGTATTCTTGCTTCTTAGTTTAAATTTTTTATCTTAAAATATCGCCTAGGTGTTTACAACTTTGACTTTGCCCCTTATTACACGCTTGTTCAAAATACTCTTGTGCAGTTGAACGATCATTCTTCTTTTCATAATAGAGTCCAATTTTATAACAAATGATAGCATTACCTAAACCACATGACTTCTCTGCCACTTTCAAATCGACATTACTTTTTATCTCTTGTATTCTTTTTCCATAAACGGTTCCAAGTCTATTACAACTCGGTACATCATTTAATTCACATGCTGCGGTATAAAACTTTTCAGCTTTCATATCATCTTGTGTTACACCGTTCCCCATTTCATACATGTAACCTAAATTATTACACCCAGCAGGCTCACCCATCTCACAAGCATCATAATAGAGTGAAATAGCCGTATAAATATCCCGCTTACCATATTTACCATGAGCATGCATATATGCCAAGTTGTTACACGCTTTTCCAATACCTGCATTACACGTCTTTTTAAAATACTGTGCTGCTTTATAGTAGTTTTTTCGCGTACCGTCTCCCCTAAAATACATTGAACCTACATTATAGCACCCTTCCATCTCACCATATTTACATGATTTTTGATAAAGTTTTAATGCTTGCCAGTTTTGTTCTTCTATCCCCAGTCCTTGATCTAACATATACGCTAAGTTATTACACCCGGCACCACTCTCTAGCTTACAAGATTGCTTATAGTACTCAACCGCATCTTCATGATCTTCACCAACACCATTTCCATAATGATAGATATCTCCCAATTCATTACAGGCTTGACTGTCTTTTAACGTACATGCTTTCTTATAATAAGTAATGTATGTTGCATCTGTTAGCTTCGAAAATTTTTTAAGAGGAATTGCTTTTTTGAAGAAAAAGATACCCAAAATAATAAGAGCCAAGAGTATTGCAACCGCGTAAAATTTGTTTTTTATCATAACTTTCCTTTTTTAAGTATAAAAGAATATCTCATTTATAATATTCTGTCAAGAGATTCCTAGTTTATTAATTTTTTATTAATTTTTAATTTTAAATTAAATAATTTATGCTGTAGTTTATTAAATACAATTAAACATATATTAATTAATATATAATTGTATTCAACAGTCTATATTGTGGGATTATAAAGAATTTTATAGAATATAAAATTTCTTAAGAAATTCCACAATTATTGACAATAAATCTTGCTATACTAATTACATGAAAAAAGTAAAACTATCTCACATAACTGCCATCAGCACTGTTCTTCTCTTCTCTGCTTGTTCGTCTAAACAGGCTGAAGTTAACACTCTATCTGCTAACAATCAGATATCTGTTTATAACATCATGGGGATAACTGAACCAAAAAAGGAACTTGTACACTTTACAATAAAAGATGAACCTGTACAAATTTCTTATGTACAAGAAGCGCCTATTACTGTTTCACCTGATATTGAATTTATTTCATACCAAAATCAAGTGCCAGTACAAGCCTATCATAACTATGCTCATAATAATTATACACAACGTTATAGTCACATCAACAGAAATGTTGTCAAAGAAGTTGAGGGGAATGCCAAAAGCTTTTTAGGCACACCTTATGTATGGGGTGCAACCGGTCCAAGTAAATTTGATTGTTCTGGATTTACTCAATGGGTCTATAGGGATGCAGGAATTAATATTCCTCGTGTTTCACGAGATCAAGCAAGAGTTGGTCAATACGTCAGTTTTAACCAACTTCAAAAAGGTGATATGATGTTTTTTGATACGCATAAACGCCGCACAGGAAAAGTTACCCATGTTGGTATTTATCTTGGAAATGGCAACTTTATACATGCCAGTTCAGCGGGTAAAAAAGTAGTTATTTATAACTTTAATCAAAAAACATTTTATAAAAAACGATTTTTATGGGGAAGACGTGTTATTAACGGTGCTTCTCACTACGCATCAAACTAAAAAAGAGTCTTATTGACTCTCTTTCAGATGAATTTAGCACTGCCAAAAAGGATACTTTTATTTTCCCCCTTTTTTATAGAAGTGTCAAAAGAATTAATACTATTTAAAGTTTGGTAGTGCTAAATTCATCATATTAAAACACACAATAAAGTAAAAAAGATCTATTTTTAAACAATTTAAATAATTTTTCTTTTTTTTACCCTCTTTTTTGATATACTGATATTTCAATAATTTACAATAGAATGTATACAAAAAAGGTTCCTGTGCATATTATCAAAAATATTTTCTTTATTATCGTCACAATACTTCTGCTCATAACACTTGAAGTTATGACTGTTAAAGCCCTCGATAAATTTGATTCGACCAATGGTTTATTACAAAAAGAGAGTGCCAATTATAAGCATTATGATAAAGATATCACCCTCTCTCAAATGGTTTATAGTGAACAGAGTACTAAAGAGTTAATGAACATGCTCATTAACAATAAAACCTCTACACTTAAAAATATTACTCATAAAAAATTTATCTTAGATATTTATCAACGGAACCATTACATTCCAATGTGGTTTACCAACAAAGGTGTTAGAACTAAAAAGATTAATGATCTATTTACAACCATTCAAAATGATGCTACCTTAGATAACAAAGGGAATATTCGAAAACATTTTAAATACTTAAAAGAGAAAATTTCTACTAGTAAAACACGTAACATGAAAAATGAGCTAAAACTGGATATTAAACTTTCAGCACTCTACCGTGATTATATGGGATACCATATTAATGGTGCCATTAACTGGTGGAGCTTTCAAAAAAAATTAAAATCATTACGCCGTCATAAAGTAGCTGCAAACTGGGTCACCAATAATCCTAAATATAATATTGCAGATTTAATGTTTTCATATACTATTCCACATATTATTTCGGCAACAACCCCAAGTAGTTTTGGGTACAATGAGATGTATAAAGAGTTAAAACGTCTTAGAAAAGTGCAAGCCAATGGTGGATGGAAGAAAATTCCAAATAGTTCACAGCTTCGATATGGGAAATCAGGAAAAGTTGTTAGACAACTCACAAAGCGTCTGCAAAGTGAAGGTGACTATACCTGTAAACATGCAAGTAGTACTTATACCTTTGATAGATGTCTCAAAAAGGCACTTAAACGTTTTCAAAAACGACATGGATTATATGGTTCTGGAAAACTTAACAAAGTAACTCGAAGTAGATTAAATCTTTCTGTTAACTGGAAGATTAAGAAAGTTTTATTAAACCTTGATCGAATTAAGCGTCTTCCTGACCAAGCAGAAAACCGCTATATCATGGTAAATATCCCTGATTTCAATCTTTACTATAAAGAGAATGGTAGAGAAAAATTACGCATGCGTGTTGTGGTAGGAGACAAAAAACATCATACCCCTATATTTTCAAATAAAGTTTCATTTATTGTACTCAATCCCTATTGGTTAATCCCAGATAGTATTGTCAAAAAAGAGATGATACCAAAGATCTTAAAAAATCCAAACTATCTTGAACAAAGAGGATACGAAGTACGTAAAAACTACAAATTAACACGTCCACCTATTAATACTTCTAAAATAGATTGGGCGAAGGTGCTGCGTACCGGTCAGACAAAAAAATATAAATTTATGCAACCTCCTGGTCCAAAAAATGCATTGGGAAAAATAAAATTTAAATTTCCCAATAGATTTGCTGTTTACCTACATGATACCCCTGCAAAAAAATATTTTAAAAAAGGTGTTCGTGCCTTTTCACATGGATGTATAAGAATTTCAAAACCCAATGCACTTTTGGCTACTTTTGCACCACATGAACGGAGTGTAAACTATAATAGATCACAGCGAATATTAAAAGGTAAAACTAAAACTCAACTTAACCTTTCAAAGCCTGTTCCTGTACATATTTTATACCTAACAGCATGGATTAATAGTGATGGTTTGCTTCACTATCGAAATGATATTTATGGGTATGACTCAAAACAACACAGAACAATCTACTAAAAAGAGGGTTTTTAACTTAAGATAGAAAAGTAATTGATTTATTTTTTCTTTTAGACTATACTTCCTCTCAAGGAAGAGAATCTATGGGAACAATAAAACAATTTTTAATTACTACTTTCATTACAACAGCAGCATTATTTGCTCAACCGAATGATATTAATACTAGCAGCAAAAAAGAATTAGCCACAAAAACATTAAATAGTGAATTTAAAACAAAATTTCGATTAAAAAATTCTGTTTTATTACGCAATATATCTAATAATAAACTACTTCGTAGAGTTTATAGAAATAGTCACTATAACCTTTTATGGCTTAATCAAGATTTATCATCAAAACAAACGTTTAATATAAAAAAAACACAACTTTTTAAGCATATAAAAAATGACCCTACCTTAGAACATCAAGGTAAAATTTATACAACATACCAACAATTAAATAACCCTATAGATACAAATCTCAGTAAGACAGAGTTATTTAAAGTCGAACTTAAATTAACATCTCTCTATTATGAATACCTACAACATAGCCTTTATGGGGGAATTCAATGGAAAAACTTTTCAAGAAAGCTTTCATCATTAAAACGATATAGAATTAATGCCAGTTGGATTAGAAATAAAGCTCCGTATAATATTAATAAACTCCTATTAGGAGACAATATAGATGAAACAATGAAGAAGATAACCCCTTCGAGATTTGGATATAAAAAATTGTTAACCGCACTGGAAAAATTAAAAGAAATTCAAACAGATGGAGGGTGGGAAAAACTTCCTAAATTTAAACGTTTACAGATAGGAAGTCAAGATACGTTGGTTATTGCCTTACGTGATAGATTAAAAGCAAGTAATGATTACCGAATGTGTAAAGAGACAAATACCACCATTCAAACCAAAGAGATAAACAGCAGTTTAGAAAACAATGAAACTGTTCAAATAGATCCAGAGACAATCTTTGACGCTTGTTTAGATGAAGGAGTCAAACGTTTTCAAAAAAGACATGGTCTTGTGGTTGATGGTATCGTCGGTGGAGGTACACAAAAAGCGCTTAACCTCTCAGTTGAAAGTAAAATTGAAAAAATACTACTCAATATTGATCGTATCAAATGGTTACCTAGAAAAGACGATAAACGGTATATTGTTGTCAATATTCCAGAATTTATGTTGCACTATATAGAAAATAATCAAACAAAAAAAGAGCTAGCAGTTATTGTAGGT
>Ga0256826_1002096_pt1 | contig 12271 bp, 11 predicted proteins | sample CV79metaG_FD_185975 | JGI IMG/M metagenome (GOLD analysis project Ga0256826, IMG submission 185975) | Hydrothermal vent microbial communities from East Pacific Rise, Pacific Ocean - CV79 | ecosystem: Environmental > Aquatic > Marine > Hydrothermal vents | place: Pacific Ocean: East Pacific Rise... | reverse complement strand
AAAAAATGGCAGAATATACATTAACAACACCAATAAGTGAAGAAGATACTCGAATGTTAAAAGCTGGAGATATTGTAAAATTAAACGGTACAATATTTACAGCACGTGATGCAGCACATAAAAAACTTGTTGATTTAATTGAAGCAGGAGAAGAATTACCTTTTGATTTAGAAGGTAGTATTATCTATTTTGTAGGACCAACTCCTCCAAAACCAGGTGAACCTATAGGAAGTGCAGGTCCTACAACATCATATAGGATGGATTCATACAGTCCAACTATGCTAAAAAATGGTAGTCGTGGAATGATAGGTAAAGGTAAGAGAAACCAAGAAGTAAAAGATGCTTGTAAAGAGTACGGTGGAATTTATTTTGGAGCAACTGGTGGAGCTGGAGCTCTACTAGGTAAACAAATAACTGCAGCTGAAGTTATTGCTTATCCTGAACTAGGTCCTGAAGCAGTTAGAAAGTTAACAGTAAAAGATTTTCCAGTAACTGTAGTAAATGATACCTTTGGTAACGATTTATATCAAATGGGAAGAGAACAATACGAAGTTAAATAAACTTCTAATCTACAATAATATTAAATAATAAAAAGTGTGTAAAGTTTACACACTTTTTTATTTAATATTATATTAAAAATATCTAAATATACTGCTTTAAATATACTTAGATATAATTAATAAATTTCAAATATTAATAGGAGAAAAAATGAATATTCATGAATATCAAGCAAAACAAATTTTTGCAAAATATGATATACCAACACCAAAAGGTATAATGGTAGAAAGTGTTAAAGATGCAATTACTGCTGCAGAAACTTTAGGTGGACCAGTATGGGTTGTTAAAGCACAAATTCACGCAGGTGGAAGAGGACTTGGTGGTGGTGTAAAACTTGCTAAGTCAATTGAAGAAGTTGAAGAATTATCAAATGAAATTCTTGGAATGACTTTAGTTACTCATCAAACAACTGCAGAAGGAAAATTAGTACAAAAGCTTTATATTGAAGATGGTGCTGATATTAAATCTGAGTTATATTTATCTGTTGTTTTAGACAGAAAATTAGAAATGCCTTTAATTATGGCTTCTACTGAAGGTGGAATGAATATTGAAGATGTTGCTGAAAACACTCCTGAAAAAATTGTTACAATTCCTGTAGATCCAGCAATTGGATTCCAAGGATTCCATGGTAGACAACTAGCATTTGGACTTGGTATTACTGATAAAGTTGAACAAAAAAATATTATTTCATTCGCTTCTAAGTTATTTAAACTATATATGGAAAATGATGCAGAGATGATTGAAATCAATCCATTAATTAAAACAGGTTCTGGAGAATTTTTAGCACTTGATGGTAAAATGGGATTTGATAATTCTGCTTTAGGTAGACAACCAGAAATTGCTGCTATGAGAGATTTAACAGAAGAAGATGCTGATGAAATCGAAGCTTCTCATTATGGACTTTCTTATGTTGCATTAGATGGTGAAATTGGTTGTATGGTAAATGGTGCTGGTCTTGCTATGGGTACTATGGATACTATTAATCACATGGGTGGAACTCCTGCAAACTTCCTTGATGTTGGTGGTTCAGCAAATGCTGAAACTGTAGCAAAAGGTTTTGAAATTATTCTTAAAAATCCAAATGTTAAAGCTATTTTTGTAAATATTTTTGGTGGTATTGTAAGATGTGACAGAATTGCAAATGGTATTATTGAAGCAACAAAAATAACAGATGTTAACGTACCAGTTATTGTTAGACTTGACGGAACAAATGCACCAGAAGCTGCAGAAATTCTTAAAAATGCAAACATTTCTAACTTAATTGTTGGAGATGATTTAGGTGATGGTGCAGCAAAAGCTGTAAAAGCAGCAGCAGAGTTTAAAGGAAAATAAATGTCAATACTAGTAAATAAAGATAGTAAAGTAATCGTTCAAGGTTTTACAGGTAAAGAGGGAACTTTCCATTCTGAACAATGTATAGCTTATGGTACAAATATTGTTGGTGGTGTTACACCAAATAAAGGTGGTCAAACACATTTAGGTCAACCTGTATTTAATACAGTATCACAAGCAGTTGCATCTACTGGAGCTACTATTTCTATGATTTTTGTACCACCTGCTTTTGTTGGTGATGCTGTTATGGAAGCTGCTGAAGCTGGTATTGAACTTGCAGTTATTATTACTGAAGGTGCTCCTGTTAAAGATATGCAAGCTGCAAAAGCACATGCAAATAAACATGGTATGATGACAATTGGGCCAAACTGTCCAGGTATTATTACTGCTGAAGAATGTAAAATTGGTATTATGCCTGGTATGATTTTCAAAAAAGGTAATGTAGGACTTATTTCTAAGTCTGGTACATTAACTTATGAAGGTGCAAATCAAGTATGTAATGAAGGTTATGGAATAACTACTGCTGTTGGTATTGGTGGAGATCCAATTATTGGATTATCATATAAGCAAATTTTACCAATGTTTGAAGCTGATCCGGATACAAAATGTATTGTTATGATTGGTGAAATTGGTGGAGATCTTGAAATTCAAGCTGCTAAACTAATCAAAGAACAAATCACTAAACCAGTTGTTGCATTTATTGCTGGTCAAACTGCACCTAAAGGTAAAACAATGGGTCACGCTGGAGCAATTGTTTCAGGATCTGCAGGAACTGCAAAAGAAAAAATGGAAGCATTAGAGGCAGCTGGCGTTAAAGTTGTTGTTTCTCCTGCTGATATTGGAAAAGCTGTAAAAGAAATATTAGGTTAATATTTAATATCAAATAACTAAAAAAGGCTAAGTTTAAATACTTAGCCTTTTTTTTAATATTTTTATCTTATTGTAATAAACCAATCTCTTTATAATATTTTTTTGCTCCATTATGAAGTGGTGCACTTATACCTTTTAACAAAGATTCTTTTGTTATATTACTATATGTAGAATGTAAAGATTTAAACTCATCAAAATTTTCGAAAATTGCTTTTACAAAGTTATAAACTACATAATCACTTGTATGTTTGCTGGCTATTAAAATAGCTTTTACTCCAAACGTATTGATATCTTTAGTATTTCCATTATATAACCCACCTTTTATATATGATTTAATAAAATAAGGATTTTTAGATATTAATTTATTTATAATCTCACCTTCAATTGGAATTATTTTTGCATCCATACTACTTGTTGCATATTTTATATTTGAAGCTGGATGTCCAACCATATAAAAATATCCATCTATTTTATTATTACCTAATGCATCTGGCATCTCAGAAGAATCAAGTCTACTTGCTTTTAATTCAGATGTTTTAATATCTAATACATTTAATAATTGTAAAGTTGTAACTTCATTTCCTGAACCGGGATTTCCTATATTTATTTTTTTATTTTTTATATCTTTTATATTTTTAATTCCAGATAATTTTGAAACTACTAATGTAAAAAGTTCTGGATAAATAGCCATTATTGATTTAATATCTTCTTGCTTATTATTTTTAAATGTTTTGTATCCATGATTTGCATTATATAATATATCAGATTGTACAATTGCCAAGTCAAGCTCTTTATTTGATATGCTATTTATATTACTAATAGAACCTTTTGTTGATTCTACAGAACACCTAATATTTGTCTTTTTTTTATATTTATTTACAAATTTACATATATTTTTCCCAGTTGGATAATATGTACCAGAAACAGCTCCTGTCCCTAAAGTTATAAAATCAGATGCAAAAGTATTGCTAAGTGAAATAAACACTAAACTTTTTAATAAAATTTTCATTATTTAATTTCCTATTTATATATTATTATGTATATTATAGCAAATTATTTTGCGATGATCTAATAATTTTAAAATAAAGGTTATATCATAAAATATTTATTTATTATCACTATTCTATTGTCAAACTTATTAAGTAATACTATTTCTAAAAATGTACTTATATTAAATTCATATCAAAAAGGTTTTGAAATAAGTGATACTATAATAAAAAATATAGAAAACGAATTCTTTAAAAATAAAAATATAAATATAGATATTTTATATATGGACTATAGACAAATAAATTCAAATAGCTATGTTAAAAAGCTAAGTGAGCTTTATCAAGTACAACTTAAAAATAGAAAATTTGATTTAATAATTACTATAGATAGATTTGCTTATAAATTTGCAATTAAAAATTATTCTAAAATATTTACAAATGAAAAAATACTTTTTACGGGTGTGGAACATTTTTCAAAAGAACTAGCAAGAGTTTATAATCTTGAAGATAAAATTTATGGAATAATACAAAAACTACAAATACAAAATAATATAAATCTTATTCTAAAAATTATGCCAGATATAAAAAAACTATATATATTAAATGATCGTAGCCAAAACGGAAACGATATTAGTTCTTTTATTATAAAAGCAATAAAAAAAACTAAACCTAGACTAGAAATAGAATACTTAAGAGATGAAACATTAGATGAATTTAAAAATTATTTTAATATTTATAATAAAAATGAAGCAATATTATTTGTAAGATATTTTAATAATCCAAATTTAGAGTTTTATCAAACAAATAAAATAATTCAAGCACTTAATGAATTTAAATTGCCTATTTTTGTTAGTGATAATTTATTTTTAAATAAAGGAGTACTAGGTGGAGCAGTTGTATCAATAGAAGACATAGGTATAATTACAGCTAAAAAAGCCCTAGAGATATTAAACAGTAGTGTTGTAAATAATAAAATAGCAGTTAATTCAAGCTATGATTATATATTTGACAATAATATTTTAAAAAAATATAACTTGTCTTTGCCAAATGACTTAAAAAATGTTACATTAATAAATAAACCTATAAGTTTTTTTCAAAAATATCGTAAACTAATTAACTCAGTATTTTTAGTTTCTCCTATTTTAATAATAGGAATAACAATACTTATATTTACCCTCTACTCTAAACAAGTAACACAAAGAAAACTAAAAAGAAGAATAAAATTTAATAAAATTTTATTAAATAGTATAGATAACCCAATTTTTTGGAGGGATGAAAAAAATAAAGTACTTGATGCCAATAAAAGTTTTTGTGATTTAATTTCTATTCCTTATAAACAAATTCATCAACATACTCTTGAAGAATATAAAAAGAATAATAAAAAGATAAGTCGAGTAGTCTCAAAACTAAATGAGTACTATAATGACAAAAGTAAAGCACAATTTTCTATACTACACAATAAAAAAGTAGAAATATTTTATATTCAAGAAACTAATTATTATGATAGTAATACGAATGAAAATGCAAAAGTAACTATTCTTACTAATATAACAAAAGAAAAAGCTTTAGCAAATCAAAGAGTAAAAGAAACTCAGTATATAGTACAACAGTCTAAATTAGCAGAAATAGGTGAAATATTTTCTTCAATTGCGCATCAATGGAAGTCACCACTTGTCGCAATTACATCACTTGCTCAAGAAATGTTTTATTTAAGTAATACAAATGAAAAAGAAGAAGACTCATATCACATAAAGAATATTATGTTGCAAGTTCAATATATGAATAAAACAATTAATGACTTTCAAGAATTTATAATACCTTCAAAAGAAAAAACTATATTTAGTTTAGATAAAACTATTGAATCATTATTAAATATTGTAAAACATAATTTAAAATATAATTATATTGATATAAATATTATTATAGAGGAAAATACAAAATTAGATATTTATGGTTATGAAAATGAACTTATGCAAGCAATTTTGAATATAATAAATAATGCAAAAGAGGCTTTATTAGTAAATAAAAACAACAATAGAAAAATAGATATTTGTCTTAAAAATGAATACAATAATTTAATACTTGATATAATAGATAATGGTCCAGGAATTAGTAAAGATATTCAAGAAAAGGTATTTTTACAGTATTTTTCTACTAAGAGTAAAGGTCATGGTATAGGATTATACATGAGTAAGCTTATAATTGAAGATAAATTGAATGGCAAAATATCATATAAATATACAAATAATGGATCATCATTTAGAATAATTTTTAAACAATTTGCAAATAAGGAAGACTATGAAAATCTTAATTCTTGAGGATAACGATGCATTATCTAATGTTATGAAATTAGCTCTTAGTCGAGAATCTTATATAGTTGATTGTTTTAACGATGGACAAGAAGCACTTAATGCAATTGCAAATGGTTATTCATGTTTTATTTTAGATATAAATGTACCTTCAATTGATGGTATTGAAGTATTAAATTATATAAAATCAAGTCATTTTGATATTCCTGTTATTATAATTTCATCTAATCACGAGTTAGAAAAAATCCAACTTTCTTATGAAAAAGGGTGTGATGATTATATTAAAAAACCATTTTTCATGTATGAACTTGTTCATAAAGTAAAGAATTTCTGTAAAGTTCAAAATAAATTTATAGTTTTTAATAATCACTCTAAATATGATTTTATTGAACATGTATTATATGAAAATGAGGAAAAAATTATTTTAGCAAAAAAAGAAATTCTATTTTTAGAATTATTTTGTGAAAATATAAATAAAGTTGTATCATATAGTGAAATTGATGAATATGTTTGGGAAGGTGAACCTACAAATTTAGATAATATTAGAGCCTTAATAAAACGACTTAGAAAAAAAATTCCAAGTGATAGTATAAAAATTGTGACAGGTATAGGATATACACTTAATGATGTATATTTATGTGATAAATAAGCATAAATAATAAAATATGTAACTAAAAGTAACTATAATTAATAGATAAAATTTTAATTATATTGATATTTTTAAACAATCTTTAAGATTAGAACTCCATTGTTTCATTTAGTTACACTTAATAATCTATATATGATATACTAATCAATTAAAAAAACTATTACTAAAATTTAGATACCATTTATTAAGTAATGTATGATGTATTATATAAATACAAAATATCATATATTCTGTAAATTAAATTAATGATTAAGGGGAAAAAATGTCTTTAATAAAAGCACCAGAAAATACTCCAGTATGGGTTGATACAGCTAGATGTAAAGCATGTGATATTTGTGTGGATGTATGTCCTGCAGGTGTACTTTCTATGAAAGCAGAACCAACATCTACTTTAGGAGCTATGATTTCAATTGTAGCACTAGAAGATTGTATCGGATGTAACGACTGTGAGTTAAGCTGTCCTGATTTTGCTATTAGTGTAGCAGATAAAAAAACAGATAATATCAAATTTGCAAAATTAACAGATGAAAGCAAAGCAAGAGCTGCTGCAATTGTCGCAAATAAATATAGATTACCTGAAAATTACGGTAAATAAGGAGAATATGAATGGCAACTAGAGAAATAATATCTACTGGTAATGAGCTTTCAGCTATTGCAGCAGTTGATGCAGGATGTGAGTTTTTTGGAGGTTATCCATTAACACCATCAAGTGAAGTTATGCATGTAATATCTGATTTATTACCTGCAGCAAATGGTGCAGCAATCCAAATGGAAGATGAAATCGCTGGAATTTGTTGTGTTATTGGTGCATCTATGACAGGTGTTAGAGCATTAACTGCAACATCAGGACCTGGTGTATCACTTAAAGCTGAAAACTTAGGTTTAGCACAAATGGCAGAAGTACCTTTAGTACTTGTAAATGTAATGAGAGGTGGTCCATCAACTGGTCTTCCAACAAGAGTTTCACAAGGTGATGTTTTACAAGCTAAAAATCCATCTCATGGAGATTATAAATCAATTACTTTATGTGCTGGTACACTTGCAGAATGTTATACTGAAGTTGTAAGAGCATTTAACTTAGCTGATAGATTTATGCAACCTGTTATTGTACTTACTGATGAAACATTAGGTCATATGCATGGTAAAGCTATGCTTCCAACACTTGAAGAAGTAAAAGAAGGTATCGTTTTAAGAAAACAATTTGACGGAGCACCTGAAGATTATTTCCCATACCAATGTGAACATGATGAACCTGCTGTTTTAAATAGTATGTTTAAAGGTTATAGATACCACTTTACAGGTCTTCACCATGATAAAAATGGTTTCCCAACAGAAGAAATTGAAACTTGTAGAAAACTAATCCAAAGATTAGAAGACAAAGTTGAATTACATAGAGATGAATTAGAATTAAATGAAGAATTTATGTGTGATGATTTAGAAGAAAATGATGTATTAATTATAGCATATGGTTCTGTTTCACTTGCAGCTAAAGAAGCTATTAGAGATTTAAGAAAGCAAGGTATTAAAGCTGGTTTATTTAGACCAATTACTTTATGGCCAAGTCCTGCTGAAAGAATCAAACATTATACAGACAAAATCAAAAATGTAATTTGTGTTGAGTTAAATATTGCTCAATATACTGCAGAAGTAGAAAGAGTTTCTGGAAGAATTGGATCAATTGAAGGTTTATATAAAGTAAATGGTAGACCAATTGCTCCAAATGAGATTGTAGAAAAAGTTAAGGAGGTATTCTAAAATGGCATTTAATTATGATAAATACTTAAGATTAGAAAAAATGCCAACACTATGGTGTTGGGGATGTGGTGATGGTGTAATTTTAAAAGCAACTATTAGAGCAATTGAAAAAATGGGATGGGAACAAAATGATATTTGTGTAGTTTCTGGTATTGGATGTTCTGGAAGATTTTCTTCTTATGTAGATTTTAATACAGTTCATACAACTCATGGTAGAACTGTTGCTTATGCAACTGGTATAAAATTAGCAAATCCAGACAAACATGTTATTTGTGTTGCTGGAGATGGTGATGCACTTGCTATTGGTGGAAATCATACAATTCATGCTTGTAGAAGAAATATTGATATTAACTTTATTGTTATTAATAACTTTATTTATGGTTTAACAAACTCTCAAACAAGTCCTACTACTCCTCAAGGATTTTGGACTGTATCTCAAAAAGCTGGTAATATTGACCCAACTTTTAATGCAAGTAACTTAGCTATTGCTTCTGGTGCTTCATTTGTAGGTAGAGAAACTATGCTTGATCCTAAAAAACTTGAAAGACTTTTAATTAAAGGTTTTGAACATAAAGGATTTAGTTTCTTAGAAGTTTTATCTAACTGTCACATTAACCTTGGTAGAAAAAATAAAATGGCTTCTGCTATGGATAACTTAAATTGGATTGATTCTATTACAGTTTCAAAATCTAAATTTGACAAAATGACTGAAGAAGAAAGAGTAAATTTACTTCCAACTGGTGTATTACATCATGATACTGAAGCTAGAGAATACTGTGAAATGTACGAAGAAATTAAAGCAGTACATCAAGGTAAAAGAGCAAAAATCACACAAGATGATTTTGCCAAAAAAATATAAGGAGACATTATGGCTAGAAAACTAATGAGATTTACAGGTGTTGGTGGACAAGGTGTTCTTCTTGCTGGTGAAATTTTTGCTGCAGCAAAAATTAAAGCTGGTGGACATGGACTAAAAACAGCAACATACACATCACAAGTAAGAGGTGGTGCTACTGTTGTTGATATTACTTTAGATGATGAAGAAATTTTTTATCCTTATGCAAAAGAAGGTGAAATTGACTTTATGCTTTCTGTAGCACAAGTAAGTTATAACTCTTTTAAAAGTGGTGTTTCTGAAGGAGGAACAATTGTTATTGAGCCAAACTTAGTAACTCCAACTGATGAAGATAGAAAAAGATGGAATATCGTTGAGATTCCTATTATTACTATTGCAAAAGAAGAAGTTGGAAATGTTATTACTCAATCTGTTGTAGCACTTGCAATTGCAAATAACTACATGGATGCTATTGATAAACAATTACTTCAAGATGTAATGCTTTCAAAAGTACCTAAAAAAGTACATGAACTTAATATTAAAGCTTTTGAATTAGGATATAAATATTCTGATGCTACAAAGAATGCTTAATAATAAGTAACTTTATAAACTTAAAAAGGGAGTTGATTAAATTCAACTCCCTTTTTTTTATCTAAAATAATAAGTAAATAATACTTATTATTTCTTTTTTGCTTTAAGATAAACTCTCTTAGGTGCGGGATAACCTTCACAAGTTTTATCTTTATTATTTGTATCTAAAAAGTCATCTAAGCTTTTTCCAAATGTCCAAGGTGTAACACGCTGTTCAGTTTCATCTGTTTTTGTGATTTCTATTACTTCAATATCAATAAACCCAGCTCTATTTAGCCAGTTTTTAAAACAATTTACTGTTGGTATAAAATATATATTTGGCATCATATTGTATCTATCTTTAGGAGTTAAAGCTACTTCTTCTTCACCATCTATCATAAAACTATCTACTATGATTTCTCCATCTTTATTAAGTGCTCTATTAAGTGACTTTAAAGAGCCTATAGGATCACTTCGATGATAAAGCACACCTAACATAAATATCATATCAAACTTTGTTTCGTAGTGCTCTAAGTGCTCAACACCTAATAGTTCATATTGAATATTACTTTTCATAAAATGATTTATAAAATCAAATTGTGTTTTAAAAATAGCAGATGGATCAAAACCAACTATCTTTTTAGGCTTATCTTCAAGCATTCTAAACATATAATAACCATTGTTACAACCCACATCAGCTACACATTTATTTTTTAAATTAAAATGTGGTCGTAAAAGATTGTATTTTAAATTTGATTGCCATTCACTATCTAGTTTCATACCACAAAAATCAAATGGACCTTTTCTCCAAGGAATCAAAGCCTTTGCACTTTGTTCAATAGTATTTATTTCTTCAGCATTAAGAGTAGTTTCATCTCCAATTGTAAGCCAATCAGTAAGCTTGATTATAGTATCAAAAGGTATATTTATCTCTTGTACTTTTTTAAGAGCATCTCTCATTGGAATAATATTTTTCCAAGTAAGCCACTTTTCTCTTTCTTGTCTAATTATATTTAAATCCATAATTTAAATTACCAATACTTTTGCTATATCTCCAATAGAAATATTTTGCTCACCTTCAGAACATATAAGAAGTCCACTATTCCCTAAAAGATTAGTTAGTATTGCAGATGTTCCATTTTTTTTACCATCTAAATCACAATAATATTTTCCATCACTAAGAGTAAGATTAACTGCCGTAAAGGTTGTTTTATTACCTTTTTTAGAAAAGTTAGTCTTCATATTTACTTCAACTATTTTTAATTTTTCTCTTGAATTTTTTAGTTTAAATAAAAGTGGTAATACATAAAGAATGAAAGTAACAGTAGAACTATATGCAAACCCAGGAAGTCCTACTATAAACTTATTATCTTTTTTAGCAACAATTATATGTTGCCCTGGCTTTATTAAAACACCTTGAAATAATACTTCGGCATTTAATTCATCTTTAATTATATCTTTTACAAAATCATAATCTCCAACACTAACTCCACCTGTTGTTACTACTATATCACTATTATCTAATGAATCTTGTATTAAGTTTAGTATAGATTGCTTATCATCTTTTACTACACCTTTTTGATTAACATTTGCTCCATATTTTTTAGCAATTGCTTCTAGTGTTAGATGATTTGAACTTCTAATTTGAGAATCATTAGTTTGAATTTCTCCAAGATCTAGTATTTCACTACCTGTACTAGCTACTGTGATATTTACTTTTTCATATACTTCTACTTGTACAATATTTAATGATGCAAGTACTCCTATTTGAGCAAAATCAATAACACATCCTCCTTTTATAAGTACCTCATCTTTTGCATAATTTTCACCAATCTTTCGTGTGGCAAATTCAAAAGGTACTTCTTCATTGATTATTATCATATCATTATCAACTGTAACATTTTCTATAGGTATTAAAGTATCACTACCTTTTGGCATTAGTGAACCTGTAAATGTTTTGATACAAGTACCTGCAACTACTTCACTACTTACTATACTACCTGCTGGGTTATAGTCTATGATTTGTAAGCTACCTAGATTTATATCTTCATATTTAAAAGCATACCCATCCATTGCCGAAGTTGGGAATTCTGGACTATTTGAAGAGGCAACTATATCAGTAGCCAGTACATATCCAAGTGCATCACTTATAAATAATTTTTTTGTATTCTTTTCTTTTAAACATAAACTGTTTAAAATATTCATTGATTCATCATATGAAATAAATGTTTTTTTAACTGTACACATATCTTTACTCATATTATATCCTTATAGTTTTTTTATTTTTTCTATTTCATTTCTAAGACGAATAGCTTCTTCAAAGTTTAAATCTTTTGCTGCTTTTGTCATTTTAGAATTTAGTTCTTTTACCATCTTTTGTCGCTCTGAAGCTGGCATTTTATTT
>Ga0256826_1002095_pt1 | contig 12273 bp, 15 predicted proteins | sample CV79metaG_FD_185975 | JGI IMG/M metagenome (GOLD analysis project Ga0256826, IMG submission 185975) | Hydrothermal vent microbial communities from East Pacific Rise, Pacific Ocean - CV79 | ecosystem: Environmental > Aquatic > Marine > Hydrothermal vents | place: Pacific Ocean: East Pacific Rise... | reverse complement strand
CTTATTGTCTTTTCAGGCCCTTCAGGAAGTGGAAAGTCTGTCTTAATGCGTTCAATACTCGGTTCGGTAGGTTTTGAGGAGGCGCTTGCAGAAGTGAGTGAGTCTTTAGTAAGTTGGCAGATCGATGAAGAGGCAACGGGTTTTAGTAATGAAGAGCCCAATATCTTCAAACAGGTCAAAAAAGAGAAGGTACGCTACTTCATCAATGCTCAAAGTAGCTCCAAAAAGGCCCTGAGTGCCATCACTTCTCAACACGTACGTCTACTTAGCCTTAAAGACTACAGTGATTTTGAACAAGAAAATCTCTTAAGTATTATTGATACAGAGGTCTCTAAAAAGAGTGATACTCATGAAGAGAACCTACTCCTTTACACTACAGAGTACAGACGTTACCAAGAGGCGTTAAGTGAGTATAAAGCACTTCAAACTCAAGACAAGCAGATCGAAGAACTTAAAGAGTTTGCAGCTTTTGAGTTGGCCAAGATTGAAGCTATCAACCCAAAAGTAGGGGAGTATGATGCTCTTTTAGAGATCAAGCATGACCTCTCTCAAAAAGAGAAAGCCTTAGAGAAGATCAACAGTGCTGAACAGTTTTTAGAAAATGAGTACCTTGTAAGTGAAGCATTAAATGCTTTGGAGATAGAGAGTGCCTTCTTTGATGATGCTATTAACGAATTGCGTTCACAGTTTGATCAAGCTCGCAGCCGTTTTGAAGCTTTAGAAGAGGAAGAGATTGAGAGTGTTCTTGACAGACTTGAAGCACTCTCTGAGCTTAAGCGTCGCTACGGTTCCATAGAAGAGGCCATCGCCTATAAAAAGAAAAAAGCGCAAGAGGTACTCAAGTATGAGAACTTTGATGAAGAGCTAGAACGCCTACGCATTTTAGTCGACCAACTCTTTAATGATCTCAATGATTTGGCTGGTGCCATCTCTTTAGCACGTACAGAGCGACTCTTTGAGATCAATAGTAGCATCAACAGCTACCTTAAACAGCTCTACTTAAGTGGTGCAGAGCTCTCTTTAGAACATGGTGATTTTAATGCGCATGGTCAAGATAGCGTCACCTTTAACCTCAAGGGTGCACCACTACAAAAGGTAAGTTCAGGTGAGTTTAACCGCCTAAGACTTGCCCTTTTAGCCCTGCAATCGGAGTCTATGCAAGCCCAAGGCGGAGTCTTGATGCTTGATGAGATCGATGCTAACTTAAGTGGAGAAGAGTCTATGAGTGTGGCCAAAGTACTGCGCCAACTCTCTAAACATTTTCAGATCTTTGTCATCTCACACCAACCTCAACTCACCTCTATGGGAGAACAGCACTTCATTGTTGAAAAAGAGGCCCACTCAAGTGTGCGTGAACTCAACCAACAAGAGCGTATTGATGAGATCGCCCGTATGATCAGTGGTGATAGCATCTCTAAAGAGGCTAAGACCTTTGCTAAAGAGCTTTTAGAAAGTGCCCACTAATGTGCTTTGTCATCAGTGTCATCGCCTTCATCTACGCCTTAAGTCAACTTAATGCAGGCAACTACACCTTAGCTGCAGTAGGATTTGTCGTTGCACTCTTTTTTATACTCTTACTTTCTAGAAACATCTATAAAACCTACCAAGAAAGAAAAAACAATGATCATTGATACGCATATACACCTAGATTCTGAAAGTTATGAAGAGGACATCGATGATGTCATACAACGGGCCTTAGACAACGATGTCAAGCAGTTTATCATTCCAGGAGCAGACCTCACAACTTTAGAGCGTGCAGTGATGCTCAGTGAGAAGTATAAGAGTATTTTTTTTAGTGTTGGTATCCACCCTTATGACAAAGAGCAGTATGATGAAGCAGCTTTAGAGAAGTATATCTTGCATGAGAAGTGCGTCGCTGTAGGCGAGTGTGGGCTTGACTACTTCAGACTTGAAGATGATGAAGCAGCCAAAGATGAGAACAAACATCTTCAAGCTGAAGTCTTTAGAGCACAGATCAAACTGGCCAAACGCTACAAAAAACCGCTTATCATCCATATTCGTGATGCAAGTCGTGATGCTAAGGCCATCTTACTCGAAGAGGGCGCAGGTGAAGTAGGGGGCGTACTTCACTGCTACAATGCAGATGAAGAGCTTTTATCTCTTGCTAATGAAAACTTTTACTTTGGCATAGGAGGCGTTTTGACCTTTAAAAATGCTAAAAAACTGATCAATGTTCTACCTAAAATACCTCAAGAGAAGCTCATTATTGAGACCGATGGACCATACCTAACACCACACCCCCATAGAGGTCAAAGAAATGAACCACTCTACACTACATTAGTACGAGATAAGATGGCAGAATTGCTTGATCTTAATCCCATTTACATTGAGGACATTACAACGACAAATGCCCAAAAACTCTTTCATATATCTTAATATCAATTAAAATTATCACATTTTTATAGGTTCGTCTTAGAAATTTCTGAGACACCAGCTTCATACTTTGTTCAATCTCTATTTTTTGTTATAATACGTGGTTAATTAAAAGGGCATTATATTGAGAATATTATTACCAATTTTACTTCTGTTACCACTACACCTTTTTGCAGGTCTTGGTTTTGACAGTAATCATGACAAGCAGATTCAATTGCTCCAAGCTTTTGACATCGACTCTTGTTATATCCATGACGAACACCTCAATGTCATGATCGAAAATAAAAAAGCACCTCGTGCTTATAAACACTATTTTAATGCGATGAATGGCGCACGTCTTTACATTCCTACCATCAAAAAGATCTTAGCACATGAGAATGTGCCAAGTGAGTTTATCTACCTAGCAATGGCCGAGTCTAGCTTTGCGACTAAGGCACTATCTAACAAGAGTGCTGCCGGTATCTGGCAGTTTATGCCTGCTACAGGGCGTCAATACGGTCTACAGATCAATGACTATCTAGATGAAAGACGCGATCCCATCAAGTCTACAGAAGCGGCTGCGCGTTATTTGAATGCACTTCATAACCGTTTTGATAAGTGGTACCTTGCCGCGATGGCTTATAACTGTGGAGAGGGGTGCGTACTTAGAGCGATTAAAAAAGCAGGTAGCGATGATGTTATGGTTTTACTCGATGAGAAGAAGCACTACCTTCCCAAAGAGACCCGTCAATACATTCGTAAGATCATTGCTTTTGGTCTCATGGGGATTGATGAAAATGACATCATCAACTCTGACCAAGCATACCTGATGAATCGAGCAGCACAGAACTCTATAGCTACCGTACAACTGCCTAAGGGTGAAAAGATCAGCCGTGTAGCTAATATCATTGGCCTTGACCTTGCCAAGATGCAAAAGTTAAACAGACATCTTACCTATGACTTTGTACCACCTTTTGTCAATAGTTGTGATGTTTACATCCCCTATAGCAAACTCACCACATTTAAACAAGACTATAAACCTGCTGACCTACAAAAGATCTACTTAGTCCATGTTGTTAAATCAGGAGACAACCTCTCAAAGATCGGGCACAAGTATCATGTTCCCTATCGTGTGATTCGTGAATTTAACCATCTCAGCTCAAACAGTCTCAAAGTAAGACAAAAATTGATCATTCCAACCACACCAGCACTTCTTGATAAGCACAAGTTTTTATATGCTAAAAACTCTTATGTCGTACGCTCAGGAGACACTCTGTTGGGCCTCTCTAAGCGTTATAAAGTCAGTGTTCATAAACTGATGGCAATGAACAACAAAAAGAGTACCATGCTTCATGTTCGAGAGAAGTTGATCGTACCACCACTGCCACTACCACGCGGTGCTTATGTTGTACGTTCTGGTGATAACCTCTCGAGTATTGCAAGTCGATATAAGGTCTCTCTTACTGCCCTTAAAAAGCGCAATAGTCTCCACTCCAATGTGATTCATGTAGGTCAAAAACTTGCAATCCCTCGTAAAAGACATGCTAAAAGTGCTTATATTGTTAAAGCAGGAGACAACCTCTCCAATATTGCAAGTCGCTACAAGATCAGTGTTCAAACCTTAAAACTAAGAAACAACAAAAACAACAACATGATCCATGTAGGAGAGAAGTTACGTGTTTACTAAAAGCCTTCTAACGCTTTTTGCACTCATCTTGATAACAGGATGTAGTACAAGAGGGGTTAAACACCATAGCAAGACGACATCATCTTCTAAACCCAAAAAAACATACACATCAAATGACCCAAACTATGTTCATCCAACCATGAGACCTTACAGTGTCTTTGGTAAGCGTTACTATCCCACAAAGGTACGTGTAGGTGAGAAGTTTACAGGTATCTCAAGCTGGTACGGTCCCAACTTCAATGGTAAAGCCACTTCAAACGGTGAGATCTATAACATGCATGCACTTACAGCAGCACATAAGACGCTTCCTATGAATACAAAGTTGAGAGTGACCAATCTTGAAAATGGGAAATCTGTTATTGTACGCATTAACGATAGAGGCCCTTTTGTAGGTGACCGTATCATTGATCTCTCTAACAAAGCAGCCCATCAGATCGATATGGTTAAAAAAGGGACAGCACGGGTTCGACTTGAGATCATCTCATTGGAGAACACCTCTGTTGCCAAGTCACACCAAGCGAGAAGGGCAACCAAAACATCTAAGCCACCAAATGAAGTTTTAGAATCTTCAAGCTACGCACTACAAATTGGATCATTTGGCCAAATAGAAGGTGCCGTTGCAACTCAAGAAAAATATGACGGATATAGTGGATATAAAACTATTATCAAAGATAGTGAGTATAATGATAAAAGAGTTTTTCGTGTCTGGCTGAGTGGCTTTAAGTCTGAGGCAGAAGCAAGAGACTTTAAGGCAAATTCAGAATTTAAAAATGCATTTATAGTTGGAGAATAATATGATCACAAAACAGCGCAAGACAAAAGAGACCGAGATCGAAGTATCACTGGATGTTTATGGTAGAGGTAATAGCACGATTGCTACAGGTGTGGGCTTTTTTGACCACATGCTAGAGGCCTTTAGTAAACATGCACTGATTGATCTTAATGTCTCTTGTAGTGGTGACACACACATCGATGATCACCACAGTGTTGAAGATGTTGGCATTGTGATCGGTCAAGCTCTGGCTGAAGCGATCTACCCTATCGAGAATGTTGAGCGTTTTGGTAATGCGACTGTTGTCATGGATGAGACCGCTGTTGAGTGTGACATGGATCTTAGTGGCCGTCCATATCTTCATTATGAAGTTGATGTACAAGGAAAAGTCGGTAGTTTTGATACGGAGCTGGCTGAAGAGTTCTTTCATGCTGTAGCGCTTAATGCGCGTATCACAACGCACCTAGTCATGAAACGTGGACGTAACAAGCACCACATCCTAGAAGCAGCATTTAAGGCATTTGGTGTGGCACTACGTCGTGCACTGACGGAAAACAAACGTGTAGGTGTACCAAGCACTAAGGGCGTTCTGTGATTGAGTTGATTGTCTTAGATGTTGATGGCTGTCTCACGGACGGAAAGATCATCTACTCCAACTCTGGTGAAGAGAGTAAAAATTTTAGTGTTAAAGATGGTTTGGGTATTCGATCATGGCTTGATCTCGGACATAAAGCTGTCATCATCACAGGCCGTCAGTCTCAACTGGTTGAAAAGCGTGCTAATGAGCTACGTATTTCACAACTTCATCAAGGCATCAAAGATAAAAAAAGCCTTTTGGAGCAGATTGTTAAGGAGTATGGACTCCATGCTCGCAATGTAGCTGCCATTGGTGATGACTTAAATGATTATGGAATGTTAGAGTATGTCGGGCTCTCTTTTACACCACAAGATGGTTCTCAGCATATCAAAAAGATCGTCAAGCATGTTTGCAATGCTAAAGGTGGTGAAGGTGCTGTACGAGAGATGATAGAAAAGCTTTTTGTTGTTAATGATGAAGTGGATGATTATCTAGCATTATGGCACTAAACGCAAATACTTTTTTTATTGTTATCTTTGCTATTTTAGTATCGATATGGGTTTTTTTTCAACCTAAACATACTCAATATCAAGAGACAGGCGAGATACCCCAGTTAGAGTTACATGACTTTACACTTTACGAAGTCAATCAAACAGGACTCAAAGATATCTTAGCAGGCCGTGAAGGTTATCGTTATGAAGATCGTCTTGAGGTCAATGATATCAACTATACAGACAGTACAAAAGCGCTTAAAAACAACATTATAGCTGAGTTTGGGATCTATGATAACGTCGATATCATCACGCTTAAAGGCAATGTCCGTTACTATCGTGAAGATGGTTTGAGCTTTCAAACACAAGAGGCGCGTATCTTACAATCTAAAGAGTTGATCACTACAGATGGTGCTTTCGTCATACAAAGAGGCAGAGACCTTTTTAGGGGTACTAAACTCCACTATGACTACCAAAACAGCGATATAAAAGCGAAGCGTGTAAGTGGAGTTTACACTCTCGATAATTAAGGAAACAATTGAAATACTTTTTGATACTACTACTATTTTTGTCCACAACCACTCTCTTTTCTGAGCAACTTAAGATTAAGTCTGACAGTTTTCATGCTAGTGAAAAAAAAAGGGTGACTGTCTTTAAAGGAAAAGTTCAAATCACAAAAGGTGCAGATGAACTCAATGCCACTGTGGTTTCGATATATACTGATAAAAAGAACCACCCTGTCAAGTACGTGGCAGAAGGAAGTGTCTCATTTTATATCAAGACACAAAATGGTGCGATTTACAAGGGTCATTCAGAGCGTGCTATTGTCTATCCCAACCAAAAAGAGTACCAATTTTTTAAAAATGTTCACCTTGAACAGATCAATGAGAACAAACAGATCAATGGCGAAGAGGTCATTGTCAATACAGAAGCAGGAACTGCTCAAGCTAAAGGTGATGGTAAAGCACCTGTTATCATGACCTTTGAGATCGAAGAGAAAGAGGAGAAAAAGTAGTGGTTGAGATCATTAATGCAAGTTTTGTCACATCAGCACCCAATGTATCTTTAGCGCCAGAGAACGAGTACCACAATGAGGTTGTCTTCATGGCACGCTCTAACGTTGGTAAAAGTTCTCTTTTAAATGCGCTAAGTAATCGTAGAAGCCTTGCTAAAGTCTCTTCAACACCAGGTAAGACCCGTCTCATCAACTTTTTTGATGCTACCTTTATCGACCGTGATAGTGAAGAGCGCTTAGAAGCTGTTTTAGTGGATCTTCCTGGTTTTGGTTATGCTAGAGTCTCTAAAAGTATGAAATCAGACTGGGAGAAGAACCTTACAGATTTTATTGCTGAACGTAAACAGATCAAACTCTTTTTACACCTTGTTGATTGTCGTCATCCTGACTTAGATATTGATGCTTCAGTGGCACAATACTTAGATGATGTCTGTCGTGAAGACCAACGTATCTTACGTGTCTTTACCAAAGTCGACAAGCTCAATCAAAAAGAGCAGGGAGCACTACTACGTGATTACCCAGGAGCACTTTTGCTCTCTAGTGCCAAGAAACGGGGCATTCACAAACTAGTAAAGATCATTCATGACACGCTAAAAGAGCCTATGGATGATTAACTACCGTAAAGCTCTTTTAAGTGACATTGTTGCTATGCAAGCTTTGGTGAAGCCAGAAGTTGAAAGTGGCGTCATACTACCACGTAGCAGTGATGATGTTGCCACCAATATTCGCTCATACCAACTCGCTTTCAATGACAATACACTTGTAGGCTTCTGTGCACTTCACATTCATACGACAACTTTAGCTGAAGTACGTTCACTGATTGTTGCTGAATCAACACGAGGAGAAGGCATTGGTGCGGCACTGATCAAAAGAGCATTAGTAGAAGCTAAAGCACTTGGTCTTAAAGAGGTTCTTTCATTGACCTACATGCAAGCATTTTTTGAAAAGCTTGAGTTTAAAGAGATTCCTAAAGAGTCTCTGCCAGAACATAAGATATGGGCCGACTGTATCAACTGTAAACATTTCCCTATATGCAACGAAGTCTCTCTTATCCATTCTTTGTAAGTGCACTCTTTTATCTGGGGCTCTTCTTTGTTTATGAAAGTCTAAGCACGATCTATCTTTTCATGCCGCCACTATTGGGGGTACTTCTGTTTTATTTTTTACAAGCCATTAAAAAAGAGGATCTGAGTCTACTCTTTTTAATCATGTTGATGCTGCTGATCTTTGAAGCCAATTATGGCTACCTCTTTTTTTCAACGATGGTCTATTTTGCTTTTGTTTACAAGTTTGTAACACCAAGGTTAGAGCAGTATATGCAGTGTCGACTCTGTATCTTAGCCTTTAATACCCTCTTAGCTTATGTTGGTTTTTATGCTTTTAGCCTGCTGCTGAGCCAAGTCTTATGGATGGGTGCACCTGCCATCAATGGATATCTTCTGTGGTATATCATTGCCGAATTTTTTATGGTGATCTTGTTATGAGAATCAAACTTCTAATCTCTTTCTTCTTTTTGGTCTGGCTTTTTTTACTGGTACGTGTCTTTTACCTCTCTATACAGTCACACAACTATTATGAGACTCTTTCTCAGCACAATACCATCAAAACAGAGCTTATCTCACCTATTCGTGGAGAGATTCATGACAGGCAAAACAGGCCAATTGCGATCAATAAACTCGGTTTTTCAATCAACCTCAAGCCCCATCTTAAAGATAAAAAGAGTGACTCTCTTTTGGATGAGACTATTGCTGTCTTGATCAATAAACTTCCTGATTTGAATGCTACCAAGCTCAAAAAAAGATACAAACGTAAAAACTCTTACTATAACCATAATGATATTCGTGTTGTAGACTTTGTATCGTATGAGAAGATCATGCCCCTGTACTCTCTGCTCAACCTCAATAATAGTATCATCATCACACCTGCACCTAAGCGTTTTTACCCTAGTGGTACATTGGCGTCTCACGTCATAGGCTATGTCGCACGTGCTAATCAAAAAGATGTTGATAAAGACCCTTTAGCCAAACTTATAGGCTCAACAGGTAAGAGTGGTATAGAGAAGTACTATAATGGCTACTTAGAGGGGATCGCAGGAGAGCGACAAGTACAAGTTAGTGCACAAAACGAAGTGATTGACAACATCTCCTATACAAAGCCTATAGAGAACAGAGACCTAACTTTAACCATCGATATGGAGCTTCAAAAATTTATTGCAGATCGTTTTAAAGCAAGAGCTGGAGCTGTTATTGTGATGAGTGTCTCGGGTGAGATTCTCTCTGCAAGTAGTTTTCCTGAGTACGATCTTAACAGTTTCGTATCTGGAATCAGCTCTAAGGAGTGGAATGCTCTTATCAAAAATATCGATACCCCTTTTACTAATAAACTGGTTAATGGACTCTACCCACCCGGATCTACCATCAAAACAGGTCTAGGTCTTATCTACATCTCATCAGGTATCTCACAGTGGTGGAATGTCAACTGTAAGGGTACGATGAAGCTGGGTAAACGTAACTTTAGATGCTGGAAACATGAGGGTCATGGTACCACTGACATACGTAAGGCCATTCGTGAAAGTTGTGACGACTACTTCTACAAAGGAAGCCTTAAAGTAGGTATTGCTGACATGAGTTTTGGTCTTAAACAGTTTGGTTTGGGTAAAAAGACGGGTATTGATCTTCCCAATGAGTTCATTGGTACCGTTCCATCACGTGAATGGAAGCGCAGAAAGTTCAATCGTCCTTGGTATATCGGAGAGACACTCAACAGCTCTATTGGTCAAGGTAATTTCCTTGCAACACCTCTACAGATCACACAGTTTACAGCGTTGATGGCAACGGGTCGTCTGGTCACACCACATATCGCAAAAATGGTTGGTGATGAAGAGATAATGCCAAAGTATGAAGATGTCTTAACCCCTTATCAACACAAACGTCTTCCCATCATCCAACAGGCTATGCGACAAGTTTGTCAATCAAAAAAAGGAACCGCTCGTAACTTTATGCGTACTAAGATTCCGGTTGCAGGTAAGACAGGTACTGCTCAGGTTATTGGAATCTCTCAAGAGGTTAAACAGCGTATTAATGAGCGTGATATGAGATACTACACCCGTTCTCATGCATGGTTTACCACCTACGCCCCTTCAAATGATCCACAATACATCGTCACCGTTTTGGTAGAACATGGTGGCCATGGTGGTGTGGCTGCAGGTGGTCTGGTCTCTGACATCTACAATGAGTTAGAGCGACGTGGGTATCTTAAGAGATAATCTTTAAAGTCAAAGTTCTAAGAAGTTAGAGAAAGTCCAAAGAGGCTGCAGTATATTGATATGCTGCAATACTAAAGCAACTAGAGTGTCACTAAAGCATTTTGGATAGAGAGTGCTAAGATGCTCAGCAAAAAGATCGCTCCCGCTTTGTTATAAAGCTTGTTAGAGAGGATCAAGAAGAGGGCGATCGAAGCAGCGATCATGATGCCAATATCAAAGTATTGTGCGGGTAGTACCTGCAGCGGATTGAGTAGAGACGCTCCACCAACAACCATAGAGAAGTTGGCTACATTAGAGCCAATGATATTACCAATACTCATGTCGGCATTGCCTTTTTTAAGGGCAACAAGTGAGACAACAAGCTCTGGAAGTGATGTTCCTAGTGCGATTAAAAAGAGACCTATAAGCCACTCGCTCACACCAAACATCCTAGCAATACTACTACCACTTTCAACTACAAAGTGTGCACCACCGATAGTCAAGACAAAACCAATCCCTAAAAGAACAAGTGTCTTACCCCATCCAAACTTCTCATTGGCCAGATCTTCATCAAGTTCACCCTCAAGATCATCTTTAGATGAGCTAAACAAAAAGGCGAGGTAGGCGACCATCATCAATAAAAAGAGGGCACCATCAAAACGGCTAATAACACCATCATAGGCCATCAAGATAAAGATAACAACAGGCATGATTACCCAAGCACTATCTTTGCTAAAGAGGTCACGTTCTGGCTTGAGGTTGGCTAAAAAGAAGACGATACCAAGTACAAGTGTGATGTTAAAAGTGACACTACCTACAACATTGGCCACAGCCATATCACTTTTACCTGCACCACTGGCCATCATAGAAGCTGCCATCTCAGGAAGAGAGGTTCCAAAAGCGATCAAGGTCGCACCAATCACAAAATGTGAGATATTAAAGTGCAGGGCGATACGCTCACTCTCTTTGATGATAAAATCAGCACCGTACACCAGTGCCGACATTGCTGCAAAAAATATTATAAAATCCACTATTATCCTTCTGTTCTGACTATGAGGCTTTGAGGTAACTCAAAGGCATTGATAAGTTCGGCCTCTTTCACACGCATCTCACCACTATCAACTTCATGGTCATATCCTAAGATATGCAACATACCATGAATAAAGAGCAGGGCACGTTCCGCATCTTCACTATGGCCAAACTGCTTGGCACCTGCAGAGACATGATCTTCAGAGATAACAATGCTTCCAAGAGGAGCACCAGGCATCTCAACCATAGGAAAGCTCAAGACATCCGTACTCTTATCAAGCTCACGTGTTTCAAGGTTGATAGCTTGCATTGTAACACCATCAACAAGCATTAGCTCTACATCTTTCTCACTCAACTGCTGTGCAATACGCTCTAAAAGAGCAACATCTACTACTTTATCTACTTGCTTATCTAGTTCAATCATAACCGTATTTTATCTAATCTTTGTTGCTTTCTTCGTTGGAGACTCTATAACGTACGTCAAACTCACGTTCACCCATACGAGCAATACCTTGAGCCTCTGTAGGCGTACGCTCTGAGCCATCATTCATCAACGCCACAATACGCCAGTAGTACTTTGCTTCGGCACTTTCGATGTTCGTAATCTGAGCTGTGTTCATTAAAAAACGATCACCCTCTTTAAGATCTTCTAACGCTTCTATGATCTCACGCTTGTAAAACTGTGTCATCTTCTCATCAACCACCAAAGCAGCTGCACGTTCCATCATCTCAGCACTAAAGGTCTGCGTTGGCATCACTTGGTTGTTCTCATCTGGTCTTAATACCTTGTGCATAAAGATCTCTTTGACCCCATCTTCTAGGCTAATAAGTTTGGTGTTTGTAAATATGCTTAAACTCATAATACTCCCCTATTTTTGTAAGTGTAAGGTTACTTAAAAGAGCTTAAAAAGAGTAACTACCCTTAAATTAACCTCGATATCAATTAACTCACGATCGTTTATAGTTTATTTGTATATATATGGCTAAAATAACTTCATGATAAATCGTAGAGACCTTCTCAAATACTCTGTTGTTACGGCTACTGCTTTTACAGTGGGTATAGCTGCTAAAAAGTATGCTTTTGT
>Ga0256826_1002094_pt1 | contig 12275 bp, 10 predicted proteins | sample CV79metaG_FD_185975 | JGI IMG/M metagenome (GOLD analysis project Ga0256826, IMG submission 185975) | Hydrothermal vent microbial communities from East Pacific Rise, Pacific Ocean - CV79 | ecosystem: Environmental > Aquatic > Marine > Hydrothermal vents | place: Pacific Ocean: East Pacific Rise... | reverse complement strand
GTCTTTACGAAACGATGGCATTAAAATCACTACATTTATCGGAATGTAGATAATCCAAAAGAGTAAACCTAAGTCCGTCCCTAAAAACAACGTTACGGCTAACAAAGGCATCCAAACAATAGCTTCAGACCCTACAAACCACAGCGATAGTAAAACCAAAAATAAAATTAATGCTACATATTCCATTATATATCCTTCTTATAAAAAGTTTCACCATTTTTTGCCATACTCAGTAACAACTTAGCCGGCTCGAAGCGTTCTCCATGGTGTTGAGAGAGACTTTGAAGCGTAATAACAATATTTTCTATTCCTATAGCATCAGCATATTTTAAAAGCCCACCTCTAAAAGGTGGAAAACCTGTTCCCATTACCATTGCCATGTCAAGATACTGAGCATTATCAACAATACCCTCTTCTAAACACATGGCAGCTTCATTAACCATAATCAGCATTGCTCTGTCAATAATCTCTTTCTCATCAAAACTTCGTTTTGAAAAGACCAAGGCTTTTACAGTCTCATTGACTTCACGTTTTTTACCCGTATGAATATAAAAACCTTTGCCTGCCTTTTTACCTAAGAGTTGAAGCTGATGATAGACTCGGTCTAAAACTCCCGATATCTTCATACGTTCACCATAAGCATCTTCAAGTACCTTAGAGACCTTATAACCCACATCAAGCCCTACTTCATCGGCTAAGACAAAAGGACCCATTGGCATTCCAAAATCTTCAATAAGTCTATCAATGCGCTCATAATCTTCACCCTCTTCAAAAAGCCTAACCGCTTCATTGATGTAAGGAATCAAAATACGATTGACTAAGAAACCTGCACAGTCACCCACGACAACAGGCGTTTTACCTGCTTCTTTAGCCAAGGCTACTACGGTGGCAATCGTTTTATCAGAAGTTTTCTTTCCAGGAATAATTTCAACTAAGGGCATTCTCGGCACAGGGTTAAAAAAATGCATACCTACAAAACGTTCAGGACGTTCCATCTTTTCACTTAACATACTTATGGACAAAGAAGAGGTATTGGTGGCTATAATTGCCTTTTCATCCATTGCTTTTTCAAGTTCTGCGTAAAGCTCTTGTTTTGCCTTAACGTCTTCAACAATGGCTTCAAGTGCTAATTCACTTTGAGCAAAACCATTAAAGGCTGTAGTGTATGAAATATGAGCTAACTTATTGCCCACTTCATCCGCTGTTAAACGACGGCGTTTAATAAAACCTGCATAGACCTTATTAATGCTTTTCATCGCCTCACCAGCTTGCTCATAACGGCGCAGTTTCATACGCACAAGTTTATCTATCTTAGAAAAGGAGAAAACTATTCCTGCGCCCATGATTCCCGCGCCTACAACTGTTATCATATTAATTACTATTGGATTAACTTTACGCTTAACCCCGCGCTCTTTCTTCAGTGCTTCAGAGCTGTAAAACAGTCCAATAAGATTCTTACTAATAGGCGTAATTGCAAGCTTAGCAAAGGCTCTGGCTTCATCTTCTAAACCTGAATGAACACTCTTATCTTCTGTTTTTTCAAAAAGCTCTAAAATAGAGAGTGCCGCAGGGTATTTTCCTTTTGTTTTTTCCATTACACTCTTACGAGCATAATGAAAAATCAGTTGAGGAAGGTAGTTATCTAAGAAAGAGCCAACTTTTTTCTCTTTTCTTTGAGGATGTTTTAAAATCTGTTCAACAAAACGCTCTTCTTTAAACTCTAAATACCCTTGAGGGACACAGGCATCAACAAGTCCTAGTTTCTCTGCTTTTTTTCCATTGAGTATCTTTCCCCCTAAAATCAGTTCTAAAGCCTTAGAGAGTCCGGTAAGACGTTTCAGACGTTGGGTTCCACCAAATCCTGGAAGAACTCCTAGGTTAACCTCAGGCAGTCCTATTTTTGTTTTAGTATTTTCAGTAGCTAAACGGTAGTCACAACACAGGGCTAACTCAAAACCACCTCCCAAACAGGCGCCATCTATAACCGCTAAGGTAGGAAAAGGTAGGGCTGAAATTTTAGATAAAACACGCTGACCTTCACGAACAAGCTCATAAGCTGTCTCTTCATCTAGTAGACTTTGAATATCAGAGATATCAGCACCGGCAATAAATACACCCTCTTTTGCCGAAGTAAACTTAAGCAGTTTTAATTCTTCATGCGTTTTAAGTTCATCAAGTTTTGCATCTAAGGCACGAAGTACATCAAAGGAGAGAATGTTTACAGCAGAATTTTCAAGATCAAAACATAGGGTAGCAACACCATTATCCATACTAAAGTCAAAAGCCTTCATTATTCTACCTCCAAAATCAGTGAAGCACCTTGTCCACCACCAATACATAAAGTCGCTAAACCTCGGTTTTTACCACGACGACGAAGCTCTTTTAAAGTGTGAATAACAAGACGTGTTCCTGTCATTCCAACAGGATGACCTAAGGCAACGGCTCCTCCATTAACATTTAAAAGGCTCTCGTCAATTTTACCTAAGGCTTTTGTTCGATTAAGATGTTGCTTTGCATACGACTCTGACTCAAAGGCTCTTATGTTTGCAAGTGCTTGAACAGCAAAGGCCTCATTCATCTCAATAAGGTCAATATCTTTTAGACTTAGTTTATGTTTTGCAAAGAGTTTTGCTGTGGCAAAGGCAGGTCCCATACCCATACGTTTAGGGTCAAGCCCTGCGTAAGCAAAATGAGAAAGATAACCCAGAGGTTCTAATCCCATAGCTTTAGCTTTCTTTTCACTCATTAAAACCACCGCGGCAGCGGCATCTGAAATCTGTGAAGAGTTTCCTGCCGTTACCGTTCCATTTTTTCTATCAAAGAAAGGTCTTAACTTCCCAAGAGCTTGCATGTTCTGCCCAAAACGCACACCATCATCATCTTGCATTACTTTAGAATTCCCATAAACAATAGGGGCAATTTCTTCTTTAAATACCCCTGCTTTAATGGAGTCTTCGGCTTTTTTATGACTCATTAACGCAAACTCATCTTGTTCTTGTCGACTGATACCAAAATCTTGAGCAAGTATCTCAGCCGTTGATCCCATCATCAGACCACTTACTGGATCTTTTAAACCTTGCATCAAGCCAATAATTGGTTTTAAGTAACGCGGTCTAAAATGACTTAAGGTATAGAGTTTTTCAGAAACACTTTTGGCTCTAAAGAGTGCACCAAAGAGTTCAGTCATCTGTTTTCCGTACATCAAAGGAATATTTGACATTGACTCAACACCACCACTTAAGAAAATCTCACCATCACCTGCCATGATTTTTGAAGCGGCAGAGGTAATGGACTCCATACCTGAAGCACAGTTTCTATGTACCGTATACGCGATGGTTTCATCAGGAAAACCTGCTTGTAAGGCGATGACCCGTGCCACATTGGCTGCGTGTCCGGGTTGCGAAACATTTCCTATAATGATTTCATCATAATCTTTAAAAGGAATGCCTACTCTAAGGGCAAGTTCTTGAACAATAAAAGCACCTAACTTTTCGGCCTGATACTCTTTTAACTTACCTCCTGCTTTAGCAATAGGTGTTCGAAGACCATCAATAATTGCTATTCGATCTTTCATGACTTATCCTTAGTGTAAAAATTTTCTATCTCAAGGGTATATATCTCTTCAACCTTGTTTCGTGAGACCTTCATCGAAGGCGTTAATATCCCTGACTCAATACTTACTTCATCGGTAATAATGTGAAACTTCTGGATTTTTTCCCACTCATTGAGTTTTTCATTCAATTTTTTAATAATATTAAAAATAATGCTTTGAACCCGTTGATGTTTTACCAACTCATCAAAACTTAAGTGCGAAAGCTTTTTGCGCTCAGCGAAAGACGCTAAAAGAATCTCATCCATAAACACTAGAGCTGTCACAAACGGGCGATTGTCAGCAATGACCACCGCGTAATCTATCCATTTATTTGCCGTAATACGCTGCTCCATAGCAATGGCTGAAACATACTTACCTGTAGACGTTTTAAACAGCTCTTTCTTACGACTTATAATGCTGATATAACCTTCATCATCAATGCTTGCTAAATCACCCGTGTGAAACCAGCCTTCAGCGTCAATAATCTCAGCCGTTTTTTGAGGATTTTTATGATAACCCTTCATGACAGAATGCCCTCGTGTTAAAAGTTCATTATCTGAAGCGAGTTTTACTTCCACCCCATCTAAGACTTTCCCACAGGTGCCTATTTTGTTGTTCATGGGAGTATTTACTGAAATAACGGGAGAGGTCTCGGTTAGTCCATACCCTTGATAAAGAGGTATTCCAATGTTATGAAAGAACTTGTACACAGGCATAGACAGAGGTGCTCCCCCTGTAATCAAGTATTTTAGATTTCCACCAAGAGCTTCTTGAAGTTTGGTGTAGACCAGTTTGTCAAAGATAGAGTCTAGGAGACAAAATGAAGGATGGTTGGGGTCTTTACGATTTGCTCGCATAAAGGCTAATGAACCAATAACCCACTTAATGCCTGAAGCCGTTGCAACATTTTCATGCATCTTAGTATAAATTTTATCTAAGAGTCTTGGAACTACCGTCATCACTTCAGGTTTTAAAGACTTGAGCAAGTTAGCAACATTTTTAACATCATCTGCAAAATATATACTTACTCCACAACGCAGGTAAAAGCTCATCACCATTCGCTCAAAGATATGCGCCAAGGGTAAAAAGGTTAGAATTTTATAGCTTGTTTCTAAATCTAAGCACTTTTCAACCCCTTTAATCTGTGTGATTAAATTTTTGTGAGAGAGTTCAACCCCTTTTGGTCTGCCTGTTGAGCCACTGGTGTAAATCATCGTGGCAAGGTCATCTTCATTAATTTCAGGCTTTGAAAAAGTCTCATCCTCCCCAACAAAAGGTTCAAAGTCTCGAATATTTTTTCCGTTGGCTTGAATATCTTTTACCACAACCAAAACCATTTCGTCTAAAAAGCTTGCTAACTGGTCATATTTCTCTTGTGAAGCAATATAAACATACTTAATCTCTGCATCTTCAAGTTCAAAGGTCAGATTCGTTGATGAGATGTTAGCAAAGATAGGCACGGATACAGCACCTAAAGACTGCAAAGCATAATCAACCATAAGCCAAAAGGGTGAAGAGTCCGAGATAATGGCAACACTCGTTCCCTGTTTCACGCCTGCTTTTTGAAAAGATGAGGCTAAACAGCGCACCTTATTAACAAAGGTTTGAGAAGAGATGGCTTGCCATTTTTCATTTTCTAAGTAGTTGAGGAAACTAGGGTTATCTATCTCCCGCTCAATGTAGTTAATAATGTCAGATAAATTTTTACAATCAAACATAGTTTTTCCTTATACTACTATTTAAACATTTTATAACTTTTTAAAATATTGTTTTTAAAATTGGTTCAATATTTTAAGTTATATGTCAAAAACGTGATATTTAGGAGAAGGATGAAAAAGGCACTAAGAATTACGCTTTTTAGGAAAGGGTACTGCTTAGCTTATGACGCTGTCCAGCTTGTAAAAGTACCTTATCTGCTAAGGTGTTGGAACTTTCGATACAGAGCATTTGTTTGTATGAGCTTAAGTCAGGCATCTTTTGGACTAGCTCTTTTCCCGGGTTCCAGATCACTACGGTTGATGAACCTTTCGTTTCTACACAAAAAGAATCTTTCTCTCCTTTGATAAGTAAAGGCTTCTTAACCTCACAATAGACTCTGTCAACTTCTTCACTAAAATGAAGCTCTCCTTCTTGCGTATTATTATAAGTATCATTAACCTTGTTGTAGTACTTTGTGGCATCAAGACCATTTACACTGGTATGTAAGACATCATCAATTTTTAAATAAGTATGCAGGGCTTGGGTAAGCTCAAAGGTTGTTGTACCTACGTTATGTGTAATTAAAGAGACTTCTAAAACATCACTCATTACAATTTCAAGACTTAATTCAAAGGCATAAGGCCAAAGTTTCAAGGTTTCAGTTGAACTATTTAATGCTAAGCTTATCTCAGTTCTACCACTGTTAATACATTCTGTCTTGGTATGTGTCCAAGGCATAATCCTTGCAAAACCATGGTTAGGTAAGTTCTTGTTAGTCTCATGAGGACCAAACCAAGGCCAACAGATAGGAATTCCACCACGTATTGGCACGCCTTTTTTAAACCTTGCGGTCTCACTTAAAAAAAGTAAGGGTTCTTTTCCATGCACTTGAAAGTCAAAAATATGTGCACCTTGCAAGGTCAACTTTAAATGGCTCTTATCATTACTAAATTCTAAGTATTCTAATTCATCTTTTATCATGCAATTATTGTACAATACAAACACTTGAACCTTCTGAACAAGGAAACTCTATGATTAAAGACCCTCATTTTTATGCTGTCATTATAGGAAGCGAAATACTTAACCGTCGTAGAGAAGACAAACATTTTGACTTCCTAACGAAGGCACTTCAAACAAAAGGCTTTAATCTTTTTGCCTCGTTTGTCATTAAGGATGATGTTGAACTCATTGAAAACACCTACACACTTATAAAGAATGACCCTAAAGCGATGATGTTCTCTTTTGGAGGCATTGGTTCAACACCTGATGATTTAACCCGTCAACTTGCTTCTAATATTTTTGGTGATAAACAACTTTACCGTCATGCTCAGTTTGAAAAAGACATTATCACCCGGTTAGAAGACCGTGCTTATCCTCACCCCATTAAAATGTCTGACCTTCCTAAAGATGCAGGGCTTTTGTTTAATCCGATTAACAATATGTCAGGCTTTCATTTAGAAGAAAAACTCTTTTTCATGCCTGGCTTTCCCGAAATGGCGCAGCCTATGATAAACGAGATTCTTTCTAAGTACATTCCAGAACCTATAAAAGTCTTTACCCAAACACTTATTGCCAAATGTGGCGAAGGTAGACTCACCCAGCTTATGATGGAAATACCTAAAGAACTCGACCTCTCTTCTTTACCGATGATGAACGATGGTTCACCTACGGTTGAGTTTTCTCTTAGTTCACCCAATGAAGAACTTATGAAAGAGCACTTTAAAAATATCACAGACTTTTTAACTACTGAAACCATAGAGTTTAAACGCTTATGAAAATGTCTCTATTTTTTGTAGCCTTCGCCTTAGGGATGGGACTTTTAAACTTCTATATTTACTTACGGTTTTTTAAAAAGCTCCATCCTCCTTTTAACCGCTTCTCTTTTCTTATTCCTTCCCTTTTAATGATAGGTGAAGTCATCTTTGTTATTGAAGCTATTACGCACAACTTAATCCACAGCTCGAGCTTGTACTATCTTTTAGCATCTTCCATTGGAATTACTTTTTTACTCTTTGTAATCGCACTCGTTTATGACCTCAACATCACTCTATTTAAAAAGGTTCCTTACCAAGGAAACCGTCGAAAGTTCATTAAACTCGTATTTGATGTCACAATGTTAATATTAGCGGTAAGCTACTTATTTAAGGGTTTAAAAGGTGGTTTATCAAAACCTATATTAAATACTATTAATGTTAAAGTTGATGGTTTTACAAAAGAAGCTTACACCATCATCCAACTCTCTGATGTTCATGTCGGTCGTACTTTACAAAAGGCTTTTGTAGAGGACTTAGTCAAACGAACCAATGCTGAAAATCCTGATATCGTAGTCATAACAGGTGACCTAATCGACCAAGAAATCAGCAGAATTAAAGAGGACTTAGCCCCTCTACAAGACATCAATGCACCAATCTTTTTTACTCTAGGAAATCATGAATTTTTTCATAATGTTGATGAAATCATTCCCCATATTAAAAGCCTTGGAATCACTGTGTTAATTAACGAAAATCTTGAGATTAAAAAGAATGGTTTTAGTTTTAATCTGGTTGGACTTAGTGATGAAATGGGTTCACGTTTAGGACACCTTCCCATTAAGGTCAAAAAAGCCTATAAGGGCATTAATCCAGAACTTCCAACCATTGTTTTAGCCCATCAGCCCAAAACACTGTTAAGACTTAAACAACAGCCTTGTGACCTTATGCTTAGTGGGCATACTCATGGTGGTCAGATTTTCCCATTTGGTGTCTTAGTTATGGTGGACCAACCCTACTTAGCTGGTCTTTACCAACACAATGACAAACAACAGATTTTTGTCTCTCGTGGCGCAGGGTATTGGGGTCCACCTATTCGTGTTCTTGCCCCTTCTGAAATCTCTAAAATAGTTATACGAGGTAGTTAATGAGATACCTATTTCTACTCTTAAGCCTAAATCTATTCGCTATTGAGATTATTGATATGCCTATTGTCTTTGATGAGACACGAGTTCAACTCACGAAAGAGTACATTAAAAACCATTATGGGCTTGAGGTTAAAAATATTAGCATTGTTCCTAAAATCATTGTTATTCACTGGACAGCCGTAGATAAGTTTGAAGACTCTTACCAACGCTTTGTAAGCCCTACTCTTCCCGCAGACCGACCCGACATTAAAAAAGCCTCTGCTCTTAATGTTTCGGCGCATTTCATGGTGAAGCGTGACGGTACGATTTACAGACTTATAAATGAAACCACAATGGCAAGGCATGTCATTGGGCTTAACTACTCAAGCATTGGGATTGAGAACGTTGGAGGACAAAATAACAAAGCAAACCTTACACCAGCACAACTCAAAGCCAACATAGAACTTATTAAGTACTTACAAACTAAATACCCAAGCATAGACTACCTCATCGGTCATCAAGAGTACACTAACTTTGTTAAACATCCTTTATGGTTAGAAAAAGACCCTAAGTACAGAACTGTGAAGTATGACCCTGGTGCAAGGTTTTTAAAAGAGCTTCGTAAAAATATTCCTAATTTAAAAGTAGCACCGTGATTACCTTACCTATAGTTTACATCTGCGTTCTTTCACTCTTTGCGGCCATTGCATTGCTACTGTCTAAAAAAGAGTTCAAAGCATTACAGTATCTTCCACCCATCGTACTTTTATATATGATTGTTATGACCCTCTCTTCTAATGGTATTTTTGAAAAGAATGAAGATATTACAGACCTATACAAAACAATTAAAAGCAACATGCTCCCTGCTATGCTTTTTCTAATGCTTCTACCACATAAGATTACAACGCTCTTTAAACTCGGGCCTAAAATGCTTATCGCTTTTGCAGGAGCAAGCCTTAGTCTCTTCATTGCCTTTACGCTTATATTTTTTCTGTTTAACTCAGGAAGTTTTGACATTGAAGTCCTTGCTCCCCTTGCAGGTTCATGGATGGGTGGCACGGCAAATATGCTTGCGGTTTCATCTGCCATTAACAGTTCTGAGTCTGCCTTAGGTATTACTATGCTCATTGACTCTGTTGATTACGCCCTTTGGGTAATGCTTTTACTCATGATAGTTCCTTTTGCTTCTTTATTTAACCATTTTACTAAGGCACCTGACTCCGTAACAGATATTGAGGTCGATACCCAGTGTGCCTTGCACTTTTCACTTAGAGGATACATTTGGCTTATCATCTCTGCTCTATTTATCTCGCTGTTCTCTCAAGTAGTAGGTATTTTCTTAGCAAAACTCATTGGTTCAGCTTCAATGTGGTCCGTTATTTTAGCCACCCTTTCAGCAATGGTGTTTTCTTTTTCCCCTTTAGCCAAGATCAAAGGCATACAGACTACGGCTTCAGGTATGCTCTACTTACTTATTGCCCTTATTGCTTCTCGCGCTGACATTAGTTTTGATATGCACCTACTTAACTACCTTTTTATGGGTATCGGCATTTTATTTATTCATGCCCTGCTTATGGTGGTACTTGCTAAGGTCTTTAAACTTGACCTCTTTAGCATCTCGGTAGCTTCTTTAGCAAACATTGGAGGTATTGCTTCTGCTCCTATTTTATCGGCTGCATATTCTCAATCTTTAGTAGGAATTGGGGTTTTAATGGCAACCTTAGGCTACATCATCGGTACCTTTGGTGCACTCTTTTTAGCTGAAGTCCTAAGCTGGCTTGTATGACAATCAAAAGCTTCGAGGTAACAAAGCTCAAGATAGAGCTCAAAAAGCCTTTCATTACCGCTTTACGACGTGTTGACGCTATTGATGATATCATCATTAAGATTCATACAGACAGTGGTTTAGTTGGCTACGGTGAAGCCTGTGCCGTTACTGCCATTACAGGTACTAGCAATGAAATCATTTTAAATGAACTTAATGAAGTCGTTTTTCCCCTACTTCTAAAACAAGAGCTTTCTTTAAAACTTTTAGACAGACTGCATAGCTTAGCCTTAGCCCCTGAGACAAAGGCGTGTATTGACATTGCTCTGTATGACCTCTTTGCTAAAGAAGCACAACTTCCTCTGTTTAGATACTTAGGCGGAACAAGAAACCAACTCATTACTGACCTTACTATTTCAGTAAATACTCCCGAACTCATGGCAAAAGAGACACAACAAGCCATAGACCTTGGATTTAACTTCTTAAAAATTAAACTTGATAAAGATATTCTTACAAATATTAAAAGACTCAATGCCATCAATGCCCTTTTACCTCAGAACATTAAACTAAGACTCGACCCCAACCAAGCCTTAAACCTTGAAGGCTGTTTAGAAATGCTTTCTCAGGTTAAGACAGATAACATCGAATGTATAGAACAACCCTTTGATTCTCATGACTTAAAATCTATGAAAATCTTAAAAGAAAAAAACATTGCCCCTGTTCTTGCCGATGAGTCACTTTTTAGTTTAAAAGATGCACAAACTATCCTTGAAGATGAGTGTGCCGACATGCTTAACATTAAACTGATGAAAAGTGGAGGTATTCACGAGGCACTTAAAATCTCTAAACTTGCTAAAGAGTATCAGAAAAGCTGTATGATTGGATCTATGTTAGAAGGGCCCATTTCTTTATTAGCGGCTACACACTTTGCTCTGTCACAGAAAATTACTATGGCAGATTTAGACTCACCACTTTACCTAAAAGAGCATCCCTTACTAGAGGCTTTTCATATGCAAGGTGAAACGATCACTTTAAGTGAAGAATATGGCTTAGGGATTGACGCTATTGTTCAGGGTCTTGGGCTGTTTCATACTCAATAGCATCTTTAAACACATCTAATATCAACGCTTCAAATTGCAATTTATCTATCTTATGCTCAAGGGTAAAGTTTTCTAAAACAGTAGTGTCAAAGTTTTCAACAGCTAAAACAACATCATAAAGCTCACCTAAAAAACCTTTTTGATCAAACAAAGCGTCTTCTACTTGGCTATCTACATGAAACTCTTCTAAAATTTCTTTTAAAGGCACGCCTGAAAGCGCATTCATTAACGATAAAATCCCTACAAAATAAGCTTCAGACTGCTCTTTTTGAGAAGCGTTATGTTTAAGCATTTTCATTAGATTTACCATAATAAGCGTACGTTGTTTAACCATAACAATAAGCTGATCTTGGTACTTAATGCTTGAAGAAAAACTCTTAGAATACAAAAGAAGCATTAACCATTGCACTAGTTGGTTTCGTCCTAAAAGGGTTACTACCTGATGAATAGAACTGATAGGATATTTAAAATGAAAGGCTGCTGAATTAATAAAGCGCAAAAGTTGCATACTTATGGTCGGTGCCTCTTCAAAGGCTTGAACAATTTCAGGGATACAAGAGCCTGATTGAAGAACATTACAGAGTTTAAATAAAGTGACCTGTTCTGTGTTTAGTTTTTTATCTTTTATAAGTTTTGGGTGTGCGAAAAAATAACCTTGATATGCGTCACATCCAGCTTCTTGACAAAGAAGGAAAGTCTCTTCATCTTCCACCTTTGAAGCAATAACAATAACAGGAAACTCTTTTAACTCTTTAACCGCTTGGGCTAACTGCTCTTTTTCAAAACTCATCATGTCGATTTTGACAAAGAAAAGATAAGGAGCAAGTTTTTTAACCATATCGAGTTCGTCCATAGAACTTACATCTATACTAAAAACATACTTTTTATTATGAAGACGTTCAACACTCTCTTGCAAGTGCCCCTTAGTATCTTCTTCAACACTCAACTCAAACACAAAGGTCTTAGGAGGAATAGACTCCATAAAATCATGCTGTAAAAAAGAGTAATCAACATTCACAAAAGCAAGACTAGAACCTACAATAGCCGTAAGCCCTGACTGATTAAGTACATTGGAAAGAAGGGAGGCTGTAGCATGACGAGGGTTTTCAATATTGGCTTCTTTATCACTGTCACGGTACAAAAGTTCATAACCTAAAATTGCTTCATTATTATCAACAATTGCCTGTCGTGCAAGATAAAAGTTCTCTGTCATTATATAAACCCCAATTTAAACATTATTCAATC
>Ga0256826_1002093_pt1 | contig 12278 bp, 11 predicted proteins | sample CV79metaG_FD_185975 | JGI IMG/M metagenome (GOLD analysis project Ga0256826, IMG submission 185975) | Hydrothermal vent microbial communities from East Pacific Rise, Pacific Ocean - CV79 | ecosystem: Environmental > Aquatic > Marine > Hydrothermal vents | place: Pacific Ocean: East Pacific Rise... | reverse complement strand
TTGTCTATGTTCTACTGAGTATGTAAATGTAGGTGTTGTTAAATTCTCAATATATTTAACAAATTTACCTGTTTTAGACTCATAGATACCAATTCTACCAGTTGTCCACTCAGAAATCATTGTCCACTCACCATGGTTAGCTGGTTCTGCATGAAGAAGTCTTGGTTGAACAGGATTTTTAACCACTTCACCTAATTTAGTTGGCATAGGCATAATTTTCTCTTTACCAAATACTTTTTCATTTACAGGAACTTTTGCATGTTGAGTAGCATCCCATTCTTGAAGTACTTTTTTAGTTTTAGCATCAATTAATTGACCTTTTTTCTTACCAACTTTAATAATTCTATCAGTTTCAAGAGTATCTTTATTAATTAAATGAACCTCATTATAAACTGCTGGTTTACCAAGAACATTATCAGACCAAATCCAAGGAGTCTCATGAGCAGTACCTACAAATAGACCACCACCTGATGTTTTAACCTTTTTAACTACTTTCCAGTTAGAATCCCAAATAACAACAGAACCGAAATTCATACTTTGAGTTGCGTGAAGTTGTTTCTTTTGACCTTTTGAGTACCAAGAACTACCTTGACCTGGATGTGGCTTAGATTTTTTACCTGTATGTACTTTTGCAGCAAGATTTTTCTCTTTGAAATCCACGATACCAACAACATCACTTCCTTGAGAAGCAATCATAAAGTATCTACCAAAATCTTTACCTTCATCTTCATTTAAGAATGCATCATGAAGAATTTTACCAATATTTGGAATATCTCCTACGATTGGGAAGTCTGGTTTAGAGTAATCAATAATATATGTATGACCACCATCTTTAAGTGCCATTGCAAAGTATGGTCCATAAGGAGTATCAGCAAGTGAAGCTACTCTTGAAGGCCCAATTTGTCCATCAGGGTCAATTACACGGCTAGTATCATAAGCTTTAAGTGGCTCTAGTGTCATAGCATCACATAAAACTGCACCACCTGGGTTATAGTTACCTGCGATTACATATTTACCATCTGGAGAAACTGCTAGACCTCTTGACTCTTGACCAACTTGAACAGAAGCAAGAGCTGGTTGACCAGGTGCTCCAATATCAAACATTGTAAGTTTCCCTGAACGAGAAATAGAGTAAGCATATCTAGGATTCTTTTTGTTAGTTACAGTAACATGTACTGCAAATCCAGCTTTATGACGAGATAAAACTTTAGCTGTAGTTGAATCAATAAAGTCAACTAAAGAAGCATCTCTTTCTGTTGCAAATGTAATATCAAGAACTGATTTTACTTCTGTTGGTTTTGGATATTTTTTAGCAAGAGTTTCTCTATCAGCTAATTTAGTCCAAGTTTTCTTAACTTCATCAAGGTCAAGAGTAAGTTCAACTGTATTTTTCCAATCCATTAACCAGTCAATCATACCAGCTGCATCATCTTTTGAAAAACTAGAATTCCATGCTGGCATAGCTGTATTTTCTACACCATTTAGAATTTTTTCTATAAGTACATGACCCTCTTGTTTTTTAAGAGCTTTTGGTCTAAGGTCTGAACCAACACCACCTTGGTGGATAGGACCATGACATCCCTGACACTCTTTTTCAAATTTTTCTGCAAAGTTCATATTTGATGTACCTGCAAATAGACCTGAAGCTACTACACTCATTGCTGCTACTGACATAACTAATTTATTAAATCTCATTTTTTCTCCTTTTATTAAGATGAGTTGGGTATCTCAACCCAACAATTAAGCCTATGCTTCGCTATCTAATCTAGCTTTTTCTTGTTTGTATATCCAAATCATTGGTAATACAATTATTGTATGCAAAAATATAGTCAAAGTCAATGGACCTTGATTTAACATTGCGAAAAAACTAGGTACGACATCTGTTAATGGTTCAATCATAATATATCCTTATTTTTGATGTGCTGGATTTTGACCAGTTGTTAAAAAATCTTTGATTAAGAATATGAAACCTGTGAATGTTACAATACCCATAATAAGTCTCCAATCCATACCTTGTGCAAACCAAGTACTTGCTTGACCATCAAAGTAACCAGACCATGTAGCACCCATTTGAGCTCTACTCACAAGAACTTGAACATAACCAGAGATAGTAAGAGCAATAGTCATTCCCACTACACCACCAACAGTTAATCCTAAAGCCCAAAGTGAAGATTTAGTATTTTTCATAACTTTAATCTTATTTTTACCTTGAATAGCAAGATACATCATACCAATAAGAATAGTTGCATAAGCACCAAAGAATGAAAGGTGTCCATGAGCTGATGTAAATTGTGTACCATGAGTATAAAGGTTTACTTGTGGTAATGTGTGGAAGAAGCCCCATACACCAGCACCCAAGAAGTTACCAAATGCATTCATCCAGAACCATAAGAAAGCAGGTTGATTATTTACAACAGACTCACCTGTTCCATCAAGACTTTTCTTACCTTGTTGTTTACCCCAATCATACATAACATGAATAAACATAGCTACAAGTGGTAAAGGCTCTAGTGCAGAGAATAAAGCACCAATTTCCCACCAATATTCAGGTGTACCAATCCAGAAGTAGTGATGTCCTAATCCAAGGATACCAGAACCAAATAGCATGGCTACCTCAATCCATAGCCACATTTCAACAACTTTACGACTAGCACCAATCATTTGGATAAGTCCATAAGCAGCTAAAGCACCAACAAATACTTCCCAAGTAGCTTCAACCCAAAGGTGTATTACCCACCACCACCAGTATTGATCAACTGAGATATTATCTGTAAAGAACATACCTGCTAAATATAGACCAGCAAAAGCAATCATATCAGCCATTAAAACTGTGATAATTCCTGTTTGTTTACCTTTGATACCTGTCATAAATAAGTTAGCAACAAATCCAAGTGCAACTACAACAATACCAAGGTCAGCCCATCTTGGAGCTTCAATATACTCTCTACCTTCATGAATAAACCAAATTGACATCTCATCAGCAGGTCCTACTTGAATAAATAGATATACTAAAACAACTATAACGATAGCTACTACAAACACCCAGTAAAGTAATTTACCGATTTTAATACCAACTGTTTCAATTCCAGTCTCATCAGGCAATAGCCAATAAACAGAACCAAACATTGCAAATACCATCCATACAACAAGTGCATTGATATGAAGCATTCTAGCTACAGAGAAATCTATAAATTCAAATAAAAATCCTGGTACTACATATTGAATTGCGATAACTAAACCAAATAATAATTGAGCTCCAAATAAAATAGCAGCAAAAGTAAAATACCAAGTTGCTAATTGTCTTGATTCACTACCAACACCTGTAAAAGGGTTATCTAAAAGTTTACTTGCCATTTACAGCTCCTTGCATTTTTCCAAAGTTTCTAGGGAAACCATTTGTATCAATACTACTCATGTGTTTAAGGAATACTACCAAACCTTTTGCCTCTTTTTCTGTAATACCAAGATTTGGCATCATACGAGCGTGTGTAGGGTATTTAGATGGATGTTGTAAAAATTCAGACATTGCTTCTTCTTTAGTCATTGACTCTTTTCCTAACATTCCTGCTATCATACCTGTCATTTGTCCATTGTTCCAAGCTGGATCTAACCAAGCTTTTGTTAAATCTGGAGCATAATAAGCACCATTACCAAGAAGTGTATGACAGTTCATACAGTTTTTAGTTTGAGATGCTAATTTACCTAAGTGAAGTAAATCACCAGCTTCTTCTGGAGTCCAATCATCTCTTCCAAAGAATTTCTCTTTGTCTCCAATTACTGGAACTTCATGTCCTCTTTTTGTACTCATTTCATAAGTAACTTTATAATTAATAACTGTTGGAGAAGGAACTCTCTTAGTTACACCATTTTTTAAATCTTCATCTGTACCCATTGAAATTTGCATTGATGTATCAAATGTCAACCAAATTAATAATACTGAAGCAAAACCTGAAATCCATGCTGCTGAACGAGCCCAGAAACGATTATCACTCCATACTGATTTATTCGCCACTCTATCCTCCTAAAATGTGATAGTTGTAGTTAAATGCAAGATTAATGTTCATTCTCTTCATGAACTTGATCTTGCATATAATAGACTGCATGAGGGAGTAAAAGATACCCTATCATAGCAATCACCAAAGCCTTTGCTGTAAATTCACCTACATGCATTAAACTTCCCATTATATATAAACAATAAGAAGTTATAATCCAAAAAATATAGGCAAAAGGCATAGTCCATTTTTTAATCAGACCAACCTTTACAGCAGTAAAAATACCAACATAGAGACCTCCAAAAACTAAAACAAGAGAAGAAGATACAAATATTGGTAAAAAATCATTCAAAGCGATTTCAGGTCTTATTACAGACGGATCTACCATGAGTGAACTCCTTTATAAATTAATAGTTATTTTCAGAACCTTTTTGTAGTTTAACACTATTTTGATATAAAAGAATTGACATTAATCAATTTAGTTAAATATAATAGAGTAAAGTCGATAAAGTGAGTGTAAAGACCACAGTAACAGATACTAAAATAGCTCTTTTTTGACTTTCAGATATTTTATATTTTTTATCTGCCCAATCTGAAATTGCAATTCCAGGATATATACTAAATATTAACATGGGAAATGTCATTACTAATATAGTTATTATTTCTTGATTCATTTAAGACCTTTAAGTTTAAGTATAATAGTATATCATAGCAATAATAAAAAAATAGATTTAAAAGAGGATAAATGGATTTTTTCAAATATATACATGCAGTTGGTACAGGTGTTAAAGGTAATAGAGATTTATCATTTGATGAGTCAAAAGATATGATGACTCAAATATTAAATCAGAATGTACATAGTGAACAGATTTCAGCATTTTTATTGGGTTGGAGATTGAAACCTGAGACTATTATAGAGTTTAGTGGAGCGTTGGAGGCTTGTGATAGTTTTATTAATAGAGTGGATATATCTAATTCTTTAGAGTTAGGTTATCCTTTTGATGGAAAAGCAAAAAATCCATATATCTTACCTCTAGTAGCTAAAGTATTAGAAGAAAAGGGTATTGATTTAGTTGTTACAGGAGATAATCTTACTCCTGCAAAGGGAGGAATTACTATAAAAGATATATATAATAAGATAGATTTTACATCTAATCTTAAATATTTTGATAGAGCTAAATACTTTAAAGAGATGAGTAATTTATCTGATATTCGTATGAGATTAGGATTAAGAACAGGACTAAATACAATAGAGAAACTACCCAAAATAGCTAATAGTGATTATGCTATTACAGGAGTTTTTCATAAGCCTTTTGTAGAGAAATATAATAAAATTTTCTCTAGTAGATATAAGAGATTTGCTTTAATTCAAGGGAATGAAGGTACACCTGAACTGTTTTCAAAAGGTCGTTTATGGATTTTTAATAAAGGTGAGTTAGAAGAGTTTATAATAGAACCAAAAAATTATGGTATTAATTATATAAAATCGTGGGATAAAATATCTCTTGAAGAGTCTATCTCTCAAATAGAAAATCCATCTAATGAGTTTCTAAAATTAGCTAAATTAAATGCTTCTATATATATGTTTGTTACTCAAAATGCTAAAAGTATAGAAGAGGCTTATGAGATATTAGCTTAATTTAATCATAATATATGTTACAATAAGTAATATATTAGGATAAGAAGTATATAATTGATTTTAATTTAAAAGTTTTATCTAAGTTTTGGATAGGATTATATAATATTTTTAAAATAGGAGTGACTATGGATATTAAGGAATTATTAATAAGTTTAGGTAATATTAATATGCTGATAGTAGAAGATGACCCATTTAGTAGATTACTTATTAAGTCACTTCTTAGTAAAATGGATAATATCAGTTTTTGGGAAGCAGAGAATGGCTTAGAGGCTATAGATGTAATGAATAAAGAGAATATTGATATATGTCTTCTTGATTTACATATGCCGAGAATGGATGGTTATGAAGTTTTAGAACAACTAAAAAAAGGTAGTAGATATAGTCATATTTCAGTAGTAATAATGACTACTGAAACAGATATTAAACAAAAACTTTATAATAAAGGTGCCGATGGATTTATAATAAAACCTTTTAATTTAGATGATTTGAGATTGACTGTATATAATACAATTAAAAATAAGCAGAGTATTGTTAAAAAAGTAGAGACTAAAAAGAGAGTTAATTATAGTAAAGAGAGTATAGAAAAATCTCAAAGAGAGTTTTTTAATAAATTAGCTTCACTAAAAGTTATATCAGACCCTGCTGAGAAATTAGAGATGAATGTTATTTCAAGAATTACAAAAGAGTTTGCTAATAAATTAGGATTTACTACTAATGAGATACAAAATATCTATATAGCTTCAAAATTAAAAGACATAGGTTTAATGGGTGTCAAAAATATATGGGATAGTAATAATAAATTTACCGAAGCAGATAGAAGAAAGTATGGTAAATATATTTTATTAGGACATCAACTTTTATCTAATTCTATTGAGACAGATTTTATAAAAGTGGCTAAAAATGTAGTTTTACAATATAGAGAGGCTTATGATGGAAGTGGTGTACCTTATCAAATAGAGGGTGAGTCTATTAGTAAAGAGGCTATGATAGTGATGATAGTAGAAACATTTGAAGCGCTTCTTAGTCATAGAAGTTATCGTACACCTCCAAGTTATACATATCAAGAGGCTTATGAATTATTTGATAAATTAGGTGGAAAAAAGTTTGACCCAAACTTATCTAATAGATTTTTACAATATTTTCCTGAGTTTGTTGCAATAAGAAGAGAGATAGTAGAGAGTGAAGTAAATTAAAAAAGGAGATTAGAAGATGAAAAGTAAAATAATTAGTGCCTACTCTATTGAGGATTTGATAGAAGAGATTGATGCAGTAGTTGAAAATGGACTTAATCCAACATTAGCATTTATTTATACTTCGGTTATTTATGATGTGAGAAAACTTGAAGCAGAATTACATAAGTATAAGTTTTTGGTATTTGGTGCAACAACGGTTGGTGAAGTTTTTGCTAATGAAGAGTTTGGTGTAAATGAGGTAGAAGAGAGTATAGTATGTATGCTTGTAGATATTAATCCTGATGCTATTGCGTTAAAGCTTTTATCTGTTGATGGAGATAATTATCATCAAATTGGTAGAGATATTGGAGATTGGGCAAAATCTAATTTTGAAGATAGTAGTATCATTACAGCTACTTCTGGATTAATGTTTGATAATGATGCTTATACTCAGGGAATTTTATCATCAGGTATAGTTTATGCCTTTGGTGGAGCTGCTGGAGATGATTTGATACTTAAAGATACATTTGTATTTTCTAATCAAAATTTTACAAATCACGGTGTAGTAGCATTAGCAATAGATAATAGTAAAGTAGATGTAGTTGGGGCAAGGGCTTTTGGTTGGATAGGTATCGGAAAAGAAAAAATTGTAACAAAAGCAGAAAAAAATATTGTTTATGAGATTGATAACAAACCTGCTATTGATTTTTATAAAACATATTTACAAGTGACAACTATTGATATGCCTCAAACTGGGATTGAGTACCCATTAGAAGTAATTATGAGAAATGGACAAGTAGTTTATAGAGCAGTTCTTGATATTAACGAAGAAGATGGTTCATTGATTTTTGCTGGGCATGTTGAAGAGAAATCAAAGGTTAGAATATCAGCACCAGAGGGTAAAGGTATCATTGATCATGTTGAAAATAGTCTTAATAAAGTAATAGAAGAGAATAATGATTTTGAAGCAGATATTGTATTGGTATTCCCATGTTGTTCAAGAAAACAGGTGCTTGGAGCATTAACAAGTAGAGAGATAGAAGTAGCTTATGGTGCTACAAAAGCACCATTGATTGGTTGTTTTGTATATGGAGAGATAGGTGCTTTCCCTGGTGGATATGGTTTCCATAACGAAACATTTGTTACAGCATTATTAAAAGAGAAGGAGTAGTATATGTTTATCAAACCTATTAAAACAATTATAAATAATTTACCAGAATCAAGTAGCAAGGTTATATTAAATAAAAAGCTTGATATCTTAGATAAGCAGATGAAAAAGACAGAGGCAAAATATCTTAAATCAAACGAAGATAAGCTTACTCTATCTCATCTACTTACAAAAGTAAATACAGAGTTAGAAGAGTCACTAAATAATGAAAAAAGATTTATTGCTTCAGTATCTCACGAACTTCGTACACCACTTACAGCAATTTTAGGTTATGCAGAGCTTTTAAATGATACAGCACTTAATAATAAACAAGTTAGATACTTAAATAATATTGTCCAAAGTTCAGACCATCTATTAGCACTTATTAGTGATTTACTTGATGTTGCTAAACTAGATGATAATAGAATTGAGTTATCATTAAAAGAGTTTGATTTAGATGATATTTTAAATGAGTGTGCTAATTTAATTAAATCAAAGATAGATAAAGATGTAGAATTAGTTACAGATATTCCAATGCTTGATTATCCAATTATTGCAGATGATAAAAGACTTAAACAAATTTTTATCAACCTATTATCAAATGCAGCTAAATTTACAAAACAGGGTTCTATTAGATTCTATGTAAAATCAATTAAAGAGCTAGAAAATAAAAAACTGAAAATTACTATTAATGTAGATGATACAGGTAATGGTATTCCTAGTGAAATTAAAAGTAAGCTTTTTGAAGCATTTAAATCTACGGATAAGACTCAAGGTACAGGACTTGGATTATATATCTCACAACAGTTAGCATACCTAATGGACGGTAAAATTACAGTAGAGTCAAAAGCTAATATTGGAAGTAGTTTTAGTACGACAATTATTGTAGATATATCAGAGAAAAAAGAGATAGGTCAAGAGCTTAAAGGTGCGAATATTATGATGTTTGCCAATAGAGATGATTTTGTAGAAAAAATTTCAAAAGAGTTTATGGAGTTAGGCGTAAACTTCCAAAACTATAATATAGTTAATTCTGATATAACTTCTGCATTAGTCCAAATGGTAGTAAGTGGAAGATTTTATGATATAGCAGTATTTGATATGGAGATATTCCAAAATCATACATCACATATTGCAGGTACTCTAAAAGCTATAAATCCTGATATTAAGCTTGTAGCACTTGTACCACAAGAGAGTGAAAATAACTTTACAGAGTTTGATACAGTTATATATAAACCTTTACCATACCAAAGATTTGTAAAAGATATGGAAGAGATTTATTCTGAAGAGTTCTTTGGTACAACGAAAGAGATAGACTATTCTCAATTAGATATATTGATTGTAGAAGATGTAGAACTTAATCGTGAGTATGAAAAAGAGATGCTAAATAACTTCTTCTCTATATCTTGTGATACAGCAGTTAATGGTCAAGAGGCAGTAGATAAAGCAAAAGAGAAAAAATATGATGCAATTTTAATGGATATGAGAATGCCTGTAATGGACGGACTTGATGCCACTAGAGCTATTAGAGAGTTTGATACAGATATACCTATTATATGTATGAGTGCAAATGTATATAAAGAGGATAAAATAGCAGCTACAAATTCAGGAATGAATGACTTTATTGAAAAACCTTTATCTAAAGATGATATTGAAAATAAACTATTAAAGCTTATTAATCATGAATTTGATGTAGAAGAGAAGATAGTAGAAGAAGATAAAAAAGTTGAAGAACAAACACCAGAGTTAAGTGGTAAAGAGATGAAGAAAAAAGCTTATGAGCATCTTGGAACTAACTTTAATACAGATATTGCTAATAAACTTTTATCAAAAGCACTTAAGAGTATAGCCGATTATAAAGCTAGAGTAGAAACAAGTTTTGCAAATAAAGATACAAAAGCACTTGTAGAAGACTTCCATGTACTTAAAGGAGTTTGTTCTAATATTGGATTATCTGATATTGCAAATCTTGCAGGAGATTTACAAAAAATATCAGAGAGTGGTGATTTCTTGGCAATTAATGAACCTAAAACAAAATTATTAGATTCATTAACGCTTCTTTTAAATGAAAAAGATTAAGGATTAATATATGATAGGATTAGAAAATTTTGGGAAAATTACACTTTTAAGTGTAGAAGATGATGATTTCAATCAAGAGTTGGCTGCTGCTATATTTGAAGAGTTTGAAGATATTACAGTTCTTAAAGCAAGTAATGGGAAGGAGGCATTAGGAATTTTAGATAATACAAAAGTAGATATTATTCTACTAGATTTGATGATGCCTCAAATGAATGGATTTGAGACTCTTGAAATTATTAAAAAAAGTGATAAATTCTCTTTTATACCCGTAATTATTGTTACATCTGAAGAGAATGAGAAAAAAAGAACTTATAAACTAGGTGCGAATGATTTCGTATCTAAGCCTTATAGTCCAACAGAACTTAAAATGAGAGTAGCTAATAATATAAAAATCAGAAGATTCTCAGATATTTTAAGAGATATTCAAATAGAGGCACAAGGTGTAAATGCTATGAGTCAGGAGCAACTAAGAAATCTTCAAGAAGCACTTAGATTGGCTGATGATTCTCCTAAGCAGTTGTTGATTAAACTTGGTGATATGGCTCATAAAAATGGACATAAAGATAAGCATTCTACAGAAAGATTAGGAGATTATATCTCACTTCTAGCAAAACTTTATGGTATTGATAAAGGTGAAATAGAGAGTATGACATCTGCTATGGCAATTTATGATATTGGACTCTTAAGAATAGACCAAGATAAATTACTTGATAGTGATAGTAATGAGTATAAAACTCATCCAGAACTTGGGCTTAAAGTTTTGGAGGGAGTAAATGATAGCAACCTTATTAAAATAGCAAGAGATATTACAATTGGACATCATGAAAATTGGGATGGTGGTGGTTTTCCTAAAGGGTTAAAGGGTGAGGAGATTTCTATATATGCTAGAATTGTAGCTATTATAGATTATTTTGATGAACTTACAAGTATTAGATGTTATGATACAAAAATATTAAATGAAGAGAGTGCTTTAGAGGTAATCCAAAGAGAGAGAGGGATAAGATTAGACCCTAAATTATTGGATATATTTGTAGATAATTTTGATAAATTCTTAGCTATTAAAAAGAAATGGTTTTTAGCGAATTAGATAGGAATTTATATTGAAAAGTTTATTTATTATAATATTAATATCAACATTGAGTTTTGCTAATGTAATACAAAAAGATAATAATAAGTCTATTTCTGATACAAAAATAGAAAAAGAGCATATTAGTATAGTTAAAAAGATAGGATTTTCATCAAAAGATGGTATAGTATCAATTGATACCAATAAAGCTAAAAATTATTTTAGTGATTTGGGTAATAATATCAAAAATAAAAGTAAACAACTCTCAGTTGAACTTAAATCTAAGACTCTAAAAATAACCAAAGATATTGGAATAGAGCTAGATAAAGGTTCTTTGAGTATAGATTTAAATAAGACAAAAGAGTTTGCTGATAGAGTTGGTAAGAATATAAAGATATTTACCAATGATATAAATGATTTTACAAAAAAATTAAAAGCTGAAATAAATGGCTCTATATAAAGGAAAAAGGTGAAACCAATAGATATGAACTCGGATGAGTTTCAAGCAGAATTTGAGAAAACTTGGAAATTTGTAGAAAAAGTTAATAAACAATTTAATTTTGTTCAAAATCCAAATGATGAAGTAAATGAGGGTGTTGCTATGGGATTGGCTAGAAATAAGCTAATGTATGGTAAAAGATTTTGTCCTTGTTTTATGGTAATTGGTAAGACTAAAGAGGAGCAAAAAGAGGCTGATAATAGAATATGTCCATGTAAACCTGCTCTTGAAAAAGAGATACCTGAAACAGGACTTTGTCATTGTGGAATATTCTGTACACCAGAATATGCAGAGTCTCAAAAGGTAGAAGATAGTTTAGAAGAGGCGGTTCATCAACACTCAAGAGGATTAAGTAAAGATGAGGCTATTATTTTACTTGAAAAAGAGCAGTTAGATGGAGATGAATTAGAGGCTCTACTTGAAGCAAAAACTCTAGGAATGGTAGATTTTGAATTACTTGATGTAAGAGAAGATATGGAATTTAGAATGGGTCATATTGTTGGAACTGACCACCTTGTACCAACATCAATGTTCTATGCTGAAATAGAGAAGCATAGTAGTAAAAAAGAGAAACCTATTATTGTATATTGTCATACAGGAAGTAGAAGTTTCCAAGTACAACATGCTATGAAAGCTCTAGGATTTAAGCAAGTTGGTAATCTTCAACACGGTATTATCTCTTAT
>Ga0256826_1002092_pt1 | contig 12280 bp, 14 predicted proteins | sample CV79metaG_FD_185975 | JGI IMG/M metagenome (GOLD analysis project Ga0256826, IMG submission 185975) | Hydrothermal vent microbial communities from East Pacific Rise, Pacific Ocean - CV79 | ecosystem: Environmental > Aquatic > Marine > Hydrothermal vents | place: Pacific Ocean: East Pacific Rise... | reverse complement strand
ATCGGTATCGACCAGTGCTTCTACTTTTAATCTATGGGGGCTTATGAAAGTTATGGTGTAGCTATAGGGTTCTCCTAAGCTACTTTTTCCTTTTAGTTTGTAGATGTTGAAGGTGCCATCTTTGGTTCTTGTATGGAGATTGGTTTCTAAGAGGGTTAGACGTGCAGAGATGTTTTGTTGTAGCTCTTTGGGGCTTAGGTAGTTTATGGCTTGGTTGAGTATTTCATTTTGTGGCACTATTATTGCCCTCCCCTATTTTATTTAAAAATATAAGTTAAAAAACAATAGATATTTAAATATCCATTATTTTTGAACCTTAATACTTCCATCTCCATGAATTTTAGCTTTTATGGTAATGTCAAACATCTCACCTCTTAGTTGAAATTGACCATCAATAAAAACACTCATAGTACTCACTTCATAACGATGTTTTACAATAGAGACATGCACATTTACCAAACGTTTTTCAAAAAGATTAATGCTTTTAACAAGTTCGTCTTCTATCTGTCTTTGAGAAGCTATTGGACTTAAATCAATATTATTTAAGTCTAATTTCCCATAATTGGGAACAGTTTGAGCGTTCCCTGTATTAGAAGAGAGTAAATTTGAAAGATTATTAACAATAGATGAATAGAGTACTTCATTATCACTAATATTACTTTTATGATATGTGCCTCTTAATCGTTCAAATAAACTTCCTCCTAACATTTTATCTCCTTAAGACTTGTCTAGTTTTCCAACTAGTGACAACTCAAAACTCGCACCCATATATTTGAAGTGAGGTCTAAGAGACATTTTAACTTGGTACCAACCTGGATCAGTAGGAACATCTTCTACTTCAATATCAGCACCTTTAAATGGACGTTGACTTCTAATTTCTGCACTTGGATTTTCTTGTGCTGCAACATATTGTCTAGCCCATAGATTAAGTTCTCTTGATAAATCTTCTTTTTCTCTCCATGAACCAATATATTCACGTTGAAGAACTTTAATGTAGTGTGCCATTCTAGTTACTGAGAACAAGTATGGTAGTTGTGTTCCTAGTTTATAGTTTAATTCAGCAGCATTTCCTTCTGGAGTATTGGCAAATTTCTTTGGCATCTGTGCAGAGTTTGCAGCAAAAAATGCAGCATTATTACTACCCTTTCTCATTGCCAATGGAATAAACCCTTGCTCTGAAAGCTCATACTCTTTTCTATCAGAAATTAATACTTCTGTTGGAATTTTCATCTCAACATCACCCATGCTCTCAAAGGTATGTACAGGAAGGTTCTTAACAGCACCACCACTTTTTGGTCCAATAATATTAGTACACCAACGATAGTTTGCAAAACTCTCTGTTAAACGTGTTGCAAAAGCATAAACTGTACTTCCCCAAAGATATTTTTCATGATCTGCTGATACATCTTCACGATACGCAAACTTTTTAACTGGATTGTCTTCTGGATCATAAGGAGCACGTAGAAGAAATCTAGGCAATGTAAGACCAACATATCGTGCATCTTCATTTTCTCTAAATCCACGCCAAGCAGCATGTTTAGGTCCACTCATGTTATCTTCTAAATCTTTTAAATCTGGAAGCCCTTCAAATGACTCTAATCCAAAAAACTTTGGTCCAGCTGATGCAATAAATGGTGCATGAGCCATGGCTGCAATTGAGGCTACTTTATTTAAAAATTTAATGTCAGTATTACTTGGTGAAAGTGCATAATCTGCAATAACAGTTCCTACAGGCTCACCACCAAATTGACCATAACTTGAAGTATAAACATGTTTATAGAGACCTGATTGAGTAATATCTAAATTCTCTTCAAAATCTTCAAGTAACTCCTCTTTGCTAACATTTAAAATTTCAATTTTAATATTTTCTCTAAAATCAGTCTGCTCAACCAACATATAGAGACCTCTCCAACGTGATTCAATCTCTTGAAACTTTGGATTGTGTACAATCTCATCTACTTGAAGACTAAGCTTTTTATCAATTTCAGCAATCATTCTATCAACAACTGATTTATTAACTTTCTCTTCTATGTTATCAGTCTTTAACATCTCTTGAATTAACGCACCAACACCACTTTTAATTACACCGTAACTGTCATCTTGCTGAGACAGGTTAGTTTCAGAAATAATGCTATCTAATAATCCTGCACTATTTTCAACATTTTCAGCAACTTCTTCTAATACTTCACTCATATAGTTCCTTTTAAATAATCGTTTTAACTCTGTTTAGTAGACTAAACACCAAGCTCTGCTAATAATTTTTCACGTTCAGCTTCATCAGAAATTGCATTTGAAATTGCTTCTCTAAATGCAGGCATATTTCCCAATGGTCCTTTTAATGCAATAAGAGATTCTCTTAAATCCATAAGCTTTTTAAGTTCATCTACATTTTCAACAATACTCTCTGGAGAAAAATCTTGTATTGAATTAATTTTTAAATCTACTGTAAGTTCAGAATCTTCATCATTTGAAAGTTTATCATCTACTGAAAATCCAATTGAAATATCTTGTTTTGCTAATACTTCATTAAAATTTCCCTTATTTACATTGATAGCTTTTTTCTTCTCAATAACTTGTGGCTCTTCATTTGGGTTAAATTCACCCAAGACCATCATTTTATATGGTATCTCTATCTCTTCACTAAGTCCACCTGTTTTAGGTTTATACGTAATATTAATACGTTCTTTTGGCGATTCTGATTGTTTGTCCATATTATTTCCCTTTTTTATTTTTTAAAGAAAACCAACCTCATTGGCATCTTTGGGCGAAAGTCTACATAATTTCCTGTAAAACAACTCTTTTGTTTCAGAATTTAATGATTTAGTTATGCTAGGTTTAAGAAAAAATATATAAACTTTAATAGCCAAATCAGATCGCCAATCTTCAATATTAAACTGCTCAATTTTATTGTTTAAGTCATATAAAAAGGCTGTTGCCATATTGTTATTTCCCATCTCCATTGAAATTTCAACCTGCTTTAAACGCCACAAAAAAGACTCCTCATGTGATTTTGAGTTTTGATACATCGTATCAAGTACTTCAATCGCTTCTCTCTTTTTCTTTTGAGAAAGAAAAGCTTTTGCTTTGGTGTATTCTTCTTCAAATTTATTTTCAATGTTGTTTAATGTTAAACTATTTTTTTCTAAATTTATCCATTTTTTTACGTTTTCATTCAAAATATTATATGTGTCAGGTGTATATTGTTGAAGATTTTTATGATTATTACTTAGAATTGATATTAAATTATATTTTAAAGTATTTATATATATTTTATTATGTTCTTTTATTGATTCTAATTCAATCAAATTCAATAATTGGCAATACCCTTCAAGCCAAGAAGAATATTGAAAAAGATAATTTTTTATCACCATTAAAAGCTCTTTTTTATCCTCAATATTATTTAATATATCAAGTTCTTTATCATTCGGAAACAAGCTTCTTTCCAGCACTTCTTTTTTTGAAAATGCTACTAATAATTTTTGAAACCCAAGTAATAAACTATGATTAAACAAAATATAATTTTCATTTTCAATAGCAGAATAGCCTCTTAACTCCTCTTGTATTTTTTGAATATGTAAAGGTACATCATACGAAATAAGCCTTTTATCTTCTCGTTTTTCTTCTTTCTTCTCTTCTATAACCTCTTTTACTTCAACCGTCTCTTTTAAAAGTTCTTTTTCTTTTATTTTTTGTTTAATTTTACGAATCAATGAAGAAAAAATTGATAAACTTTCTTCTTTAAATATCTCTTTAAGATTTGTTTCTAATAACTCAAAGTTAGTAACCAGTAAATCAACTTGCTCCTCATCTTGTAAAGAGATATTTTGTAAAATAGGAAGGCTTAAACTTTCTTGAAGCCATTCTAAAATGCGTAATTTAACTTTTTTAGACTTAGGGAACATCTCTAATTGGTACGTATTTAGAAGTTCAATATAGATTGCTAATGATGATTCTAAACCTTGCCACGATGAAAGTTTCCATTGGGCATAAAGCCAATAGGAAGCGATTTTTAAATCTTTACTCTTTTGTTGTAAAATTTTTTCACTCTCATCTCGAATAAAGTTCCAATCGACTTCACCTACAGCAGAGGCACTCATCACCTTATCTATTTCAGATTCAATTGCAATATAACTATCTTCATATTTATAATCTACTCCAAGTGGTTTCTTTTCTGATATTTTTTTAATAATATTTGACATAATTTGCATGACCCTATTTTAATATAATTTAAAAATATATCTTAATTATAATAATTGATAGATAGTATATTTTTTTAAACTTTTTCTTTAAAAAATATTATAATTTTTTATTGTTCGTTTTTATTGAAAACAATATTAATATGATTCCTAAAAACAAAGTAAGATACGCTCCAAAAGACAATATCAGAAACAAATTTATGTGTAAAAGTAAAGAACCAAAACCAAGTACAATAAACGGAATAACACCTGTCATGAATGCCATACCTTTTACCTTTTGATTAAACTTATAGTTAAAAGCTAAAATTATTGCAGTAAAAGGAATAACTCCTATAAACCAATATACTTTTCTATAATTTTCATACACAAGAAGTTCATAGCCACTCAAAGGAAAAGAGCTAATTTCTAACCAAGGAAGAAAAAAAGTACCTAAAATACCAAGTGCTAACCAAAACTTTAAAGTTTTACTACTAACAGCCATCTCTCTTCGGTCTATATATATTCTCTGATTAAAAATTCTATATAAAGCTGGAACAATTAAAAATATTGAAAAAACAGAAAAAAGATAAAAGCCATCGGATAATTCTTTCATATTTACTATTTCAAAACTTCTGTTGGGTAGTAAAAAAAATAGTAATAGAAAGGGAATAAGTCCCAAAAAGAGAGCAACAAAACTTTTAATTTTTCTATGTTTTGACAAAAACATTAATAATACGGCTAAAATTGGAATAAGAAGTAACAGTGAGTATTTAGATTTAAAACCATTCACTAGCAGTAAATCATAAGGAGTGAGTTCAAAAAAACAGCCTCTTACCCAAGGAATAAAAAAAGAGATAAGTACCCCTATTGCTAGTATAGACTCTATATATTTTGGAATAAAATCCATTCTTAAAAACTTTTCACCATTTGAGCTATAGGGGTCTTCAGGCATATTTTTTGGTAAATGTAGCACTATTTGTACTCCATTAAGATGTTCATCTGCTTGAATATGTTGCTTTTTTGTAAAGTCTTCATCGTAGTGAAATAAAAATATACCCACAACAATCACTAAAAACCATAGTAGTATACTCATCCATACAATGCCATTTTCACCCAACATTTCTTGTTTATTTTCCAATATATAAAGATACCCATACCCTATAGGAATTAACAAAAAAAACAACCACTCTATATTTTTTTTCTTTCTATTCAATCTTATCTCCCTTAATTTTATCAACGTTATTTTATCAGGCTTAGGTTAATATATGGTGCATAAAATATGGTTACTATATCATTTACAATAAACATTACAATGCTCCCTTTTGGAATCTCTAAACTCGACAATGCATAACAAAAAATACGCTATAATAAAAGAACTAAATCAAAAGGAAAAACCATGTGTTACTATGAAAAATATATTAATCCTTTTACAGACTTTGGTTTCAAAAAAATCTTTGGTGACCCTAATGATACTTCACTTTTAGAGAGTCTTATTAATGATATTCTAGGCTTAAAAGGTGAAGATAAAATAAAAACTATTATCTTTAAAAATGGAGAACTACTTCCTGATAGTCCAGAAGATAGAAAAGCTATTTTTGATTTATACTGTACCGATGAAAAAGGGCAAGATTTTATAGTCGAACTTCAAAAAGTTCATCAAGAACATTTCCAAAGTCGTGCCTTATATTACACTACCTTTCCCATTCAAGAACAAGCAATAAGAGGAAAATGGAACTTTTCTTTAACCCCTATTTATTTTATTGGGCTGTTGAACTTTGAAGTAAATAAATTTCAAGATTCACAAGAGTTTTTACATCATGGAAAAATAACAGACATTAAAACCAAAGATGTTATGTATGAAAATCTAAACATGATATATGTAGAAATACCCAAACTTAAAAAAACAAAAGAAGAACTCTCAAATCATTTAGAGTGGTGGCTCTACACACTTCAAAACCTTAATCAATTGCAAGAAGTTCCCACACGACTTAAAGGCGATGTCATTGAAAAAGCGTTTGATAAGGCTGAGTTTATTAATCTTCCTAAAGTAGAACAAGACAAGTATCATAAGAACTTGAAGGTTTATCGTGACCTTCTAAACTCCATTGATACGGCTCATGCTGAAGGAAAGATTGAAGGAAAGATTGAGGTTGCGAAAAACCTATTAGATGTTTTAGATATTCAAACCATTGCTCTTAAAACAGGACTTTCCATAAAAGAGATTGAAGCTCTAAAATCATAAAAAAACAGCTAAACTCTCCAAAAACATTTGGAGAATTTTATGCTCTATTTAATCCTCTTTATTTACTACTTTTTTGAAAAACTAAAACAACAACTTTTTAAATCTAAAAACTACTACAAGAAAAAATCTAAAGAAGAAGAAAGTAGTAAAACTTTCATTCCCTACACAAGTCATAATAAGAAACCCTCTTGGGTCAAAAATGAAGTAATCTACTTAAAAGTTTATCTGCCAAAATATGGTTGCAGGAAAATAGCCCAAACGTTTAACAGAAAATTTGCTCACAAAAATATAACCATCTCTAAATCTTATGTTTATAATGTTGTCAAAGCTAACAATTATGAAATCATCAAACAACGAAAAGAACTTAAAAACCTAATACCTAAATCCATTCCTAAAAACATCATTTGGTCTATGGATTTAACTAGCATAAAAAAGGAACAAGTTTTAGGAGTTATTGACAATGGCAGTAGAGCTTTATTGACATTGAAACATCTAAAAACCAAAAGTACCATCAACATTATACGAGCAATTTTAAATACCATTGAACTTTATGGTAAACCAAAAATCATTCGTTCGGACAATGAGTTTGTTTTTACCTCTAAACTTATGAAGCTAGTTCTTTATGTTTTAAGCATTAAACAGCAAACTACTAACATAGCTTCTCCTTGGCAAAATGGTCGAATTGAAAGGTTATTTTTAACGATGAAACAATCATTTCAAGACATCATATTTCCAACAACTCAAAGTTTAGAGACAGGACTAGGAGAATTTCGTTTTTTCTACAATCATATTCGTCCACATCAGCACTTGAACTACCTTACTCCAAATGAGGTTTGGAACAACCAACCTATGGCTAATTCTAAAACTCATGAGGCTTTCTATTTTAACGCTATTTGTGGGAATGTGGCTGGGTTTTATTATCGTGAGTAAAATAGTTCAAATTAAACTCAAAATCTTTAAACCGTCCTTGGAGTTTGTAGGAGAGTTATGGATTATGGTGTAAAAAATTGTTACTTTTTTGGAAGTTAGCTAAAATATAGAGAGAACCTTTTGAGGTTTACTCTATATTTCTGAAAAAATGACTGAATATTTTTTTAAAATTAGTCATTTTTTATTTAAGGAGTCCGTTTGGACAGTTGGACAGGACACCTTGGTAATATTTCTTTTATAACTAAGGTCTTTATATCTATATTTTTAAAATCTTTTTTATTTTACTAATAAAAGGTTTTATGTTATAATCTAATAAAATAATGAATGGAGAAGTTTATGACAACACAAAGAGTACAACTAGATATAAGTAATGATATTTTTGACAAAGTAATGTTTTTTTTAGAGAACTTACCAAAAAATAAAGTGAAGTTAAATTTTGAAAATATATTGTCTTCCCCTAAAAATCAAAAAGATGAAAACAACTCAATCTTTAGTGACTTTCTAAATAACTCACAAGAAGTTAATAGCTTCACGCATTTTGGTAGAGATGCATTGCATGAAAGATAATATTTTTATTGATACAAATATTTTTGTTTATGCTTATTTAAAAGCCCCAAAGAAAGAAGCCGACTACACTAAACATCTTCAAGCACAAAAACTCCTAAGTAGTTTTACTAATAAACAAAGTATCTGTATCTCTAGTCAAATATGTAATGAATATTACAGTGCATTATTAAAAAACAAAATTGAAAATGAAGAGATTCAAAAAAGCTTAAATAATTTAATAAAAAATATCAATGTGGCTCCAGTATCAAAAGATACAATTCTTCAAGCTTTTGAAATTAAAAACCTCTATAACTTTAGTTATTGGGATTCGTTAGTTCTCTCTTCTGCTTTAGAAAATAGATGTAATATCATTTATAGCGAAGATATGCAACACAAACAAATCATAGAACAAAGTTTACAGATTGTTAATCCATTTGTTTGAGATTTCGTAAAAATAAAGCTAAACTCTCTAAAAACCTTGGAGAGTCATGCTTTACATTATTTTCCTCTTTCATTACCTCTTAGAAAAACTAAAACAGTTTTTTAAACCAAAAAAATACTACAAACAAAACACAAAAAGAAATGAAGAGACTAAAACTTTCATTCCCTACACAAGTCATAACAAGAAACCCTCTTGGGTCAAAGATGAAGTCATCTACTTAAAAGTCCATCTTCCAAAAAGTGGTTGTAGAAAAATAGCCCAAATTTTTAACAGGAAGTTTGCACATAAAAGCATTACTATTTCTAAATCTTATGTCTACAATATTATTAAAGCAAACAGTTATGAAATAATTGAACAACGAAAAGAACTTAAAAATCGAGTCCCTAGAAAAATAGATAATAATCATATTTGGTCGATTGATTTAACAACTATTAAAAAGCAACAAATTTTAGGGGTTATTGACAATGGTTCAAGAGCATTACTTGTACTCAATAATCTAAAAGACAAAAGCACCATCAACATCATACGAGCAATTTTAAATGCCATTGAACACTATGGTAAACCAAAAATTATTCGTTCGGACAATGAGTTTGTTTTTACTTCTAAGCGTATGAAAATTGTTCTGTATATTTTAGGAGTTAAACAACAAACTACCGACATTGCTTCTCCTTGGCAGAATGGACGTATAGAGAGATTGTTTTTAACGATGAAGCAGTCATTTCAAGATATTATTTTTCCAACGACGGAAAGTTTAGAAATTGGATTGAAAAAGTTTCGGTTTTTTTACAATCATATTCGTCCACATCAGCACTTAGATTATCGTACACCAAGTGAGGTTTGGAACAACAAACCTATAGCCAATTCTAAAACTCATGAGGCTATTTATTTTAATGCTCTTTGTGGAAATGTAGTAGGGTTTTACTTTTTAGAGTGAGTAAAAAAACCAAATAACTCAACCACTTTTTAACCGTCCTTGGAGTTTGGGCAATAGCTATGGTTTATTGGCTAAAATATTGTTACTTTTTTGTAAAAACTCTTACATTTAAAGGATATTTTTTATTTTTATCCTCTTTGATTTGAAAAAATGAGTTAGAATTTTTAAAAATTTACTTATTTTTTATTGCTGAAGTCCGTTTAACCGTTTGGACAGGACAATCAATTAATTCACCTGTTCTATCATCTATAAAAATTGTATGTATTGCTTTTTCAACTCTATCTACTCTTTCAAATGTTGCAACCCAAAATTTTGTCGATTTAGTATAATACTTTTGAACTTTCTCTTGTTTAAAGAATATTTCTTTTTCTTCTGTATTAAGCCCTATGAAGGAAGCTTCTTCTTTATTTTCATAAAAATCCAATTGGAAATTAGGAAAAAAGTCTTTATTTACAGTGACAGTTTTTAAATCAATATAATCTAATGAATCAAGTAGTTTTAAAATACTCTTATGTGAAGTATTTTTTTTCTTAACAGGCTCTTCTTTAATTAATTTCCCATTTTTATCAAACTCTTGTCTATTAGCGATTAATACATTTTTTAAACTACTATACTTTTCTTCTAAATTTATTATATCGAGATTGTATAATTTATATGTAACCACAAATGGGTCTTTTTTAGTAGGATAAATTAATTCACTTATTCCAGAATCTAAACTATTTGTTACTGGGTTATAAAGATTTGCATACTGTTGAATCACTTCTGAACCATCACTTAATTCAAAGTTGATTCTATTTTTATCTTTTGGAATTTTTATATCTACTGTTTTTAGCTCAATATACTGCTCATATGTCTTATCCATCTTCAATACTCCATTTATACTATTTATTTTTACTTTAGTACACGATACTAAAGACATTACTATCACTCCATTCAATACGATTTTATTTAATCTCATAATTTTCCTTATAAGGTTGAATTTAAAATTTTCCATTGTTCATAAGAAAATGATTTTTTCTTATACTCATCGGTATAATCCATAATATTTACTGTGCTTTGATATTTAAACACTACATTTGCAGGTGGAGGACTTAGTACTTCATTTCGTGTATAATGTTCTGATGGATGTGCAGCTTTATTATTAAAACTGTGTTGTAGTCCTAAACCTAGCACGTTGTATGGCTTTCTCATCTAACTCTACTTTTCGCATTTTAATACTTAGTAAGGTTTCAAAGTGTTTGTTCAGTATTTTACTCTCCTCTTTACTTAAGTTCCCCCAACAATGTAACATACTACTGTTTTAGGTAAAGATTAAGCTCCTTCTTTTTTATCGTAATTTCTCAGAACGTCCCAAATTCATAATAAATTTACCATCTGCTCCAAACAAATAATGTTTTTGATATCCTTCTAAATAATCTATATTAAAAATCCAATAATTTTTATGTTTAAAAAACTTTAACTGTTCCTCTTTTGTCAAATTATTTTTTTTACCAAACTCTTCATTATTTGAACCCCATTTTTTATTCCAAAACTCTTCAAATTTTTGCAATGATAAAATAAAACTATTTCCTTGAAGCATTTTTGCCTCTTTAAGGTCGATAATTTTCTCTTTATCTGCCCACTCTAAAATTTTTTTATAATTAATACCTTTTCTTTTATACTCGGCATCATTATCTATTATTTTGGATATTTCTCCTTGTTTGTTATAGGATATTTCTTTTCCAATTATTAGTCCATTTAATGAATTTGCTTCTGTATGTAATATTTTTGTATCAGGATAATATATTTTTACAACTTCTACAAAAGGGTATTTTCTATTTAATATACCTTCTGAAATATATTCTTTACTAAAAGAATAAGCTATTTTTGTATTATCCTTTAAATAAGCAACTCCTGATGTTGAATCATCTGAATTAAAATAATGCTTATATTTATTTTGCATAATATACTTCTCTAACATAAACTTCTTCGCTTGAACATACTCTTCATACGTTTGTAATGGCACCTGCGATATATCTATAATGTTTTCATGTTCCATAACTCTCTCCTCTGTTATTCTACTTAAACTATTTTGGTCTACACACGCTGTAAACATTGTAACTGTACTAAAAATTACTACTTTAACTAACTGTTTCATTATGAAAATCCTCCTGGGTTCATCTCTTTCCATTGCCAATGGTAAAAAGTACTATCACTTCCACTGTAATCCATTATATTATCGGTACTTAAATATTTATAAACATACTGTGCACCTTGTGTAAAAGTATGTTTTAAATTTAAATTATGCCCTAATTCATGTGCTAAAGTACTAATACGTTTACCTCCATCTCCAAAAAACATTGAACGAGGCATTCCTGGAGTTCCTCCTCCATCAGCAACCAAATGCCAATGCCTTGAAACAGCTTGATCTGCTAAAAAATAACATCTAAAGGTGTTTGCAGGAAATAATCCATAAGTACGCTGATATGTCCTATCTAATTGTTCTATTATATTATCAAAATCTAAACCAAACTTGGTTCCTCCAGGAGTAGAAGCTGAAATCCAATGTAGTTTTCCTAGCATATTCAAAAGCAAAGGATTACCTCTTGCATCGGTTCTTTTTATCTCTTTTATATTAACCAACGCTTGAGCCAATTTAGAACGTAAAAGTGCTTCATCAATCGTTGGTGGTTGCTTCACCTTTTCTTTATGAGGAGGTTTAGCATTAACCCTTGTCCCAATATAAATAACCTTAATATCTTTAACCCCATTATTTCGTAAAATCTTAAATGCCCCACAAACATGACCTGTATCGGTATATACAGATACCACTAAATCATTATAAAGTGTTCCTATAGAGGTTATGGTTAAGTGTGCTTTTTTTGTTGAATTTGGAATATTGATGGTATTAAATTTAAAAGCTCTAGCTGCTGCTCTTGCATCTGAAAACTTTAATCTTAAATTATTAGCTTTTCTTTTCCCCATATAAACCATAACATCTAAAACAGCAATCCTATTAATATTACTTGGAT
>Ga0256826_1002091_pt1 | contig 12281 bp, 2 predicted proteins | sample CV79metaG_FD_185975 | JGI IMG/M metagenome (GOLD analysis project Ga0256826, IMG submission 185975) | Hydrothermal vent microbial communities from East Pacific Rise, Pacific Ocean - CV79 | ecosystem: Environmental > Aquatic > Marine > Hydrothermal vents | place: Pacific Ocean: East Pacific Rise... | reverse complement strand
TACTGTGTAGTTGTGGTCTGCTGAGAGTCCACTAAAGTTGTAGTGTCCATTGACATCTGTCACAGTAGAGTAGAGTTCTGTTGTTCCTGCTGCGTCATAAAGTTTAACACCCACACCTTCAAGACCTTCACCTGCATCTACTTCATCATCTCCATCACGGTCAAGGAAGACAGTATCTCCTATGAAACCATCACCTGTTGTGTGGTTAGAGAGTCTATAACCAAAATCTTGGTTAAGATAATTAGCACTTCCATCAACCGTAATCGTACTACTACTATCTTGTGTAAGGTTAAAGTCACTTACAACTGCACGACTATCTGTCACACGTACGCTATAGTCTCCTGCTTGTAATCCAACAAATAAATAGTTTCCATTTGCATCAGTAAACATAGTAGCTACTATATGACTAGCATCATCAAGAAGTGCTACGCTTACACCTGCTATACCTGCTTCACTACCATTTTGTGAACCATTAGCATCTACATCTAAGTAGATGGTATCTCCTATAGTACTACCTGCACTTGGATGGTAACCAAAGTCTCCATTGAGGTAGACATCACCTGAAGCAAGTACGATAGGGTTACTTGTGTTATCTCCATCACCATCAGGGTCACCTGTTGGTGTAGTAGAGAAGTTAGCTGGTAGCGTTGAGCTATCTACTACTAACACATATGCAGCACTTGAAAGCCCATCAAAGATATAGTACCCCGCTGCATCTGTTGTTGCTGTAGCATTTGTATCTCCTGTACCACCATACACACCATCACTGTTCTCATCGTTCATAAGCGTCACAGTTACTCCAGCTATACCACTCTCACCTGCATCTTGTACACCATCACCGTTGGCATCGTTCCATATACGGTCACCTATGGCACCTGTATCATCTGTAGATGGATTTGTTGTATCGTCAGGGATAACCCAGTTGTAACCAAAGTCTGCACTAAGGTGTTTTTCACCTTCGGCAACTGTAACAGAAGTCACATTATCTAAAGTAGTATCTTCATCGTAGGTTGCATCCATTCCACTTGGTGGTGTGACTGTAACACTGTACGTTCCTGCTTCAAGGTTGTTAAAGAGGTAACCACCCTCTGCATCTGTAGTGGTTACTGTCTCTACATCGTCACTATCTTTAAGTGTTACTGTTACGTTTGCTATGCCACTCTCTCCTGCATCTTGTATGCCATCTGCATTTTCATCGTACCATACAGTGTTTCCTATGACTGCTTTAACTGCTGAAGCTGGAGGTTGTTGGTATCCGTCATCTCCTGCGTCAGTGTCTCCACCTGATGTAACAGTTACGGTTTGAGGGTCTGTTCCTGCTGTCTGCTTTGTAAGGTTTGTAGGTACCGTACTGTTATCCACATCTACAGTTACATCTCCTTTTTGGAGGTCTGTTGCACTGTAGTTACCATTTGCATCTGTTGTAACCGTAGTTACGACATCGTTACTATCGGTGATAATCACATCTACACCACTAAGACTTGACTCATCAGACTGCTGTGTGCCATCACCATTGGTATCTTCAAATACATGCCCGTGTATAGCACCTTTGTCATCGTCTAGTATGGTTCCTGTTGCACTCACTGTTCCTACGGTGATAGTGTAAAACTCATTATCTTCAGCTGTTTCATCATCTATCACTTTTACAGTTACGGTAAACTCATCTACCCCTGCTGGTACTGTAAGTGTTCCATCACCGTTATCTACTACACCATCACTAAAGACAAAAGTAAGATTGTAGTCATCTTCTCCATCTGTTGTGTTGTTTTCTATGGTAAAGGTATAGATTTTATCTTCATTTGCTGATGCACTCATGGTAACGGTATGTACTAGGTTGTTTCCCGTACCTTCTGTTTGTGTATCTGATGTTATATCTGTAACCACCAATAGATGGAAACCATTGTTCTCTTCTACGTTAAGCCCTGCTACAATGTTTGAGACTGTAGTAGGGTTAGAACCCTCTGTTTGTGTGTTAACATTTGGGAAGTTTGTATCATCTTCATCTATGTCAACAGTTGCATCTCCACCTGCTAGACCTATGAGCTGATAGTCTCCGTTACCATCTGTCTCTACGGTACGCGTTACCCCTGCACCATCTGTAATGCTTACTGTTATAGCTGATATAGCTGTATCGCTTCCATCTTCTTCACCGTTACCATTTTTATCTTCGTAGAGGTGTCCTTGAAGTACTGCTAACTCATCTATAACTGTAGCATTTCTCTCATCTATACCATCGGCGTTGAGAACTGCTGTATTGCTTATCTCAGTAAGTGTAGCAGGGTCATCTACTGTAACACTAAAGCTAATGTTTATATCTCTGTTTGAATACGAAGTATAGTTAGTATCTGAGAGTTGATTGATATCTATATCTTCAGTTACTTGTGTATTAATCTCTTTCTTTAAAGTAATACTTACATCATCAAGATAAAAGTAATCATCAGCATGAGCATTACCTACTCTAAATCTAATAATAGTACCTGATGATATATAGTCCGTAATATTAAAATCTATCTCTTGAGTATATGCAACATCTTCATGTAATACATATGCTTTTAACTCTGTCCATGTATCATCATCTGCATCATATATTTCTAGTATAAAATCTGTATCTGTTGTTTTTCGATCATCAATTCTATATTTATAAGTTAAACTTGCTTCAGAATATTCAGATAAATCCATAGTTCTTTGAATTGAATTATTTTCATATTTAGTTCTAAATCTTAATGCATCATCATCACTAGCACCAGAATCACTATGCATTTCTACATAACCATCATTTGCATCATTATCTTCATCATTGTCATTCGCATGATCAATCTCTGTCCAGTCACTAGCCCAACTAGCAGTTCCATTACTCTTTTTATACCCTTCTATACTTCCATCTTCAGTCATCTTATCTGAAATCACCCAATCCTCATAAGTAACATCCCAATAGGTTATCTGACCATTAGCACTGTAGGTCGTTCCATCAGGGATAGCATCTGCTATGTTTACATGGGTCAAGTTAGATGAAGAGTTGTTTGCAAGTGTAATGTTGTAGTCTATACGATCATTTACACGTAGTGGCGTATGCTCTGTAACTGAGAGCTTAGTAAAGAGGTTGTCTGCTAAGTGGAAGCCGTTGTTCTCTTCTACATTGGTTCCTACAACTATATTCAGTGTAGATACTTCATCGACTGTAGAGGGGTTAGATCCCTCTGTCTGTGTAGAGCCGTTGAGTATAGATGTACTACTTGTGTCTATAGTAACCGTGGCATCACCTAAAGCTAACTCTGTAGCTGTAAAGTTTCCATCTACTCCTGTGTAGACTACAGATACTCTACCTTGATTATCTACTATGGTTACTTTAATATCTGAGAGGTTATTTTCTCCCGTATCTTGTGTACCACTACTATCTAAGTCATCATATACATGACCTGTAAGAGAGCCTTGACGGAAGAAACCGTTGTTCTCTTCAAAGTTATCTCCTGAGCTGATAGCTACTGTTGTTGAGTCTGTACCCTCTGTCTGTATTGTACCTTCAGGGAAGTCATCATCTGACTGGTCTATGTCTACCTCTGCGTCCCCTATACTAAGTCCTGTGACAACGTAGTCACCATTTGCATCTGTTTCAACTGTATGTACTGAACCGTTGGCATCTGTTACAACTACTGTAATACCTGACATGTTAGTATCGCTACCATCTTGTGTACCGTTGGCATCTAAGTCTTCGTAGAGGTGTCCTGAGAGGCTACCTGTAACGATGTACCCGTTATTCTCTTCAAAGTTGAGTCCACCTACCATGGTAACTGTAGTTGGGTCTGTACCTTCTGTCTGTACTGCACCTGCAGGGAAGTCTGGGTCTGACTCGTTTATGTCTACTGTGACATCTCCTGTGGCTAGACTTGTAAGTTTGTATGTACCGTTGCTATTTGTGGTAACTGTATGTACTGTACCATCTTCTTCAGTGATGATAACATCTACATCTGTTATATTGACTTCGTTATTATCTTGGATACTGTTACCATTGGCATCATAGTAGAGATGTCCTGTAACCGATGCAAGGCTACTAAAGCCATTGTTCTCTTCTACGTTGCTACCTGTATGTATGGTAACAGTAGTTGGGTTTGTACCCTCTGACTGTCCTACATCTTCAGGGAAGTCTTCATCACTTGTGTTGATATCTACAGTAGTGTCTCCTGCTCTAAGATTATCTATAGCAAAATTACCCTCTGAGTCTGTTTCTATAGTATGTACTGTACCGTTAGACTCGGTAATAATAACATCGATAGCTGTTATGTTATCTTCATCACTATCTTGGACTCCGTTACCATTTGTATCTTTATAGAGGTGACCTACAAGTGAACCCGGGTCTTCTATGTAACCGTTATTCTCTTCAAAGTTACTACCTGCAGATATACTTACAGTAGTAGGGTCTGTACCCTCTAACTGTGTTACATCTTCAGGGAAGTCTGTATCATCTTCATCTATGTTTACACTGGCATCTCCACCTGCTAGACCTATGAGTTTGTAGTTACCATCTGCATCGGTTACGACACTGTGTGTTACATCTGCATCATCTGTAATGTTTACTGTAACATCAGATATAGGGGTATCTCCTGCACTTTTAGTACCATCACCATCTATATCTTTGTAGAGGTGTCCTGTAAGTAGAGCTAGTTCATCTATGGCTGTTGCATTTCTCTCGTCTATACCATCTGCGTTGAGTGTAGCTGTGTTGTTTATCTCTACGATATCTGCTGAGAGTAGCTCTGAGACAGAGTCAACAGTAACACTAAAACTGATGTTCATGTCATACCCTGGGTATGAGGTGTAACTGTTGTTTGCTAAGTCATTGACTATATCTACAGCTTCTGTAACTGAAGTGTATTTTGCTTTCTTTACAGTAATCTCTACATCATCGATATAAAAGTAATCATTGTCATTAGTACTACCTACTCTAAATCTAATAATCGTACCTGATGACATGTAGTTAGTAATATTAAAATCTACCTCTTGAGTATAGGCAATCTCTTCATTTAATACATATGCTTTTAACACTGTCCATGTATCATCATCTGCATCATATATTTCTAGTATAAAATCTGTATCTATTGAACTGTGATCATCAACTCTATATTTATAAGTTAAACTCGCCTCTGCGTATTCAGAGAGATCCATAGTTCTTTGAAGAGAATCACCTTCATCTTCAGTAATAAACCTTAATGCATCTTCATCACTTGCACCATCATCACTATGCATCTGAATAAGACCCTCTTCTGCATCGTCATCATCATTAGTCTCTGTCCAGTCACTAGCCCAACTAGCAGTTCCATCACTCTTTTTATACCCATCTAAATCTCCATCTTCGGTCATCTTATCTGCGATAACCAACTGATCATAAGAGAGTTCCCAGTATGTTATCTGACCATTATCACTGTAAGTAGTCCCCTCTGGTATGGAGTCGGCTATGTTTACATGGGTCAACTTAGATGATGAGTTGTTAGCAAGGGTGATGTTGTAGTCTATAGCATCTCCTGCTCTTAGTGTCTCATTTATGTGTGTTGACTTTTAGTAAAGAGGTTTTCAAGCAGGTGGAAACCGTTGTTCTCCTCTTCGTTTCTACCTGAAGCTATGTCAGCTACAGTAGTAGGGTTTGTCCCCTCTGTTTGAGTTGAGCCGTTAAGCATAGAGGTTGCAGTGGTGTCTATGTTTACTGTGGCATCTCCAAGGCTCAAATCTGTAGCAGTAAAGTTACCATCTGTACCTGTATAGACTACATGCTCTACACCATCGGAGTCTGTTATGGTTACTTTTATATCTTTAAGGTCATTCTCACCAGCGTCTTGTGTACCATTGCTATCTAAGTCATCGTAAATATGACCTACTAAGATACCCGCTTCATAAAAACCGTTGTTCTCTTCTGTGTTTGTACCTGTTTCTATGGTAACTGTTGTAGGGTTTGTTCCCTCACTCTGTAAGTAACCTGTAGGTCTAGTTATCTCAACTTTAGCATCTCCCGTACCTAAAGTTGTAAATGTAAAGTTACCATCTGCACCTGTGAGTACACTATATGTTGTACCCCCTGCATCGGTTACAGTTACATTGATATCTTCCCAGTCACTATCTGAACCATTTTGTGTACCATCTGCATCTATGTCTTTGTATACATGACCTACAAGTGTCGCAGGTACGTTAAATCCATTGTTCTCTTCAGTGTTTGCACCTGAACCTAATGTTAAGGTTGTAGAGTCTGTTCCCTCTGTTTGTGTTGCACCTACTGGGAAGTCTTCGTCTGATTGGTTGATGTCTACTGTGGTACTACCAGCTGGAAGGAGAGTAACTAAGTAATCACCATTTTCATCTGTCTCCACGTTGTGTTCTACACCATCTGAGTCTGTAACTGTCACGGTGATATCTGCCATATCACTCTCACCATCATCTTGAACACCATTTCTGTTGGTGTCATTGTATAGGTGTCCTGTTACAGAAGAGGGGATGTAAAAACCGTTGTTCTCTTCTGTGTTTACTCCAGCTTCTATGGTTACAGTTGTAGGGTCATCTCCCTCTGTTTGTCTTGTGTCTGCTCCTATCTCAGAGATACTAATATCTACTGTTGCATCACCTAAAGCTAACCCACCAGCAGTAAAGTCACCCTTGGTATTGGTAGTTACTGTATGTACTGTGCCGTTAGCATCTGTGATGGTAACAGTGATACCTGAGAGGTTACTCTCCTCTACATCTTGCGTATTGTTTTCGTTAGCATCGTCGTAGAGGTGTCCTTTGACACTGTGACTTGTTGTAAAACCATTATTCTCTTCGGTGTTATCGCCCTCGACGATGGTAAGTGTAGTAGGGTTTGTTCCCTCTGTTTGTGCAGCACCTGAAGGGAAGTCATCGTCTGATTCATTGATGTCAACAGTAACATCGCCTAAGCTTATCATCGTAAATACATAGTCACCACTTGCGTTTGTCTCTGTAGTATGTGTAACACCTAGTGCATCTACAGCCGTAACGGTAATATTTGATAAGTTCTCATCTGAGTTGTTCTGTATCCCATCTCCATCTTTATCTTCATAGAGATGCCCTACAAGTGTGGCAGGGTATTTAAACCCAAAGTCAAGACTATGTTCATTGTGTGTTGTAGTTGTAAAGGTGATAACAGCACTGTTATCATAGAGTACTGCATCATTGTCTATGGTGTCATCTGCATTGGCATTGACATTGGCTGTTGTAGGTATCTTTGCTCCTACTTCTGTTAATGCGATACTTAAGTTATACTCTTTACCTGATTCTATGGTATTGTCATCTATAAGGTTAACATTGTTTGGACCACCAAAATAGTAGTATCCATTAGCGTCTGAAGTTGTGCTACCTATAAGTGTACCATTGTATGTTAGGTTTACCTCTACTCCTACCATCACTGGTTCACCAGGATTTTGGATACCATCTTTGTTCTCATCTGACCATACAGAGTTACCTACTTCTATAGGAGGCATCTCACAGAGTATCTCGATATCACCCATACCACCTGCTTTTGCACCAAATGGTTCTCTCTCTCCACCATCATCAACTTCATCACTATGTATCGTTCCTTGTGCCCCTCTTTTGTTCACCGATCTGTTTTCATCAAAGGTGTTACCCATGAGTACAACTGAACCTGGTTGCCACACTTCCGAACCATCTATCATCGCTACGAGTATAGAGGTCATTCCTGGTATCTGAACTATCGTTCCTAAAGCAGCCTCTTGGTGATAGTAATCTCTGTGAAACTCACCCGTATAGAACTCGTAAAACTCTTGTCCATCATCTTTATATGTCTGCATATGTGACTCACAAGAGGTGGGTGCTTCTGGTGTAGACTCATCGGTATATGTACCGTTAGACTCTAAACACATCTTACGGATATCTCCCATAAGCTCGGTATTTTGGTTATATGAACCTCTACTGGTATAGCCTAAAACCAAATCACCTTTGTTAGTAAAAGATATATCTGTCAACATAGGCTGTGCAATTCCATTACCATCTGCCCAGTTGTGGTTTTGAAATGCATCACCTTTTTCAATATCATTTTTAGCATTCCACGCTTCAGGTCTAAGGAAAAGAAGTGTATTTGTCTGAGCAATCGTTGTAAAACTACTTCCATCATACTTCTGTACAACTGCACCTACATCGTTTTCGATATTATCTTCACACACAGAACCCATGTAGATATCTGTACCTTTAACTTTTATCCCCCATGGTCTTACCATGGTATCGTTACACTCACTACTTGTGTAAGGGTTAGGTATAGCGACACTACTTACTATACTACCTGTAGTCGCATCGATACTTACTAACTCTTTAGCAAGTAAATTGATAGTATATAAAGTAGTACCATCTTCACTTATGTCTAAATCTCCCAAACCTTGACGAGCAACATAGGCTCTTGTAGGTTGATCATAATCATCGCTATCTTCAGCAGCAGAATCATCATAAATTCTCTCATTTAGTGAGGTATTGGCTTCACTTGTTACAACATCAGGGATAGTAGTAAAGACAGATAATGCCTCTGAAGCGATATCGTATTTGTATATAATCCCAGGATTTACTGACTTAGGGCTATCTTGTTCCCCTTTAAGTGGAACATTTCTTTTGATGTTTGATGCTAAAAAGATCTCTTTTGCATCTTTTTTGTAAGTAATACCCCATACAGAACCTGTATCATCAACATCTAATAGTGTTGTTCTTTTGGTAGCTAAACTATCATCTCCAAAGTAATCTCCTTGATCTGGCAAAGGCACTTTAAAAAGAGAACCATAACCATAAGGAGTACTATCTCCATGGTCAAAATACCCTGGCATAGCTGCCATGATGACATCTGGTTTTGTCTGACAGTAGTTTGCTACTGATGACAAAGAAACATTGTGTACATCGCCATCGGTTACCATGGTGACAAGTGTAGCTGAGCCTGCTGCATTTGCACCTGCGTAGAGTCCCTTACTTGTAGGATCGACTTCTACACGACATATATCACCAGCAGTATCTACAGTAAGTGTATATGTACCGTTAGCATCTGTAGTGTCGGAAGGGGTCGTTCCATCTTCACACAGAGCAGAGACTGTGAGCCCTTCAACTCCTAAATCTTTAGTGACATTATCATCGTCTATCACTCCATTTAAGTTAAAATCTTTATACACAGTACCTGTAATATCTGCTTGCAGTCCTGTGGTAAATATGAAAAACATTACCTGTAACGCAATAAATTTTATCCATTTATTCATCTTATACTTCCCTCCCAAGGAAAATCGTATCTTATGTTGAGTAGTTACTACCAATTCACTTTTTTAAATACTATCATAAGATTGTCATTCAAATATTTATATGTAGTGAGAACAGGAGAACCGTAGCTTCTAAACCTGCTTCCCAGCAGGTTTAGTGAAATTTTTGCAAATTTATAAATGGTACTATATTGATTATAAATAAAAAATAAATTCTTTATGATAAAATCTACTTTTTACTCTATTTTAACCCTATTGAAACACCCAAGTTTTTAACTTTTCATTCCAAGTTGTAAGATAATGTTTACGGTCTTTTTTAGCAGTTTGGGTGATAAGTGAGTACATAAAAGGGATAGTTTGTAACTCTAGGGTATTTTTACCTTTTACTTTTATTTTACGTATGAATTCGTTTGCGTTTGGTAGAGTAAGGAGAATTTTAGCTCTGTTTTTAGCTCTATTTTTAACTATCTGGTAAGCATACAGTACACTTTTTCTACTGCCTCCTACTAAAAGATGTTTCTCTTTTTCACTCCGAACCAATGCTAAACTCAAAGCATCTAACCCCTCTAGTTTTTGTAGTATCTTTTTTGTTTTTATATCTATGTGGTATATCGTTCCTCTTTGTTTATCATAGCTTGTCTCATCTATGGCAGAGACCCACAATGTTTCATCGTCACAGTCATAGACAAGAGCATTTATGCCGTAGGGGTTTTGTGCTGAGGGGTGAACATCTTTTAAGTGCATAAATCGTTCTATTTTACCTGTTTTAGAGTCTAGTTTATAGATGTTAGTCTGTAACGAAAAAGTGTTTGCTCTTATGCTTATAAAAGGAGAGGGAGCTAAAAAGATGTTACCCTCTTTGTCTAAAGCGTAGGTACTAAAGTGTTCATACTTTTCCCACATTTTAGGGTGCAGTACCTTTTGAAGTTTTCGCCCATGATAGAGGGCTATACCCTTAAAGCGTTTTTGAGAGAGGTCTATCATGACGGGTTGTGTAATATGCATACGTTTGAGGAATTTGGGTAACCTTGCACAAGATCTTTTAGGCTTAAACTCCCCTAAGCCTACCTCTTGAGTGGTAGCTTTTACGGCTACTGGTTGTTCACTCTTTTTTTGAACCACTACAAAACCTACACACAACACGATAACCATAGAGAACCCTATAGGCAATAACTTTTTCATACTCTACTCTCCTATAGGAACAAATTTAGGACCTACTATACATGGCCACACTTTCACCTCTAAGTTACCATCTTTGCCTATGACTGTGTCTGCCCAGCAGTACTCATGCCCTTCTCGCATGTCATTGGCTATGCGAGGGACGTACCACAGTACGATATTTTCTCCCTCTATGCTCTGATCTGCATCTATATAGTTCTCTACACCATCTTCATCTAAGTTACAGCATGAACCAAGAGTTAAAAGGTCAGTATCTCCCTCATTTTTCTTAAATACTGTTGCAAAAATATTGGCATTGTCTCCACGGCTACCATCTGAAAACTGCCCATAATTTGGCTCAATGTAGTAACCTCTTGATGGCTCTTTTTTAGAACTTATCTTGTAGGCGTATGGTGTTGTGTTCTGTTTTACTTTTTCATATGACTCTTTTTCCCACAGTTTCCAATGCTCATCGTAGCCATAAAACTGCTCTTTGTCGTCGCCTAAGCTCATGTCGATACGCATGACGGGTCGGTAGATGGCGTTGTCTCCACAACCTCTTCCTTTGTTGACTGCTACGACACGAAATGAACCATCGTTATAAAATTCAAATCTATTTTCATAACGATAATTACACGCCATTGGCCATTTGGGGTTTCGGTAGTCTTGAGTTAACATAAACCCATCTTCACTCTTAAGCTTTTTTACTTGTGGCGCATTAAAAGGCAATACCACAGAAGTAGAGAACATAGGACAACCCATCGCATCGTTATAACCAAAGAGGTAGTTCTCTTTATCTAAGATGTTGTACTCTACTAGCCTACCCTCTATAATAGTAGGGGTAGAGGTGTTTAAATTTTCTGCTCCTTTTTGCTTATAACTCACATGCCAATCTACAATTTTTGCCGATTTGAGTACAGGTTTACCTTTGTAAGAAGCATCTACAATCTCTAAACCATCTGAACCTGTAATACGGTAAGAGAGTCTCCAATCACCCTTTTGAAGCACGGTATCTTTTTGGCAAAAGTTTTCCATGATATGTCTGTTTTGTAAACTTCTCTCCGATATACAAGCAGGTGTTGCTGTTTTTCCTAACCCTGCCCATTTGGCTGCTGCTAATGTAAGTTCGCTCAAATCTACTATAGCCCAGAGTGCTTGTTCTTGTTTATGGTCAGCAAAAGTGGGTGCGACACAGAGGTGTTCAGAGTTTTGACAAGGAGACCCCTGCAGAGAACCTCTTACGTTTGCCATCGTTATGTCTTTCTTAGAGGGGTTAAACCCTAACTCTTTTTTAACCTCTGGGGCATGTAGTGCGATAGCTTGTGCGATGTAAGTAAGCCGTAACGAGATATCTGGTTGCATGTTGGCATAGCGTTGTATGTCTAAAATCTGCATCTTCTTGGCATCTACTATGGCTCTTGTTGTGGTGTTGGTTACATAGTTGTACATCTCTGCTTTATAACAGATACCTCTTTTGCATTGCTCTTTACTCTTTGCATCTAACAAGCTCTGTATCACGGGTAAGATACGCATCATGTCATTATGTAAAAGTGTATCGCCTTGTTTTGTCTCTTTAAGGAATTGGCTATCGTTTAGTAAAAGTTGTTGCACTTTTGTAGCATACGCATCTAGTTCAGAACTTTTTAAAGGTATGACTGACTTACCTTGAGCCATGAGTGCTTTTAGCTCTTCTTTGTAGGCATGAACTAATGGTATGTTTTGATAGGTATCTACATCGTGTTTAGGTAAAAGTACCCTCTCTTTAGTGTTTGACACAGTAGAAGTATGTGTTTGGGAAAGGGGCATAAACCAATAGAGTGCTATAGCTGTAAAACCTACAAGCAGTATGAGCATACTTATTTTTATCTCTTTATTCATCAATTT
>Ga0256826_1002090_pt1 | contig 12287 bp, 11 predicted proteins | sample CV79metaG_FD_185975 | JGI IMG/M metagenome (GOLD analysis project Ga0256826, IMG submission 185975) | Hydrothermal vent microbial communities from East Pacific Rise, Pacific Ocean - CV79 | ecosystem: Environmental > Aquatic > Marine > Hydrothermal vents | place: Pacific Ocean: East Pacific Rise... | reverse complement strand
ATGTTAGAAAGTATTAGAGATTTAAACATCATAAACCCCTAAATCAATTTTATTTTTTATATCTTTAAAATTTTTTCGTAAAAGTAGGGCATTAGTAATATTAAATTGAGTTGTAAAAGGTATTATTCTGAATATTTCAGAAGGTGGAATACAATCTTTTACAATCATTAATTGAATAGGTTTAACCCAAGTTACAAGATTTAAATCATTTTTTAATAAACCTTTATTTTGAGTATATAAAGCATTTACTATGTTATTAATATCATTTATTAAATGGTCATTAGTATCTGTCACAAGAAGTCTTGTATTAGAAATATTCCTTAAATCACTATTTTGTGTATCACTAATAATAGAGTAAGAATAACCACCGATTTTTGATTTACCATTATTTTTTAACTTACGTGTGATATATTTATTTCTTAATAATTCTTTCCAATAATTAGCTAAAGTTTGAGAAGATAAGTTTAAATCATTTCTTATTTTGGTATTGCTAATTGATGTTAAATCAATAGTTAGAAGCACATAACAATATAATCTACAAGCACCATTTGAAACATTAGTGTCAATAATAATACTTTTATTTAAATTAATGTTTTGAAATAGATTATTATTATTTAGTTTCAATTTATTACCCTTATTTTTTAGATAATTAATTATATAATAAATTTATGTTTTGTTTTGGAAACTATAATTTCCAAACTTTTAATTATATTATGCTATACTACTTCTAATAAACATATATAAGGTTGATTATGCGCTATCCTTTAGATTTTGAAAAAACTTTTTCTAAAACTTTTTTATTTTGGCTTAGTAGATTTATACGATATAAGATTACTTCACTTTCAAATAGACAAGTTAATTCTAAACAAAGACTTGAAGAGATAATACAAGAACTCGTAATAGGGTTTGATGATATTAAAGAGCTTAAGAAAATTATTAAAGAAGTTAGAAATATTGGAATAAACAGTATTCATGTATATTATTTACCTTTAGAGAAGCTATATTCTTTTATGATTAGATATGGAGCTTCTTCTATGAAAGAGATTGATGAAGAGCTTTTAAGTGACTTTTTAGCTTCTCAAACTGTAAATTTATCTGATGCTACAAAGAAAAACTACCGTATAGCCCTACTTGGCTTTTTTAGTTATATTGATAAACAAAATGAGCAAGACAATGGAAATGCCTATAGGTATGGAATTGAGCTTAAAAACTGGGCAGGACTTGCAGGAAAAAGTGGTACGAAACTGCCCTCTTTTATGACAAAAGAAGAAGTTAATAGATTTATAAATGCTATTGAGGACTATCCTTTTAAAAAGCCTATATTAGCTGCTAGAAATCGTTTACTTATAAAAGTTATACTTTATACGGGTATTAGAGTTGGAGAAGCTATAGGTATAAGCAAGAAAGATTTTTTAAAAGATGGTGATTCCTATATTATACAAGTAAGAGGAAAAGGTAATAAACCAAGAGTTGTGATGATAAAAAATAGGATTATTAGCTCTGATTTGGATATTTGGAGTAGTGAAGCAAAATGCAACTCAAATCTTTTATTTTGTAATCAAAAAGGAGATAAACTAACTCAAGCATATATAAGTCGTTTAGTTGAACAAATACTTTTAAGCGTAGGATTAAGAAAAGAGAAAAATGGAGCACATATGCTAAGACATACTTTTGCTACCCTACTTTATCAAAACAGTCATGATCTTATCTTAGTTCAAGAATCCCTAGGACATGCAGATATAAATACATCACGGATATATACCCACTTTGACAAAGAGCAGTTAAATAGAACTACTGATATATTTTAAGTATTTTTAGTTCATATTGACATATTAAACTTTATGTACTATAATACATTATATTTTACATAATATAAAGGATATAAAATGATAGCATATACAAGAGATGAAATAATATCAGTAAGTGATATTGCAAGAGGTTTTTCAAGTGTATTAGGAAATATCATTGATAATACAAAAGAAAAAATAGCTATTTCCAAAAATAATAAACTTGAAGCTGTAATTGTGAATATTGATGAATATGAAAAACTTAGAGAAGCTTATGATACTTTAGAACATATGAATATTTATAATAAAGTACAAGAACGAAAAAAATCAAACACAATTTCAATTGAAGATTCTATGAAAAAACATGGAATAAGTTTAGATGACTTATAAAATTGTATTAAAAGAAGAAGCTGATGATGATTTATCAAAATTATCACACAGTCAAAAGATATTAATATTTAAACAATTAAGAATTGTTTACCAAATAATAGATGATAAAATTATAGTAGAAATTATAGCTATTGGTAAAAGAGATGATATGGATGTATATAAGAAAGCATCTGATAGACTTTAAATTATTTATAGAGTATTAATATTTTCTTTTGCAATAGCTAGTCTTTTATATAAATCTTGGATATTTAAATAGTCTTGATGGTATGATATATCTATAAAATCAGATTCTAAAGAAAATATATCCATAGCTTTTTGTAAATCTTCTAGGCTAAATATATCACATAATCCTTGGTAGTATTCTTCAAAGTTAAGTTCATTTAGTTCTATGTAACAAAGTTGTGCAAGTATATATGAATATTTTTGTTTTGAAGTTTCAAAGTACCCTACTGCACTTTGTAAGTCATTTTGCATTAAGTATATTTGTGCTTTAAAATCTCCTAGAGTAAAGTTGTTTTCAAATAACACTCCAATATATTTTTCCACATCAAGTTCATCACTTAGGTGTTCTACATCTTCTAGTATATCTTCAAGCTCTAAAGATTTAAAGTTTAGTATACTATCTCTTATATTTTTTCCCATATTTGCATTGTTGTATAGTAAATCTTCTACTGGATATACTTCACTAATACTAGGTATTATAATCTGACAAGAATAAAAGCCTAGATAGTTGTATTCTCTTAAATAAATATTTTTATTTAAACTTTTAGTAATATCAAGTAAATAAGCATATTCTTCATCACTATTTACTCCATCATATTTCCAAGGAGCATAAGTAAAGCTAGTATTTATACTTAAAAAAGTAAAATTCATTTTTCCATCAGAGTTTATAAAGTGGGATTCTATATTAAAGCTATCATTTATAATATCACTATTAAAGCTTGGTTTTTCAAATGTACTTAAATCTTTTATATCTCTACCTTGCATAAGTTCAGTCATAGTTCTTTGTAGGGCAACTTCAAGTATTGGATGACATCCAAATGATACAAAAAGTGCATTTGACTTTGTATCTATTAGAGATATTGCAACTACTGGGTATTTACCTTCAAGTGAGGCATCTAATACTTTTATAATATATCCTAACTCTTCTAATGCTTTTATATCTTCATTTAGTTTTGTAAAGGATTCAACTACACCTTTAGGTATTAAAGGCAAAGAATAGCCCTCTTTTATAATTTGTATTTTTACATATCTTTCATATATCTCACTTAGTGCTTGTACTTTTGTTTCATTTGGAGTATTTCCTGTTGCAAGTCCATTGCTTACATATAAGTTATGCAATATATTTGTGGGGATATATACTTCTTTATTATTTGTTTGATTTATAAATGGGAGGCATATTATCTTTTCTTGCTCGTTTGTATTAAAATCTATAAAGTCTTCTAATTTTAAGTCATCATTAGGATTATAAAACTCTTTTAAGTCTTTATTTAAACAATTATCTAAGCTATCAAACTTCTTTTGGTCAGGATAAAACTCTTTATCTTGCATATAAAATTCACAAAAGAAATTGTTTGTTTGTAATCTTTCTATATACTCCCCATATGCACTAGCCATACAAGATATTTCATCAGTTCCTTTTCCATTTGTATAGATGTGATTTAAGGCATCTTTTGATTTTAGACTTACAGAGTAACAGTTTGTAAGTGGATGAAGTTGTTTTGAAAGTATAAGATTTGAAGATACATTTTCTAGTGCTTTTTTCATTTTTATTACAGATTGTTCTGCTGATTCATTTTTGGATAATAAATTCATACTATATCTTTGATCCAAAGATTAGTACTTTTGCAAACTTATATGCCCATAGAGCAAATAAGACTATCCAAGCAGTAAATGATATATCAAACAAGAAGTTTAGATTCCAAGAAAAAGCTATATTAAAACTAACTAATACTCTTAAAAGTACAACTACTTGAATAAACCAAAAAAGATTTGTAACAAAAGAAGAAGCATGTGGAGCTTGCCCTGAATGTCCTAATGTAACTCTTGTACCAAATCCTATTAAAACTGTAGTTAAAAAACCAATTGCAAGAGTATGTATATTTAGATAGTACATAGATATATCGAAGTACAGTTCAGCACTTAAACTAAGAGCAGAGATTAAAAATGATACAGGAAGCCAAAATAAAGCAAGATGAAGTACCCAAAGAATTGCAGGAGAAGAAAATATTGGAAGTTTCCAAGATATAAACTCTTTAAGTAAATATCCTGCTAAAACTACATCTACAAGTATTTGAGCTAGTTTTATATCATTTTGAATAAACAATATTTTTAGTATAAAAAGTATAAATACAGTTTTGATAAAGTGTTTTGATTTTTCTTCAAAGCTATGAGAAAAGAAAGGTATCATTCTTTGAGCTACTGAAAAACCTAAAAAGATAATATACATATAAAAAGATAAACTAATAGCTAAAGGTAGTAAATCAACAGATATACCTAAATATTTATTTAACTCAATAGATATAAATAAACTATGCCCCACTAGTCCAAAGTATTGTGCTATAAGTATCCAATAAGGATCTTCTTTTACAGCCATTCTTCCATCTTTATATATTTGGTGTAGTTTTCGTACTATAAAGATTTGACCTATAAATAGTGCTACCATAGAACCTATAAGAATAGAAGAACTAAAAGCAACACCTAGTAAAAATATAAAAGAAAAACTTGCATTTATTAAAAATACATTTATATAATATGACTTAGGTATAACATCAGATTGACAAAACCTAGGAAATGTTGTAAATAAAAATCCTGTAAAAACATTTGTAAATACTAAAAATACTAGTGAATATACATGGAAGTTTAAAATATCCATATTTAAAGATAATATACCTTTATACGATAAGGCAAAAATAAGCATCATAATAATTGCATTTGTAATACCTAGTATAAAAAAAGGTTGGTGAGGTTGTGAAGTGAAGTAGTTTTCTTTGTTTGATGTAAAAGTCATGATATACCTATAAATTTTTTACAAAGTATATCAAATTTTGCTACAATACCACATGATAAAAACACTAGATATATATAAAGAAAAAGTTACTTTACTAAAAAGTTGGGCAAAAGCCTATTATGTAAATGATAATCCAATAGCAACAGATGAAGAATATGATAAATTAAATAGAGAAATTATAGCATATGAAGAACAACATCCAGAGCATTTAGATATATCTTCACCAACACAAAGAGTAGGTGGAGTAGTTCTTGATGGATTTAAAAAAGCTTCTCATCTTTCTCGTATGTGGTCACAAGAAGATATATTTAATACTCAAGAGTTAGAAGATTGGATGACTAGAGCTAATAAAACAGTTGATATGAGTAAAACATTATTTGTTTGTGAACCAAAATTTGATGGAGCTAGTTTAAATCTAATTTATGAAAATGGAACTTTAAAACAAGCAATTTCACGAGGTGATGGTAGTATTGGTGAAGATGTAACCTCAAATGCAAGAACAATACACTCTATTCCTATAAATATTGAATATAAAGGTCTTATAGAAATAAGAGGTGAAGTTGTTATTAAAAAAGATGACTTTGATGATATAAATGCCCAAAGAGCAATGAAGGGTGAAGCACAATTTGCAAATCCAAGAAATGCAGCAGCTGGAAGTCTTAGACAACTTGACTCAAATATAACTGCTAAAAGAAAACTATTTTTCAATGTTTGGGGAGTAGGAGAACATTCTTTAGAGTTTGATAAAAATAGTCTTATGATGGACTTTATATATGGTTTAGGTTTTGTAAAGCCCCCTATTTTCAAGCTTTGTAAAGATCTAAAAGAGATAGAAGAAGTTTATCATGAGATAATCAAACAAAGAGATAGTATATCTATGGGACTTGATGGAATGGTTATAAAAATAGATGACTTAGCTTTTAATGATGAGCTTGGATATACTGTAAAATATCCAAAATGGTCATGTGCTTATAAATTTCCAGCCGTTGAAAAAACAACAATAGTAAAAGATATAATTCTTCAAGTAGGAAGAACAGGTGTTATAACTCCTGTTGCAGTTCTTGAACCTGTTCATATAGATGGTAGTATGGTAGAAAAAGCAACTTTACATAACTTTGATGAAATAGCAAGATTAGATTTACAAATAAATGATGAGGTAATCATCATAAAAAGTGGAGATATTATTCCAAAGATTACAAAAGTATTTGCTGATAGAAGAAACGAAAATTCTTTTAAAATATCTCGTCCAACAGTATGTCCAACTTGTCAAAAAGAGTTACTAGATGAAGGTATTTTAATCAAGTGTCAAAACTTGCATTGTCCTTCAAGAGTAGTAAATAGTATCATATATTTTGCTAGTAAAGGTTGTATGAATATTGATGGTTTAGGAAATAAGATAGTTGAGCTACTTGTACAAAAAGAAATTATTAAAGATGTTTTAGACTTATACAGTATAAGTTTTAATGACCTTATAGACTTAGACAGTTTTAAAGAAAAGAAAATAAACAATCTTTTAAATGCTATACAAAATACTAAAAAAACTGAACTACATAGAGTAATAAATGCATTAAGTATTGAACATATTGGAGAGGTTGCAAGTAAACAAATCTGTGAAGAATTTGGTTTAGAGATATTAAATGTAAACTTAGAACAACTAATATCTTTAGATGGAATTGGTGAGCAAATGGCATTATCTTTAGTAGAATTTATAAGGGTAAATAAAGAGTTAATAGAAAAATTATTTGAAATAATTGAACCAACAGTTACAATAAAAACTGAAGCTAAAGAAAATATATTTAAAGATAAAACAGTAGTTTTAACAGGAACTATGAGTAAAAGTAGAGGTGAAATCAAAAAAGAGTTTGAAGCACTTGGAGCTAAAGTATCTGGATCTGTATCTAAAAAAACTGATTTTTTAATATATGGAGAAGATGCAGGAAGTAAATACGATAAAGCTATCTCTTTAGATGTTAAAACTATTAAAGAAGAAGATATATCTACATATCTTTAGTCTTTATATATTTTAAACCGTACATGTTCATCTGCAAGGCTATTTGCCTTGCTTATTTGGTACTCTACCATTTTTGTAAAAGGTTCTAAAAATCCTTTAAAATCATCTTCTTTTATATCTTCTATATTATGCTTATTTAATAACTCTAATACACATAAAGTTGACTCAATTGTTGATAGACAATATTTATTTGGTTGTTCTTTTATCTTAAATTGAGATACTTTATCATGTTCAAAACTTACTCTTGGAAGATTATGTAGGTTTTGACTAACTCTTAACATCTTAACTGAACATGCCCATGTTGAGTCTATTATAAATATTACATTGTTTTTATTTTTTTCTTTTATACTTTGATTATTTAACTTAATAGTGTTATTTCCTGGATATAAAATATAACAGTTATTGTTTTTATCATTTATGATATTGTTTATTTTTTCATGATTAGAAAAGTCTATTCCTATAAATATACTTGAGTTTGGTAAAGAAAGATGAGTAAAGTGTCCTGTACCATTTTTTGTTTTTCTAAACTCTTTTGGGTGCATTAGTATTATAAATTGTGTGTTTGTTTGTATTTTATTTATATACTTGCACATACAGCTAGTTGTGGGTCTGTAGCATTTATAGCAAGTTATTCTTATATTGTTTTCTTCTATCATGGCGCAATTATATCAAATAAACAAAGAAGTTTGTTATAATACGAAAATAAAAGGGTATAAATATGCAAAATATAACAGATCTACTATTAAACTGTAAAAATAAAAACTTAGAAGAAAATGAGATAGTAAAATTTAAAGATGAAATATCAAGCTATGCAAAAGAAGCAAGAAAAAATATTTCTGCTGAAAATTATATATTGTTTTTAAATACTCTTGGATATGCTTATAGATTAAAAGATGCTGCACAAAGATTGTATTATACTTTTAATGAAGCAGTATCAGCAATAGATATAGCAATGCTTACAAATGATACTCTTGCTTTAGAAAACTATACTTATATATATTCTTTATCTTTAGATATGTGTATTTTAGATTTTTCAAAAGAAGAAGTAGATCAAGAAGAGATAGAAAATGCGATACTACAATATAAAAAATTTGAAGAAGAAAAATCAAAAGAAAACAAAAAATATCACCAATACCAATACTAAAGGAAAAAAATGAACAATAACCCAAACAATCCACTTCATGGAATAAAACTAGAAAATATATTAAATACTTTAGTTGACCACTATGGTTGGGAAAAGTTAGGAAAGATTATCACTATAAAATGTTTTAACGATGATCCTTCAATAAAATCATCACTAAAGTTTTTAAGAAAAATGCCTTGGGCAAGAACTAAAGTTGAGAACTTATATTTAAGAACAGTTAAGTAAACTATTCTTTTATATTTGAAGGTATAACTATCTTAAATTTTGCACCTAAGTTACTTGTATCATTATGAGTTAATATCTCATTAGAAGCTGTTAATTTACCATTCATGTTTTTTGTAATAATTTCATAAGACATATATAGCCCTATTCCTGTACCTTGTGTTTGATGTTTTGTTGTAAAATATGGTTCAAATATTTTATCAATAATATTGTCAGGAATTCCCCCTGCATTATCTTGTATTGAAATAATTATATTCTCATCTTCTTTATAAGCTTTTATATAAAGAAGTTTATCATGCATTTTAGTAGTATTAAATACATCTTTTGCATTATTTAATATATTAATAAGAACTTGCATTAATTCACTATCTAATCCAAACACTTTTATACTATCAATATCCAATTTTACTTCAATTGTATTAGTTCTAAAACTACCATCAAGTATTTGTAATGTTTTTGCAAATACATCTTTGATACAAAATTCAACTTGAATCTTATCTTTTTCAAAAAAGTTTCTAAAATCATCAATAGTTTTTGATAAAAATTGTGCAGAATTATTTATATCATTCATAGATTTATTTATCTTATCATCATTTAGCATACCATATTCTTGTTGCATAGATACACTTGTAGCCGTAGTTGAAATCATAGAAAGTGGTTGTCTCCATTGATGAGCTATATTAGTTAACATCTCTCCCATACTTGCCATTTTTGATTGCTGAACTATTAATTTTTCTTTATCTTTTAGTTCTGTTATATCTTGCAAAGACAATAGTATATCTTTGGTTTCTTCATTTAATATACTAGCATTAATACTAAATGTATATAATTTTATATCTTTTTTGATTGAAACAATATTTGTATTATTTTGATTTTGTATTAAATACTCGCACCATTTCATATCATCTATTAGCTTATTTTTTGGAAAGTCAATATTATTAAATTTTTCAAAAAAATCAGATATACAATCATACTTATTTGTAAATTCTTTTAAATTTTTAATATTAAAAAATTCTAAAAATCTTGCATTTACATCAATTAGTTTATTGCCATTACTAAGTAAAATTATATTTGGATTTCTATCAAGAATCTTTTGTATATGATCTTTTTCTATATTTAGCTCTTCTGTTCTTTGATCAACTTTTTTATCTAAATAATTATTTAATACTTCAAGTTCTTTATTCTTATTATTTATATTTTTCATAAATTTATATACTATAATTAATAAAATACTAAAAATAATCAATGTAAGAAAAGTGAAATAATTTGCTCTTTGTGTTGCTAGTTTTAAATCTTCTTGCAATGGGTATGATATAGATAAAATTGCTCTTATTTTACCAACATCTTCATAAAAACCATTTTTCGCACCATATATTTTAATCAAACCTTTTGGTGCAAGTTCTGGTTGAGAATGACACTTCATACATTTTTTTGTTGTTCTTTTTGTAGGCTTTATAATATATAAACTACTTTTACCATCAATATCAATTACTTTTTTTACACTTTTTAAATCACTATTTTCATTAAACTGTTTTAATATTTCTGATTCTTCTTTTGTCGTTTTATTTTTTATATTTCTTGGATTATCACTTGCAAATTTTAATATAATAGGTTCTAATCCTTTTTTTATCCTAGATTCATTATAAAACTCATTTACACCTTTTGCACTATATGTTGAAGATAAAATTTCTGGATGAAAATACTCTTTACTTATAATATTTTCTTTTTGAAGTCTATAAATTTCAGGTTTTTGAACTTTACTTACATAAGTTCGAAATGATTGGTAATTTAAAAGTAAATCTTCTACTTTAACATTTACATTTTCTATTGCAGTTTGTTTTGCTTTTTGATGATAAAAGAATGTTAATATAAAAAATAGTATTGTAAATATAGTTAACACATGTAAAAAAGTTATTTTTTTCATTTTATTTTAATTCACCCCAATTATCTCCAATACTAGCACTTACTTCTAATGGTATACCTAACTTATATATATTTTTCATAATGTTTTGTAATTCAATACTTACTTCCCAAATAATATCTTCAGATATTTCAAATATAAGTTCATCATGAATTTGTAAAAGCATATTTACTTTAGGATTAGTGTTATAAATATTATAAACTTCTAACATCGATTTTTTAATCAAATCAGCAGCACTTCCTTGAAATACTGTATTTACAGATTCTCTTAAAAAACCAGCTTTAAGCATTGGAGCTGCATTTGCAAAGTCGAAATTTCTATGTCTTTTAAATAAAGTAGTTACATATCCTTCTTCAACTGCTTTTTCTTGAATTGAAGTCATAAATGTTTTAATAGTTGGAAATGTTTCAAAATATTTTTCAATATAAACTTTAGCTTCTTTTGCTGGAATTCCTAAAGTTTCACCAAGTTTTTTTGCACCCATTCCATATAAGAGTCCAAAGTTTATTGATTTTGCAATATTTCTTTTCTCTTTTGCTTCATCTTCTCCAAATATTTCAATAGCAGTTTGAGTATGAATATCAGCTCCACTATTAAAAGCATTTACAAGTGCTTCATCTTTAGAAAAATGAGCAAGTAGTCTTAACTCAATTTGAGAGTAATCTATACTTAAAAGTTTAAATCCATCTTTAGCAACAAATGCATTTCTTATCATACGTCCAGATTCACTTCTTACAGGTATATTTTGTAAGTTTGGATTTTTACTACTTAATCTTCCAGTTGCTGTTCCTGTTTGTAAAAATGAAGTATGTATTCTGTTATCTTCATTTTTAGAGCCTAATTCTAATAATGGCTCAATATAAGTAGATTGTAATTTAAAAGCTTCTCTGTACTCTAAAATTACATCTATTACCTCATGTTTATCTTTTAGTTTTAAAAGTACTGGCTCTCCTGTACTATATCCAATTTTTGTTTTCTTACTTGGTGGAAGGTTTAATTTTTCAAATAAGACTTCACCTAATTGTTTTGGAGAATTTATATTAAACTCAGTATCACATAATGCATATATTTTTTTTGTTAGTTCTGCAGTGTATTCTAAACTTTTTACTTTTAAGTTTTCTAAAAAATTAATATCTACTTTTATACCCTCTTCTTGCATAGAAGATATTACTTTTGTAAATGGAAATTCTAATTCATTTGCTAATTGATTTAAGTCTTTATTTTTTTCTAACTCTACACTTAGTACTTTATATAATTCAAAAGTAACAAAAGCATCTTCACTTGCATATTCACAAGCTTTTGATAGTTCTACATTTGAGAAATTTTCACCTTTTTTCACCATATCTTTAAAAGCTATTGTTTTATGATTTAGATATCTTAAGGCTAGTTTATCCATACCTACAGGCTTATCACTATTTAAAAGCCATGCCATTATCATAGTATCTGCATATAGTTTTAGTTCTATATCAAAGTTGTTTTTTACTATTTCATAATCATATTTAAAGTTTTGTAGTACAAGTTTATGAGTATTTAAAACTGAAATTGCATTTTTTGCAACTTCTTTACTTACTTGAGTATCAACACCTAAATAAAAATGTCCAATTGGTACATAGTATGCTTTACTTTCTTCAAAACAAAAAGAGAATCCAACAATATCTTCACTTAAACTATCAAGTCCAGTTGTTTCTGTATCAAAAGCAACTATTGAGTTTTCTTTGATATTTGAAACTATATTTAACAACTCTTTTTCATCATTTATAAGTATATATTCTACTTTTTCATCAATTTTTATCTCTTGTTTT
>Ga0256826_1002089_pt1 | contig 12290 bp, 12 predicted proteins | sample CV79metaG_FD_185975 | JGI IMG/M metagenome (GOLD analysis project Ga0256826, IMG submission 185975) | Hydrothermal vent microbial communities from East Pacific Rise, Pacific Ocean - CV79 | ecosystem: Environmental > Aquatic > Marine > Hydrothermal vents | place: Pacific Ocean: East Pacific Rise... | reverse complement strand
CAAATATTCTCACTACTGCTAATGCTCCTCTTTTTTTTGTGACAGGTTCACCCAAACAACTCTACCCTGCCATTCATGACTTTTTGAACTACCATAAATTTCCAAAACGAACCCTCATTACTAAAAAGGCACATGGGAATAACTCTGACCCACTCTTTGACCAACTGGGCTACAAAACAGAGAAGATAGAACGACTTATGGAACTCTTTCCTCAAATAGCATGGAGCTGTTTTGGAGACAGTGGAGAGAAAGACAAAGAGGTCTATACTAAACTCTTAAAAGAGCATCCAAAACAGATAAAAGAGATTTATATTCGTAATGTAACCAATAGTGAGATAGAACAGATTTTTCCACTTTAATTGCTCCCAAAAACACGACTTAAGAAAGGAATCTCTTTCTCTTTCCCATATTTTGCATAATGCAATTCATAAATATTTGAAGCAATAAGCTCAATCTCCTCTTTTGTCTCACGGTTACAAGCAAAAAGAAGATGATCATCTATTTTCAGTTCCATCTTTCGTGGTAACAAAACATCCTCTCCATTACGATGAACGAGAAGAGGTACTGCAATATTTTTTTCCTCTCTGTTCGCAAGAGAAACGCGAAGAACATCAATATTTACCTCTTTTCCCTCTAAAATTTCATGATAAATTGCATAACTCTCTTCTTCATTTATTTTTAATGACATAATTTTAGGATTACTGCCTATACGCTTAAGAAGTAGACGTGCCAATGTTTCTGCCCAAACCTCATCTTTTTTCAGAACATGCATTAAAAAATGGTTTCTTAGTGGTTTTGTTAAAGCCAAAGATGTTTTATTAATTAATATACGCTCTATCATAAAAATCCAATCAATATTGGCTGCTTGAAAAATACTAATCTCTTGAATGGTATTTTCACGTGAAACCAAGTAGATGTTTGGGTTCAATTTTTTAGCTGTAATCATAATAGAGAGATTTTTAATGTCATTTTTAGTCCCAATCATAAGACAACTCGCCTCTTTAATTCCAGCTTTAAGAAGAATCTCTTTGTCATCTGGATTTTCATGAAGAAAAGTGCTGTCTTGAATCATCTCTCTGCTCGCTGTACGATTTTCATCAATAAAAGTATATTCAATATTATGTTTATCAAACTTTTTCTGTAACTCTTTTCCTAAACGTCCATAACCACAAACAATATATTTTCCTTGCTGTGGAAGAATACACATGCTACTCGTAAGAGTAGCATTTTGATAAATCCAATTTTCAAGTAACAAAACATGTGGCGAGGTTAAAGAGAGGTCAACCCTTTTCGCAAACACCTCAAAAGGATTGACTACGGTTGCAATGTCAGTATCTTTAATGCTCTTTGAGGTAGCATCGAAAGTTGCTTTTGCTATGACTTTCACGTTAGGATTTAAAAATTTTGTCAATATAGAAATACGAAGATTCTTCTCTTCATCTTTAAAAAGAGCAACAATAGCCTTACAGTTTGTTTTACGAATACCTGCATCTTCTAAACTCTCTGAGAGTATACCATCACCCACCATAATAGGTACGTCTCGATTGGACTCTTCTAAAAGAAAATGATTGACCGTATCTTCATTTTCTTCTATAAGTACAACCTCTATTTCAACAGCATGAAACTTTTTTATGACTTCTGAATTTACATAAGAGTAGCCCAAAACAATAACAAAATCACGTTGTATTTCTCTTACATTTTTTCTAAAACGACTGCGCATTAATTCAAACTTTAACGTTCTGTCCGTCACAGCTGAAACCAAAGCTCCCACACCATAAAACCAACCAACAACTGTTAAATAAATACAAAAAGAGACCCAAAGTTTTTGCTGATAGGTAAAAGCAAAAGGAGATTCACCAAAACCAATGGTTGATGCCATATAAGAAACGAAATAGAAAGCATCAAAAAAAGTAAGGTGATAAACATGACCATTGTCATCTACTCCAGGAATTAATACCATTCCTAAAATGGCAATGGAGTAAGTAACAATAATAACAAGAAGTGGTGTTCTTAATTTCTGTAAGATAATCCATAGAGCGTTATCACTCATGAGCTTACCTTTTCGATTTCAGTGTTTCACCTATGTACAAGATGACCGAGGTAATATTGGCTAAGAGCGCTCCTCCTGAGAGTGAGATAATGGCTGCAAAGGCTTCAACATCTACAATGGAAAGATATTCGGTGATGGTCCAAACGGTTACAGCAGCTATGAGTTGAATATCTGCCACCAAACTGGTTGCTAGTAAAACAGCACCCATTTGCGTTTTATCACCAATTTTCAAGACTGTAGAAATAAGACTAATAACCAAAGCAGCAAAAAGTTCATAAACACTATGAAGTTCTGGTCTTGCTATGTCCCCATAGAAAAAACCAAAATTGATGGTCATTGCTAATATAAAGAAAAACCCTGAGATTACTTTTTGTAAATTCATCTATCATCCTATGTTGTTTATTATTAAATTTAGTATAGTCCAAATTTACTTAAGAAAAGAGATTAATGGGTCTCTTTTCTAATGTTTATTGTTCATTCATTTTATTTAGTTAATATGTTATAAATAATTATAAAGGAAAGCTTTGTTTTCTCCCTCATTTCCACTCAGTAACAGACATATACAAACACTTTATGCTCCACTGTTTAGGAAACAGCCTAAACCAAAAGTTGAACTCGAACGTTTTGAGCTTTTAGATGGGGACTTCGTAGATGCCTATTGGCATCATAAAAAGCCTATCGATAAACGCCCCATTGTCATTTTATTTCATGGTTTAGCTGGCTCGTTTAACTCACCTTACATTCAAGGGGTCATGAGAAGTTTAGAAAAACAAGGTTTCGCATCGGTGCTTATGCATTTTAGAGGCTGTTCAGGTAAACCAAATCTACTGCCTCGCTCTTACCACAGTGGTGACACAGCTGATGCAAAAGCATGGATTGAACATATTCATAAAACTTATCCTACTGCTCCTCTTTATGCTGTCGGGTACTCCATTGGAGGAAATGTATTGCTTAAATATTTGGGTGAAGAGCAAAAAAATACCCCATTAAAAGCTGCTGTTTCAATCTCTGCTCCTATGGATTTAGCTGTTTGTGCTGAGGTTATCTCTAAAGGCTTTGCTAAAAACTATGAACAACATCTACTTAAACCTCTTCGTGCTTCACTAAAAATGAAATTTGATACGCACAATATGCACCCACTTATAGAACTTAAAAAAGAAGAGATAGATAACATAGAGAGCATCGAAGCATTTGATGAACACTACACAGCACCCATGCATGGTTTTTCATCTGCACAAGACTACTACAAGAAATCTAGCTCAAAACAATTTTTAAAATATATTGCTATTCCAACACATATTATTCATGCTTTAGATGACCCATTTATGGATAAGAGAATTTTACCAACGAAAGAAGAGATTTCACCCTTTGTAACCCTTGAACTTACTAAACATGGAGGACATGTTGGCTTTGTCTCAGGGTCACTTTTTAAACCCTATTACTGGTTAGAGGAACGCATTGTTCGCTACTTTAGCAAAATAAGCAAAAAATAAAATATTTTAAATTTTACCTCTTGTTAAAAAAGATACGTTTTACTCAAAGGTATAAATATAAACCTTTTAGGTAAAATATCAATCACTTGACACATAAGGGAATACGAATGTTCGGAATGGGCTTTACCGAGATACTGTTTATTGCAGTTATCGCAATTATTTTTTTGGGACCAGACAAGCTCCCCGGAGCCATGGTAGAGATTGCAAAATTTATTAAAAATGCTAAAAATGCTATTACCGATGCAAAAAATACACTAAATGAAGAGATAGACCTTGATGAGCTTAAACGTGAAGCATTGGGATACAAAGACCAACTTGAAGCAGCCAATCAAGAGTTACAAGGTTTTAAAAATCTCAACCCCATGAAGGACTTAAAAGAGAGTGCAAATTTTGGTTCAGTTAAAGAAAACTTTGAACGTATGACTCAAAAGCCACCAGAAACAGTAGCCACACAAGTTGAACCAAAACAGAATAAAGAGATTACCTTTAAAAAGAAAACCATAAAAGAGACCAATATTAAAGAGGTCAAAAAAGAGAACAAAGAGATGAAAAAAGAGCAAAAAGGTGACAAAGAGTAATGTTATCTGAAATTAAACCCCATTTAGCCGAACTACGAAAACGCCTTAGCCTCTCTGCACTCTCTCTCATTGTTGCATTTGTTGTTGCTTTTACTTTTCATAACATCATTTTAACATGGATTACTGACCCCCTAAACAATGCGTTAACAGAAGTTGGACGCATTGTTAACTCTCAGGAAAAGGGAACTTGGCACCTTGACCCTGTTGAAGGAAATACCAGCTCTCCTACCATTGAGATTATCCAACCCGAATCTGCACAAGAAGCTGCAGCACTCAAACTTGAAAATGCTGCCAACAAAGCTGTTGATTTGGCTACAGCTGAACTCTCTTCTGTTCTAAAAGAAATTGCCTTGGCTGCCAAAGAATTAAGAGCGTCAATTAAGGGACTCAACCAAAACATTGACAAGTCTACCTTTGATGGTCAAATCACCACACACCAAGTGGGAGGAGCCTTCTTTGTTGCATTAAAAGTCTCATTTTTTGCTGCCATTTTAGGAGCCTTACCTTTCATTCTTTACCAACTTTGGCTCTTCATCGCTCCAGGGCTTTACGACAATGAAAAACAGATGGTTTACCCTTTTGTAATTGGTGGGGCATTCATGTTTTTTGTAGGTGTTCTTTTTGCTTACTACGTGGTTACACCATTTGGTTTTCAATTCCTCATTACCTTTGGTTCTTTTCTCTACACACCTCTCATTAACATTGAAGACTATGTAGGGTTCTTTACAAAGATTTTAGCTGGTTTTGGACTGGCATTTGAACTGCCTGTTGTTGCTTATACTTTAGGTAAAATCGGGATGATTACAGACAAATCATTAAAAGACTTTTTCAAATATGCTGTTATCATCATTTTTGTCATGGCTGCACTTTTGACACCACCAGATGTTTTAACTCAGCTACTCATGGCTGCACCACTAATTATTCTTTATGGCTTATCAATTATTATTTTAAAATATGTAAATCCTCATGTTGATGAAGAAGATGAAGACGATGAAACTGACGATGAGCAAGAGTTGTTAGAGAATAAAAAGTAGACCATGAATAACGAAAGCAACTTAGAACTTTTAACCTCTAGCTATGATTATGAGCTTCCAGCTCATCTCATAGCTCAAAAACCTGTACAACCTCGTGACCATGCAAAACTTTTGGTTTATGACCGAGCTACCAATGTCACTACGCATACAACCTTTCAACATCTCTTAGAGTTTTTACCCAAAGAGTGCGATGTTTTTTTGAACGATACAAAGGTCATTAAGGCTCGAATTTTTGGAAACAAAATGGCTGACGAACATGGACAAGGTGGAGGAAAAGTTGAACTGCTATTTAACAAACCTCTCACAGCCCATGAGTACTTGGTCATGATTCGTGGAAAAGTACATCTAGAAACGGAACTCTTTTTTGACGATGACTTAGTCGCCACGGTTACAGAACTTAACGACGATGGTTCGCGTGTGGTTACCTTTAAACACAAAAAACAAGAGATTCGTTTTGAAGAGTTGGTACAAATATTAGATAAAATTGGACACATCCCCCTGCCTCCGTACATGCAACGTGAAGACAATAAAGAAGATGAAAGAGACTACCAAACTCTTTTTGCAAAAAATGCAGGAGCAGTTGCAGCTCCTACTGCCTCTTTGCACTTTACTCCTGAACTTTTTGAAGCCCTTGAAGAGAGACACACAACCCATAAAGTCACCCTTCATGTTGGAGCAGGAACCTTTAAACCTGTCGATGCAGAAAAAATTCTTGACCACCCTATGCACTCTGAGTATTTTGAGATTCCAAGAGAAAGTGCAGATGTTCTAAAATCTGACCGAAATATTTTAGCCATTGGGACAACTGTTACTCGAACTGTAGAATATTTTGTACGAACAGAACAAACTTTTGGAACCTGTGACCTCTTTTTGAACCCTACTAACAAACCACAAAGGGTTACACATTTACTGACCAATTTTCACTTACCAAAAAGCACACTCATCATGCTTGTTTCTGCTTTTGTTGGTCGTGAAAAAACACTTGAACTTTACCATGAAGTCATAGAGAAAGAGTACCGTTTTTTCTCCTATGGTGATGCTATGTTGATTATTTAGCTTCATAAGTTATAATTTCAGAAAAAATCAAGAGGAGCTAAATTCATGAATGTATTAAAACTGTATCTTGAAGAGAATAAAGAAAATGAACTACACCCCTCTGAAATTGCAAATATCTTACGGGAGCTAGATGAAGAAGACTTCTCTGCTGCTGTTGGACTTATTCCAAAAGACATCATTGGTGATATTGCTCTTATTTTACCTGACCGTTACTTTGGTGACATTATTGAGTCTCTTGATGTTACGGAATTAAAAGAAGCCATCTCTGAACTGGAATCTGATGACCAAACAGACTTTATGCAAGAGCTTCATGAACATGACAAACAAGTTGCTTCAGAAGTTTTTGACACGCTAGATAAAGAAGACCAAATTGACATTATTCGTCTTCAAAACTATGATGAAGACCAAGCTGGTTCATACATGCAAACCGAAGTTTTTACAGCCATCAAAGATGAAATTGTTCAAGAGGTGGTGACCCATTTTGCACGACTCAAAAAATCTAATGAATTAGAAAACGTCCATACACTGTTCATTACAACCAAGGAGAAGACACTTCGTTACAGTATTGACTTAGAAGATTTACTCATTTTTGATTTTTCAAAAACACTGCATGAAAACATTATAGAGAGTGGTGAGAGTTTTGAACCTATCACAGCACGTGACAGCGATGATATTTCTAACATTGTACAACTTTTTGAAGAGTATGACCTCTCAGTTTTACCTATTGTGAACAACAAAAACATGCTTTTAGGGCGTATTACTTCTGATGACATCTACGACATTATCTCTGAGAAAGCAACAGAACAAATGTATAATCTAGCAGGACTAGATGACGAAGCAGAAGAAGATGAAGAGATTTTAAAAGCAGGAAGAAAACGGGCTTCTTGGTTGGGACTTAACCTATTAACAGCCATTTTAGCCTCTTTGGTCATTGGACTCTTTGCAGAGACCATTGAGAGCATTGTTGCGCTTGCTATTCTTATGCCCATTGTTGCTTCTATGGGTGGTAATGCTGGGACACAAACGCTTACCGTTGTGGTTCGTCAGTTGGCATTGGGAGATATTTCTCATACCGATGCAACCAGAATTATTAAAAAAGAAGTCAGTATTTCTCTACTTAATGGAGTCATTTTTGCGCTGCTTATAGGTGCTATTGCTTCTTTTTGGTTTGACAATGGTATATTGCTAGGAGTTGTCATTGCCCTTTCAATGCTTATTAACTTGCTTATGGCAGGTTTTTTTGGGGCAACCATTCCTCTACTTCTAAAGCGTATGGACATTGACCCTGCTATTGGAAGTACAGTTATTTTAACCACAGTTACTGACATTGTCGGTTTCTTTAGTTTCTTGGGTTTAGCGACCCTCATTTTATTATAAAGGTTTATTACACCCTATGGAATTATTAATTATTTTCTTTTTAGCATCGGTGATTGTATCATTTGTATGTTCTGTTCTTGAATCGGTACTATTGTCTGTCAATATGTCTTACGTTTCAGTACTAGAAAAAGAGAAACCAAAAGTAGGAAAACTTCTACGTTGGCACAAAGAGAACATTAACAAATCAATCGCATCTATTTTAATTTTAAACACCATCGCCAATACACTGGGAGCTGCTGCTGTAGGGGCACAGGCTTCCACTGTATTTGGAAATGATGTTGTTGCTTATGTATCTATTGTCTTAACATTTGCCATTTTATATTTTTCAGAAATTATCCCAAAGACCATTGGAGCTATCTACTGGAAGTCATTAGCACCTTTGGCTGCAAAAGTTATTCAAGTTTTTATTTGGATAACCTACCCTATTATCTTGACCACTCTTTTTGTAACAGACAAAATTTCAAAAGGAAATGAAGATGCAAACAGTTTAACAAAAGATGAACTCTTAGAGAGCATGTTGCAGAGTGAAGATGAAGGTATTATTGATGAAAAAGAGTCTGACTACATAGAAAATGTACTTAAACTTGATGAACACAAAGTGTTAGATATTTTAACACCTCGTTCCGTCGTGTTTGCACTTGACGAGAACTTAACAGTTAAAGAGGTACTCATTAATCAACCTGAAATCTTTAAATTTTCAAGAATTCCTGTTTATAACGAAACCATTGACAATGTTACGGGAATCATCTTGGTTAAAAAACTCTTTAAACAAGCCCTACTCAAAGATGACTCTGTAACACTCAAAGAGATTAAGTTTGACATGTTTAGCATTAATGAAAACATTCCTGTGGCAAAGGCACTTGACCTTTTCATCTCTAAAAAAGAACATATGTTTTTGGTACTTGACAAATATGACCAAACAGAAGGAATTGTAACCTTAGAAGATTGTGTTGAGACGGTACTAGGAATTGAGATTATGGATGAGAGTGACACAACAGAAGACATGAGAGCTTTGGCAAAACTACAAATGAAACAAAATAGAAGAGAGAAAGAACTCTCTTCTAAAACAAAAGACTCTTAACGAATATTCTTTTGAATATAGGCATATTCATTAATTTTAGCTCGTACAGTAACAAGTGCTTTTTCTGCCTCTGTTGCTGAATTAAATGGTCCAATAAATACTCGGCGTATAACTTTTTTCCCTTGTCTTACTTTTTGAATTAAATAAGGGAAACCATTGTTTGAGATACTCGCTAAATAACTTGAACCAATTTCAGAGAAAAAACTACCAGACTTAATATAATATTTTTCTGCTCTCTTCTCTGTTTCATTTTTAGAAACATCATTTTTTACTGACACTGCCATATTTGTATTGTTCACTTCATTACTGGCTACAACTACGGTAGCATTTTGATCAACAATAGGTTTTGGTTTTGGATAAACAGTATGTTTAAGATATTTCATTGCAGACACTTTAAAAGTATTTCCAGTAGGAACCAAACGTAACTTTTGAATGTCTTTTCCTGCTTCATAATCTCCATGACCTTTTAACTTCCAACGGACTGTTGTTTGTACATCAATATAATTAGACTTGCGTTTTAATATTTTCATGTAAGTTAAACGATAATCTCTTTTTGGCCATTTTTTATACTCTCTAACTTTTTTAGCACGTAAATCCATCAACGAAATATTTTTGTACCACAAATACTTTTGCATTGGGAACATGTAAAAAACTTGTAGTTTGTCTAAAAAATTCTCTTCATCAGCCATATAAAAGTTTTGTAAGAAGTTTTGAATATGTACTTTTGATCGGTTAGATTTTTTTGACATTTTTGCTAAGTAGTAAGATTTAACCCATCCTTCAATGTGTGAACCACCACGAGGAGCTTTAATGTAACACCATTCGCTACCATCATTTAGTTCTGTACACTCATGAATGCTAATGCCTGTTGTACTTGCAGCCACTCGCCCTACTACGGCTGACCTCTTCAATGAAGGTGTTTCACGAACATTTAAGGTCGCACCTCTTTTTACATGTACTATTTCATACTTTGTAGCATGTCCCAGTCCCATAAATAATAAAGTTAATAATAATATTTTTTTCATAACAAAATTATACACCTTCTGGTTAAAAATAATATTAAAGTAGTAAATTAATCAATCAATCCTAAACGTGCTTTAAGTCCCAAACTTGTGCTGTACCCAACTTCTGTGAATTTTAACACACCTTTTGAGTTATAAATTAAGGTCGTAGGATAAACTTCAATATTAAACTTTTTTGCCAATGTCCCTTCTGCATCATTAATGACTCTGTAATTTAGGTCATGTTCTTTCATAAACAAATCTATGGTCTCATTACTTCCTGAATTTACAGCAATGCTTACAACATTATGCTTAGATGAAATAACTTCAATGTTAGAAGCTTCTAATTTACAAGTGGGACACCAAGTTCCCCAAAAATGTACAACCAATGGTTTACCTTTATAATCATTAAAATTAATTTTATGCTCTTTTATATCTGAACGTTCATAGTCATAAATATGCTCATTAATCTCTGGCTGACGTAGATAATTTAAACCCATAGAGATTACAAACAACATCAAAAGTGTCGTAATAATTTCTTTGATAACACGTTTAGCTGTCCATTTCTCTTTTACTTTTTTACTCATAACCAACGCTCCAAAATAATTTTAGCTGCAATAGAATCAATTTTTCCATCTCTTTTATGTTTAAAGATTCCTTTGGTTAACTCCTTCGCTTCAAAAGAAGACCCCTGCTCATCTTGAAATTCAATATTTATATTTTCCAATTCAAGCAAAGAGACAAAATGTTTAATGCGTCGTTCCATCTCTTCTTCACTAGAACCCCCCTTTGGTAGACCAACAACCAGTGTTTCAATCTCCCATTCAACTAAAAATTCTTTTACCTCACGTGCTGCTTGGTTTCTGTTTTTTCGTAAAATGGCATCTTGAGGAAAAACAATTTTCCCATCAAGACAAATTGCCACACCTATACGTTTTAGTCCTACATCTATACTTGCTATTTTCATAAACAAAGAATACACTAATACTCCACAAATTTTTCTTATAGTAGAAGGTTAAAAGGTTTATTTCAAAGGATGCCATATGCAAATGCAAAAAATTTTAGTAGCTACGACATTACTTCTCTCTTCTCTTTTAGCTGACAACAGTTTAGGTACACTCATTAGTGATACACCTGCACAACAACAGTTAATTCAAAAACCTCTTAAACAGAGCGTTCAAAAAAGAGTAACACAAACAAACCTTGTGCCTCAACAACTTGTACCTCAAACACATTTGACAACGCGAGTTTCACCTCAAAATGTTCAAAGAACATTTCAAAAAGACCACCATCGTTATGACAAGCGTTATAGTAACTTTAACTATGACAATGATGCCTACTATAATGACGACGGATACTACTATGGGTACTATGACAACAGTGGGTATTTTCAAAATAATGTTTTTTATACTTACAATACAAGATATACCTATAATGATAGAAGGTACCACCGTGGATACTTTGGTCATGCCCATCATCATTATAGACCTTATATGTACCATCGTGTCAATAATTGGAACCGAATACACTGTTATAGAGAGCCCAACCACATAGTATATGGTCACTACTATGACCGTTCTTATTACCCAACTCGCTATCGTTCAAATTATTATTCAAACCGTTATTATAATAATACCTATTATGGTAGTGATACACGAATGATAACAAGACATAATAACTACAACCATAGAAGTTATAACAGAAACTATAATCGTTATAACAATTACAACAGTCACAGAAATGTAACCCGTATGAGTACGAGAAACAGTGTGGCTCCAAGAAGAAATACATCAAGTCACAGACCGTCGGTAACACATATGCAACTGTCAAGATAAATGGAGTTTTTAACTCCATTTATAACACATATTCATTAGAAAAATAATAATCCTTAACACAACTATTTTAAACATCTTAATCTCCCCTTGTATCAGAAAGAAACAAATAATAAATATAATTTTAAGCAATAAGGAGTTTAATTCTCCTATTTACAAATAATTGCTAAAATCGTGCTACAAATCTACAAAATAAGGAAGACATATGTCATTACCTAAAATTATTTGGTCAAAAATTGATGAAGCACCAGCATTAGCTACGTATTCATTGTTACCAATCGTAAACGCGTTTACAGAGGCTGCAGGTGTTTCTGTTGTAACTTCTGACATTTCATTGGCAGGAAGAGTTCTTTCAGCAATGGGTCTTGCAGAAGATGAACTTTCTAAACTTGGAGAGGTTGTTCTTGAAGCAGATGGAAACATTATTAAACTTCCAAATATCTCAGCTTCAGTTGGTCAGTTAAAAGATTGTATTGCAGAGCTTCAAGGTCAAGGTCACGACATTCCTAACTATCCTGAAAACCCTGAAAATGCAGAAGAAGAAGCGATTCAAGCGAAGTACAGTACTTGTCTTGGTTCTGCTGTTAACCCAGTACTTAGAGAAGGAAACTCAGACAGAAGAGCAGCAAAAGCTGTTAAGAAATTTGCACAAAACAACCCACATAGACTAAAAGCATTCCCTGAAAATGCAAAATCTTATGTTTCTCACATGGCAGGAGATGGCGACTTTTTTGGAAATGAAAAATCAGTTACTATTGACAATGCTCAAAAAGTAACCATTGCGTTAA
>Ga0256826_1002088_pt1 | contig 12291 bp, 6 predicted proteins | sample CV79metaG_FD_185975 | JGI IMG/M metagenome (GOLD analysis project Ga0256826, IMG submission 185975) | Hydrothermal vent microbial communities from East Pacific Rise, Pacific Ocean - CV79 | ecosystem: Environmental > Aquatic > Marine > Hydrothermal vents | place: Pacific Ocean: East Pacific Rise... | reverse complement strand
AGCATTTGCAAAACCTAATGAAGAGCTTGAGCTTAAGTCTAACCTAACTAGTAATTCATTAATTACTTTAAATGGGGTAGGTTTTGCAATAGATTATATATGGTTAAGAGTAAAAGACGAAGAAGAAGGTTTTTATTTTGGCTATGCAAGGGAACTATTTAAACATAAAGAGTTAGTGCTTATAAGGCCACTAAGAGAGGAGTAAAGAAGAATCTTTTAATAGCATATTTAAAATATATTGCAATAACCTGAAATAAAATAAAGGAAAGTTATGATTGAACCGGGAGATATTGTTTTTTTAAAGTCTGGTATGTACCCAATGACTGTTTTGTCTGTAAAAAATAAAGTTGTTAAGTGTATATATATCACTAAGAAAAAAATGCCAAGGACAATAAAATTTAGTATAGATGTACTAATGAAGCATTCGTATGATGATAGTTATAAGTCTACCTCAGAAACTTATTGTAATGGCTGGAAGTTCACTGCTTGGGAAAGAAGTGATGAAGAGTATTTTGGAAACTATTATTTTAATCTTGAAAAAGTGAAAGGTTCGAAAATTTTTAAAGTGGGATCTGTTGTGGCACTGAAATCTTACCCCATGTATATGACAGTTCTAAAAAGTCAAGGAGACTTTGTTCAATGTAGCTATTTTGATGAAGATTGGGAAATTAAAATCTATAACTTTCCTATATTGACATTAGATATGTATACTCATGTCTTTCCTGATGAACCTGAAGTCACTATCGATGATATAAGAAGAGACTATGACTCGTGGTAATATTTTTCTTTAAGTATAAATAAAAAGAGAATGAAATAATAACATACAGGATAAATAAAATGAATAAAGTATCAGTTGAAGATTTAAAAATACCATTGGTAATTGGGATAACAGGTCATAGAGATATTCCACAAAAGAATATTTTTGATATAAAAGATAAAATAAAAGTAATCTTTAATTATATAATATCTAAGTACCCTAATACACCAATAGTATTTTTGAGTCCATTAGCAGATGGTGCAGATAGGATTGCTGCTGAAGTGGCTTTGGATGAATTTAGTCACAAGGTTACAGTGAGTGTTCCCTTACCTTTTGATGAAGAGACATATAAAAATACTTTTGGAACAAATGAGAAACATAAGCTTCGTTTAGACAAGGAAGGGTCTATTGCTGAGTTTAATTTAATAATGTCTAAAGTAGAAAAGCAAGAAAATACTTATGTACCTAAAGTGATTTTTATGCCTTATGATGGAAAAAAGAAAAATTATAGTTTTGTCGGAGAATATATAGCTCTCCATTCTCATATATTAATAGCTGTTCAAAATGAGAACTCTGCTAAAAAAGCAGGAGGAACTAGAGAAATAGTTGAGAAAAAGCTTTCTGGTAAATATGAATATATGGGTATGGATAAAGAGGATGTAACATATAATGAAAGAGGTGTTGTTTATAGTATTGCTACACCTAGAATAGAAGATAAAGTAGATAACCCTGACAATCCCTATGAAATAAAAAAACATATTCCAATAATGGATGTAAAGGTACCTGATGTAGAAGATATTGACGAGACAAAGATACATCTTCAAGAAGAAGAAATAAGTATTGGATTAGGAGAATTACCTAGTGGAAATACTTTATTTGATAAAATAAATTGCTATATATTTGGCAATAATTGTAATGTTGAAACAGGTTTAAATACTTTTACTCTACAACATCAAAAAATAAATTGTTTTAACAGTGATGTAGAAAAAAATAGTAAGTTTATAGAAAAAGCATTTTATAAAGATATTTTGAAACTTGCTGGAGTAGATAGTGAAACATTAAAAACTTATAATTTTGAAAAACTTCGTGATGAGTCTAGAAAATTTTTATCTAATAAGCAAAATAAAATTGATTTATTACTTCAAAAAAATATGATGATGAGAAGGTCATCTGCTTATTTGGCAAATAGAGTTTATCAACCCTTAGTAGAAGTAAAAGAGAAGGGAATATTATTAATAACAACAATGATTATATTTTTTTTAGCTCTTAAATCAAGTGTCGGAAATTTTCACTTTGATGTGTATGTGGATAGTTTTTATCTTTTTTTATTACTTCCTCTTCTTGTATTAATTTATGAACTGAAAAGTATAAAGGAAAAACAAGAAGATTATCGTTCTTTAGCTGAAGGTTTACGAGTACAAATTGCTTGGAATATTGCACAAATAAATGAATCAGTATCGCTTTATTATTTATCACATCAACGCAATGAATTGGATTGGATTCGTTCTGCTATACGGTGTACAAATATTTTTTATCTTCCAGTTTTAGAACCTCAAAGTATAAAGTATGAACTTTTATATAAATACTGGATAGATGAACAAAAAGATTATTTTGTAAAGAATATACCTAAAATAAGAGAGAAAGAGATACAAACAGATAAGATAACAAAAATCGCATTTGGAACTTTTTTAGGTGGATCTATAGTAAACTTTGCATTTGAATTTTGTCCTCAATGTGCAAAGATTTTAGTGCCTATAGTTGGAGACTTTACTTTTTTAGATTTTGGACAGTTTATTTTTATAATCTTACCACTTACTGTGAGTGCCTACTTCAAGTCCAAACAGTTGTTTGATGGCAATGATGAAAAATTAAGAGAGTATCAACTCTCTTTTGATATTTTTTCAAAAGCAAAGAATATGTTAGATGAAAATGAGAAAGAAAACAAGAAGTATAATGCTGTAAAGATAGTTAAAAATTTAGGTATAGAAGCACTTAGAGAAAATAGTTCTTGGATTATAACAAGAAGAACAAAAGAGTACTCTGCTCCAGTAAACTAATAAAGGTTAATGATGTCACAAACAAAAACGATAAAGTTCTTCATAAGTTCTACTTTTAAGGACTTTCTCAAAGAACGCAATGCTCTTCAAAATTTTGTGTTTCCAAAGTTAAAGAAGTTATGTGAAAAAAAAGGATTTCATTTTCAGCCTGTTGATTTGAGATGGGGTGTTACAGATGAGTCAAGTGAAGATAATCAGACAATGAACTTCTGTCTCAATGAGGTTCAGAGATGTTCTTCAGATCCAAAACCAAATTTACTTATACTTCTTGGACAAAGATATGGCTGGGGACCTCTTCCATCTATCATAAATGGAGAGGATTACAATAACGATATTAAAGAAAAACTATCGGATACTTTACTACAAGTAGCAGTAGGTGAGTGGAAAAAAATTGATAAAACAAGAGAAGAAAATAGTTCTACTCAAAAATATTTATCTGAATTTGATGAACAAGAAAAAGAGTTAAAAAATCTAGAGTTAGAACAAGCATTTGAAAAGTTGTCAAAGAAAACAATTTATGAGTTATTTGAAAAGTGGTATATTGAAGATTTCAATGCTGTACCTATACACTACTATTTAAAAGACAAAATAAATGTTCCATCTCCATTATGGGCATGTATAGAAACAATATTAAAAGATAACTTACTTGACATAACAAAAGAAAATGATAAATACATAGATTTTAGAAGATCTGCAACAGAATTGGAAATAAGGGATGCATTAGAAAAACAGTTCACTGGAGATAAAAAAAATACACTTGTATACCTTAGAAAATTTAAAGACACAAGTGATAAAGATTATTATGAGAATAATGAGGAAAAACAAAAAAAACTAGCAGAGTTAAGAGAATATCTAAAAAATCCAAATTTTGAACATATACCAAAAGTAGATTTGAGTTTATCGGAGTATAAAGGATCATTTGATGATGAAAAGGAGTATAAAAAGTTAGCAAAAGATTTGAAAATATTTTGTATAGATATCTTTAAATATTACTATAAACTCATTTTAGAAGAGATGAAAAATTATACACAAAAGAGTGAACTATCTATTGAACTAGAAGAACAAAAAGAATTTCTCAAGTCTAAATCAGCAGTGGTCATTGGTAGAAATACTGAAGTTCAAAATATAAAAGATTTTATGAACTCTAAGGAGCAGTATTATCTTCTTTATGGAAAATCAGGTAGTGGAAAAAGTGCAGTTATAGCACAAAATATTTCTGAACTCAAAGAAGGTAAATATAAAGTAATTTATAGATTCATAGGAACAACTGCACATACATCAACGCCTAGAGATACTTACAATCATATCTATTGGGAGTTATTTGATGAAGAAGAGAAATTAGATAAAATTCCTGAAGTTGAACATGAAGATGATAAGTTTTATGAACAGTTCCGAGCGTTACTTCGAGAGAAGTACTCAGATAAAAAGCTTGTCATATTTATAGATGCTGTAGATCAGTTTAACAGTTATGATAGTTTGAATATTTTTTTAGAAGGTTTACCGGAAAATGTAAAAGTTGTATTTTCTACACTGACAGAGCATCAAGATAAAAATGATATTGATACACAATTTTTTAATCGTTTAAAAAGTATAGACAAACAAGAAAAGCTTGAAGTATTGAAAGACTCAAATGAAGAGATACTCGATGAATGGTTAAAGGATGTAAAACAAGAGTTGACACATGAACGAAGAAAATTACCTGAACAAAGAAAATTGACACCTGAACAAAGAAAGTTTCTTTTGTTAAAGTGTGAAAATCAAACACCACTCTACTTACGTTTAGCATTCATTATAGCTAAAGAATGGAAATCCTCATATAGGAATTATAAAGAAGATATACAAGGAAATGAAAAAGATCTTATACTAAGATTTTTTAAAAAACTAGAAACTGACCACTACCATAAAGAGAACTTAATAGCCAATGTGTTAGGACTTATAAGTGCATCTAAAGATGGCCTTAGTGAATCAGAACTTATAGATTTACTTTCAAAAGAGAAAGACATACTTCAAAACTATGAAAGAAAAAATTCTGATTATCCAAGATTATCAAGACTTCCAGATGCAATTTTTTCAAGACTCTACTTTCATATGCAAGAGTTTTTTACTGAAAAGCTTATAGATGGTGAGATGCTTATTAATCCTTTTCATAGGATCATAGAAGAAAGTATCTTAGATGAGTTTTATGATAAATCATTTCATATAAAGTTAGCAGACTACTTCTTAACACTACAAGATAAAGAAAAAACTTGGGATAAAAGGTACAACAATATTCATATGTTGAGTGAAACACCATACCAATTGTTTAAAGCAAAAGATAGTGAGAGATTAAAGGAGCTATTGTTTGACTTAGAGTTTGCAGGTTCTATCTATAACAAGCAAAAACAAGAGAATTATAAAATTATGCTGCAAAAAGTATCTGAATTAGAAGAAGTGACACAAGAAGAAGCAGAGTCTTGGAATGGTTTTTTTATAGAAAAAGATTATCTGATAATGAAAAGAGATGAAGAAGGGTGGAGACCTAGTCAGTCTTTATTTCAATTAGCTTTTGAAGATGGAGCTAACTCTGTATTAACTAATGTAGCAGAAAAATTATTAAATGAAGGACATGTGAAATTTTCTTGGCTAAAAAAAAGAAATAGGGCTACAGAATTTAAAAGAACTGGATTAATAAAAGTCTTAGAAGGGCATACCGGTCCTGTGAAATCTGTAGAAATTTTAGCAAATGGTAATATACTTTCTTACACAAAATATATTGATAATTCTTTAAGACTTTGGAATTCCATTGGAATAACTCAGTCTATTTTAGAAGGGCATACAGATTCTATATGTGGCGTAAGAATTTTCGATGATGGAAGGATACTTTCTTATTCTGATGATGGGACTTTAATTCTATGGAGTTCAGATGGAAATTTTCAATCAATTATGAAAGGGCATACTGATTCTGTTAAAGGAGTACAAATTTTAAATAATGGAAAGATACTTTCATATTCGGATGATGGGACTTTAAGACTTTGGAGTTCAGATGGAGATTTTATATCTGTTTTTAATGGTCATAGTGATTCTGTTAGTGGAGTGAGTATTTTAGAAAATGGAAATATACTTTCCTATTCAAAGGATAATACTTTAAGAATTTGGACTTCTAAAGGGAAGTTATTAAGTGTTTTAGATGGACATACAAATTCTATAAGTGGTGTAAGAATTTTAGATGATGGAAGGATACTATCTTATTCAAAAATGGAGGAAACATTAAGAATATGGAATAATCAAGGAAAATTATTATCCATTTTAAAAGGGCATACTGATGTGATTTGGGGAGTGAAAATTTTAGATGATGTAAGGATACTCTCTTATTCAAGTTGGGCTGATACCTCTTTACGGATTTGGAGTCTTGATGGGAAAATTCTATCTATTTTGACAGGTCATACTGATTGGGTATGGGGAGTAAAGATTCTAATAGATGGTAGGATACTCTCATATTCAAAAGATGGGACTTTAATTCTATGGAGTTCAGATGGAAATTTTCAATCAATTATGAAAGGGCATACTGATTCTGTTAAAGGAGTACAAATTTTAAATAATGGAAAGATACTTTCATATTCGGATGATGGGACTTTAAGACTTTGGAGTTCAGATGGAGATTTTATATCTGTTTTTAATGGTCATAGTGATTCTGTTAGTGGAGTGAGTATTTTAGAAAATGGAAATATACTTTCCTATTCAAAGGATAATACTTTAAGAATTTGGACTTCTAAAGGGAAGTTATTAAGTGTTTTAGATGGACATACAAATTCTATAAGTGGTGTAAGAATTTTAGATGATGGAAGGATACTATCTTATTCTGACAATGGCACTTTAAGAATTTGGAATTTAATTGAAGTTGTGTCTCCTATTTTAATGGGTCACAATAATGCTATAAGTCAGGTTGAAATTTTAGAGGATAGCCGCTTGCTGTCTTATTCAAAAAGGGAAGATACTTTAAGAATTTGGAATAATCAAGGAAAGTTACTATCTATTTTAAAAGGGCATACAGATTTTATAGAAGGTGCAAAGGTTTTAGAAGATGGAAACATACTCTCTTTCTCCAAAGATAATACATTAAGACTTTGGGATTTAGAGGGAAAGTTATTATCTGTTTTTGGAGAGAATCACTTTAATTGGATAAAAGGTTCTGGGATAGATGATGTCAAGATTTTAAATGATGGAAAGATACTCTCTTTATCATTTAGTACTTATAAACTATGGAGCTCTCAAGGAGAATTGATATCTGTTTTAGAAGACTTGCTACCAAAGGGTATCGAAATATTCAAAGATGGAAAACTACTTTCTTATTCAGCAAAGGATACTTTAAAGCTATGGAGTGATAAAGGAAGATTATTATCTATTTTAGAAGGACATACTGGACCGATAAATGGTGTAAAGGTTTTAGATGATGAAAGAATACTATCATATTCTAAGGATAATACTTTAATACTTTGGAATAAGGATGGAGAGATTTTATCTATTTTAGAAGGACATACTGGACCGATAAATGGTGTAAAGGTTTTAGATGATGAAAGAATACTCTCATATTCTAAGGATAATACTTTAATACTTTGGAATAAGGATGGAGAAATTTTATCTGTTTTAGAAGGACATACTGGACCGATAAATGGTGTAAAAATTTTAGATAATGGAAGAATACTCTCATATTCTAAGGATAATACTTTAATACTCTGGAATAAGGATGGAGAAATTGTATCAATTTTAGAGGGTCATAATAATACGATAAGCGATGTTGATATCTTAGAGGATAAAAAAATACTTTCTTATTCAGATGATGGAAGTTTAAGACTTTGGGATAAGGATGGAAAAATTTTATCAATTTTAAATGGATCTTCTAATATAGTAATATTAAATGATAAGAGATTACTTTCTTATGGAAGATGGAATAATATAATAAAGCTTTGGAACTCTAATGGTGAGTATTTAAGTTCTTTAGAGGGGCATACTGGTCCGATCAATGGTGTAAAAATTTTAGAAGATGGAAGGATACTCTCCTTTTCAGAGGATGGAACTTTGAGATTTTGGAGTTCTCAGGGTATAAATTTAGGGATATTGAATATTACAGTTGAGAGTATAGTTTTTCAAAAATTTTATCTAGACTCATTTGTTGCTATATCAGGTAAGTCACTGTTAATTTATGATTACTATAATGGAACTCAAAAAAATTCTATTGATGAAATTGCGAAAAAGCTAGAGTACTCACCTTATTGAGTATAGATAATAAGAAAAAATAAGAATGATTTTAATAGATAGTAGGCTCATGCTTTACTTTTCTAAAGAGACTTTTTCAAAAAAAATTATAAAAAAGGAACAAAAAAATTGAGGAAAATACTAATCATGGCAAAAGAATATGCAATATATGACTCTTTATCTTTTGAATTTGGATTAAAAGATGTACAGTATGCTTTGAAGTGTATCACTATTGAGTCACCTTTAAAGAGAAAAATTATTTATGATATTTTTGAGTATAAGTATGATGCTCCTAATGCTACCCAAGAAGAGAGAATTTTTGATATTAAAAAATTAGAGAGAGTTAGTCATGCAGATTGTACAGAAGAGGTAAGAGAAAAGCTTGCACAGATTACTGCTTGTGGTGTAGATATCTTCTTTGATGGTGATTGCTCATTTTACACTGGAAAACTTCCTTATAATTATGAAAAGATAGATGATAGTATCACTTATGAGCAAGTGGCTCCTAGAGAGAAGCTTTTATCTGTAGAAGATTTTAAGAAAATTATAGCACTTCCTACAGGTTTTGAAAAACTTGATGCTATTAAAAGGCTTAAAAATATTCTAAATGCCACTGTGCTTAACCAAGAAAATGCAGTAGAAGCAGTTTGTGACACCATTGTAAAAGCGGAACATATAAAAGATGATAATAAACCTCAAGGAATATTTTTCTTTCTTGGACCACCAGCTACTGGTAAAACATTTTTAGCGACACTGTTGAGTGAAAATCTACCAGGATATGAAAAGACTCTTCTTATAGATATGACACAGTATACACACGAAGATAGTGGAATGGGGCTCTATGGAACAGATAGAATGTGGGGTAATGCTAAACCTGGTAAGTTGACTAGTTTTGTAAGAAAGCACCCTAAATCAATCATAATATTTGATGAGTTTGAAAAAGCACAAAAAAATATTCAGCATGGTTTACTTAGTATATTAAGTGGAGGATACCTAGAAGATGGGTGTGGATGGTGTGAGGATGATGTACCGTGGGGTGCTGAAGATGAACTAGGAACTGTTATTAAGTGTAGTGAAGATAAGATTGAATCTCGTATAGACTTTAGTGAAACTATAGTTATATTTACCTCAAATCTTGGTAAGGAAGTCTACAACAATGAAACTCTCCTTCAGAGTATGTTAGATAAACCAATACAGTTAGAACAAATGATGTTTGATGTCCTTTCTCGTGATGCTGAAACTAGTGATGATTCCAAAAAAGATAAAGATCCATACATCACTACTGCAATGCTATCGCGCTTAAGACAGGGTAGTATGGTACTTTTTAACAAACTCGACTATAAAGAGTTAAGAATTATTGCAAGTCTTACTTTTGAAAAAGAGAGAGAAGCTTTTGAGCAAAACTATAACCTAAAACTACAGTATGATGAAAATGCACTCGATATACTACTCTTAGGTTTTGCACCGGCACTAGATGTAAGAGCTATAAAATCTGCTATCGGTAAAAGAGTTTTTGACAGTGTAACTGACTACTACTTTGAAACGGGAAATTCGTTTAAACAGATAAAAATTTTACTAGATACTCAAGCACAAAAAGATTTTAAAGAAATGTTTACAGACATAGAGCTTTTAGCAAAAGATTTAAAGCGTAAAAATCGTTCTTTAGATTTTAAAACAAAGATATCAAACACTAAGACTATTTTAAAAATTACCATTAGCGATTTAAATATTATCACTGTTAAAAATGCACAACATTTTGCTGAGGGTGGTATTAGTATAGAGGTACCTGAAGTCTCATTTGTAGATATTGCAGGACATGAGTTTGTAAAAGAGAGGCTTCAAGAGGTGGTATGTCTACTTAAAGACTTTAAAACACTGAAGTCATTAGGAACCAACCTTTCTAAAGGAATGTTACTTTATGGACCTCCTGGTACTGGAAAAACTATGCTTGCTAAAGCTTTAGCTCATGAGGCTGACTTGCCATTTATATCTACAACAGGGAAGGATTTACTTGAAGAAGATAGGATAAAGAAAGTCTTTGCAGCTGCCCGTGAATATGCTCCTTCTATTATCTTTATTGATGAGTTAGACTCTATCCCTTCTCGTGAACATGTTATTGGTTCGGTTGTTAATGATCTTCTCACAAACATAGATGGTTTTAATACTCATGAAGAGCCTATTTTTATTATAGCTGCAACAAATATGAAAGATAGGATAGATGATGCACTACTGCGTTCTGGTCGTATAGATATACATGTAGAAGTAGCAGCACTTGACCGTAAAGCACGAGAGTACTTTATACAAAAAATGCTTGATAAACCAATGTTTGAGAACAATATAGATATCTTGAAGATCATAAAATATACATCTTCTCTTAATGGCTCCGATCTTCAAAAAATAGAGAGAGAAAGTATACTCTTTATGTTTAGAAGTGGTGTTTCAAGTGTAACACAAGAGATACTTATAGAACAGATAAATACAATTAAGTATGGACGAAAAATAGAAGATCATAACTTAGATGATGTTTTAGAAGAGACAGCATGCCATGAAGCAGGACATGCAGTAGTCTCAAAAATACTCAATCCACTTCAAAGAATAGAACAAGTAACAGTAATGCCACGAAACAATGCTCTAGGATTTGTATCGTTTTCTGAGAATGACACCTATTTTAATCAAACAAAAGAGTACTTTGAAAACCAAATTTGTGTAAGTCTTGCAGGAAGAGCTTCACAAATGAGAAAATTTGCTAAGGCCGGCATAGATAGTGGTGCTTCATCTGACTTGAAAAATGCAAATAGATTGGCATATATAGCTATATCTCGATATGGAATGGATGATAAAACATTTAACCTAAATGTGACTATATTTGATAAAGAAAAAGAGATATTTAACAATGAGATTATCTTTGAGAGGATGCAGGTTTGGCTCAAAGAGCTAACTATAAAAACTGAAAAAATTGTAGATGAAAACTGGAGTGCTATAGAAACACTTGCATCTCTACTTGTAGAGGATGAACAAGCAGATGAAAAGCAGCTAGATGAGATTTTAAAGAAGCTAAGAAATGACTAATAAGTATTATGAACTAATAAGAGAAGGGAAAAAACTATATCCAACAAAAGAGCAGTTGTTTAATCATTTAAAATACATAGTATTTGATTTTTTTTATAATGATAAAAATATAGATATTGCAGCACAAGACTTATTTATAGAAATAACAGCAAATTTGAATTACTACTTGATAAAAAAATACAAACTCGATATTTTTGAAGATACAAATAGCAAGGATGCTAAGTATCTACAAAAAATGCTATTTGGAATGGATCAATATTTTTTATTAAATTTGATGCGCTACTCTGGGTATGATGAAAATTTTTACTCTAAAGATGATTTTCGATACCACTTTGAGTATGTTTTTGGATTTAAAATAGCTCTTTTTGAATACCATAAAAAAGATTTATTAGGCTGGAATAAAACACAAAATTGGGACTACATGATAGATGACTATGAAAATGACAATCCTTATGGACATTTCATGAAACTTGTTTTTTATACTCGTACAGATGATCTATTCACGGCACCACTTGAGACAGGAGATTTAACTACTTATGTACATGATTATAATAAAGAGAGTAAGGTTATGTTTAATAGAATTTATAGATTTCACTCGGGATTATATAAGGATATAGCTGGTGTATTTACCTCTTTTGTAAATTTTAATGTTTCAGGAAAGTATCGTTGGAGACTTGAAAGCCTTAGGATTAATAGAGAGTGAACATAATTTTATTTGCTATAATTCGAGGAAAATAAGAAAATCAAAAAAATAAGGAACAGTTTATGATAGTACACATAGTAATGTTTAAGTTTAAAGAAGAAGACAAACAAGCAAATTTAGTAAAAGTAAGAGCGATTTTAGAGCAGTTACCAAAGAAAATAGATGAGTTAATATCTATGGAAGTAGGGCTTAACTTCGACACAGCAGACAGAGCTATGGACCTCTCTTTATACTCTACTTTTAAAACAAAAGCAGACCTAGAGAGTTACGCCATTCACCCAGCACACATAAAAGTAGTAGAGTTCATAAAAACGGTAGTAACTGAGTCTAAGGTAGTTGACTATACTTTATAAACACAAAAGTTCTTAGAACTTCGTGTTTTCATATCTGTCGTAGAGCCACTCGGCTACGGCTTGTTTCTCTTCTTCTTTTAGTTTACCTTTGAGTGAAGGCATCGTTCCAAACTTCTCAAT
>Ga0256826_1002087_pt1 | contig 12294 bp, 14 predicted proteins | sample CV79metaG_FD_185975 | JGI IMG/M metagenome (GOLD analysis project Ga0256826, IMG submission 185975) | Hydrothermal vent microbial communities from East Pacific Rise, Pacific Ocean - CV79 | ecosystem: Environmental > Aquatic > Marine > Hydrothermal vents | place: Pacific Ocean: East Pacific Rise... | reverse complement strand
TTTTGTTCATAGTTTGGAGGAGGAGAAGTGCTAGTAGAATCAGATGAACCAGAACCACAGGCTGCAACTAAAACAGCAATAAATAAAAAAGTAAAGTAAGTTGTTTTCATGACAAACTCCTAATATCTAAGTTTTCACTTACTCTATTATACTACTCTTATCCATAAATAGCTCCAAGTAAGGAGTTCTTTTTTGCTCCTGTAACATCTTTAAGTTCGACCTCTTCCCTATGTACTCGCTTGTAGCCTAGCCATGCAAATGCCATAGATTCTAGAGCATCACTATCTACTCCAAAATCGTTTGAATGTTGAAGCTCTGCACTGTTTAACTCTTTGAGTCTTTGCATTAAAAAACTATTTTTTGCACCTCCACCACAGACTATAATGGTTTTAATATCATAAGATTTTAAATCATTACTTATACTTTTGGCTGTGAGTTCTAGAAGTGTTCTTTGAATATCTTGAGCTTTTAATGGAGGAAATTTTGAGAGGATAGAGTCTAACCATTGAGCATTAAAATACTCTCTTCCTGTACTTTTTGGTGGCTGTTTTTCAAAGTACTCATCCTCTAACATGGCGTTTAAAAGTGTATGCTTAAGTCTGCCACTTTTGGCATACTCACCATCAAAATCATAAGGCTTATAAATACTCTCACCAGCCCAATAGTCAAGCAGTACATTGCCACATCCTGAGTCCCAACCAAGAATTTTTTTACCTAGGAGGGTGATGTTTGCCATCCCTCCAATATTAAGAACTGCCACGTTTTTACCAAGATGTGAAAAAATGAACTTATGAAAAGCCGGAGCAAAAGGAGCACCTTGCCCGCCATTTGCTATATCCATTCGTCTAAAATCAGATACAGTTTGGATGCCTGTTTGTGCCGTTACTATGTTTGCATCTCCAAGTTGCATAGAGAAGGGTGTTTGAGAGTTTGGCTCATGCCAGAGTGTCTGTCCATGAAGACCTATAGCTGTAATCTCTTGGGCTTTTAGAGTAAAGTCATTTAAAAAAGTAGTGATTGATTTTGCATAGAGAAGTCCAAGTTTATGATCAAGTTTTCCTATGTTTTTAAGTGTAACAGGAGAAGAGATGCATTGGAGTATCTGCTCTTTAAGCTCTTTTGGAAAAGGGTACTCTTTTGAGTGGAGAAGTTTACATGTATGAGTATTTATCTCACAAAGAGAAATATCTACCCCATCAAGACTTGTTCCTGACATTACACCTATAAATAGTTCTTTTTTATTCATAAACAGATTATATCACGCTAAAATTATAAAAAAATTTGAGAGAGAGATATGAAATTAGTTGTTATTTTTATTCTAAGTGTTATAAACCTTTTTGCAATTATTACGATTTCACCTGTAAATATAGGGGATAAACCCGGATTTAGTGGAGTTTTAAAAGGCTCTTTTGAGACTAAAAGAGGTAATAGTGATGTAGATAATTACTCAGCAGGACTTCGCGCCCAATATGATAATAACTCCTCTTATGTTATCTGGAGTGATTTTGTTTTTGCATATGGTAAGGCTTCTGGAGAGACAAATACAAATAAAACTTATGCTCATGTTAGAGTGATTCATACATTTTTGGATATTCAAACGCTTAACTATGAAACATTTGTGCAGTCAGAAACAAATGAGTTTACAAATGTAAAGAAGAAAAATCTTTTAGGATGTGGACTGAGATATCATAAAGATTTACAAAAATATGGTAATTTTTATCTAGGTTTGGGAGGATTCTATGAGGGGATTGACTATCTTACCTCTTTAGATTCCAAAGAGAGTAACTTGCGTATCAACTCCTATTTATCCTATACAAAATCTTTCGATAAGGAGTCAAAACTATCTTATGTTATGTATTTTCAGCCAAATGCAGAAGATAGAGAAGATTATGTTTTTTCAAATGCTCTTGAGCTACAAATCTTAATCTACAAGAGACTCTATCTCAATTTTGTAGTCTACTATGATGTTGATTCAAAACCAGCTGTTGGTGTTGAAGATACAGATTTTACTCAAAAAACAAGTTTTTTATATAAGTTTTAGAGCTACTCCTCATAATGTGCAAAGGCACCCTCAACACTTAGGACATTCTTGTATCGAGTATTGGTCATTCTGACGTGCTTTGTCTTTATGTCACAAACTGCAATACGAAAGTTAGATCCCATAACTGGTTCAAGAATACAGATTATCTTTTCACCAACTTGTCTAGTTGCATGAATATCTCCCTGAAGATTGAAAAAGAAATATTTTGGATAACTTAAGGGGGTTATCTCAACAATATTAACACTCTCTCTATGTTCCAAACTTTGGGCTATAAGTGTTGCATCTTCAAAATTATCAAATTGAATACACCAATCATCAAATATTTTATTAAAATGTATCAACTCTTCATCTAAAAATCCACCTGCTGGTGACTGTAGTGCATAAATACTCATAATCTTAAAAATCATCCTTTGAAGTTGTTTGCATAATCCCAAATGCCACTAATGTACCTATTGTTATCTGCCAAGCAAAACCTATGCCGACTCCAAAAGTGTAGGGTTGAAGAGCAAGAACAGTTAAAAAACCAGTAACTAGAGCATATGGAACAGCTCTCGCATCTCCTCTTTTGGTAAATATTGCTGAGAAAAATACTCCTAAAAGTCCTGTATAAGCAAATGCCATCACTCCTAATGCAAAACCAATGAGTGATAGATCAGAATACTTTTGCCAAAAGTAGCTTAGTGTTGCCATAGCAAAAAGCACAATGGCAAAAAAGAGGACAGCAAGTCGAGAGGCTTTTATGAAATGAGCTTCATCTGTAGTTGGCATTTGCTGAAGTTTGTAGGGTCGGTAGAGATCTTCTATGGCGACAGAAGCCATAGCCCCCAAAACAGAGTTTGTACTAGAGAGTGCAGCAGCTATTGCCCCTACTGTTACAAATCCTCTCACTCCTTCAGGCATCTCGTTTAAGATGTAGTACATAAAGATAGTGATTTTTTCACCATTAAAAGTTTGGGCTATATCTGAGTTTTGATAGTGAACAAAGAGTAGAGCACCTATGAGTAAAAAGAGTAAAACTATGGGAATACTAAAGAGTATAGAGAGTATAAGGGAGCGACTCGCTTCATCTTTACTCTTGCAAGTTAGAACACGCTGAGCCATATCTTGGTCTAGTCCAAAGGCTGCTATGTTTAGAAGTAACCAACCACTTAAAAGTCCTATGATACTAAACTTTCCGTCTAGGGAGTTATCTATAAAAATAAGTTTATCATTGGCGTTTAAGATAGATAAAATTTCAACTCCATCTAAAGAGCTGTAGAGATAAAAAACTACAACAAGTCCAGCACTTACATAGGTTATGGCTTGAATGATGTCACTGAGTATCACAGACTTCACTCCACCAAAATAGGTATAAGCTAAAGCTCCTAAAATTAAAATGAAGATAGAAATCATCATATGTGAAAGTGAAATATCAAGAAAGAGTATCATACTTATAGCAAGTGCTGCTATGTAGAGTCTCGCTCCACTAGCCATAATTCGACCCACTAAAAACATCAGACCAGCTTGGCGTTTAGCAGAGGCTCCATAGCGATTTTCTAAAAGCTCATAAACAGTAATAGCTCTCATCTCATAAAAGCGAGGAACAAAAAATTTTGCTACAAAGATGACCGCTAATAGTGAAGAGAAGTAAAAGCCAATAAGAGTGAAGTTGTGGGCATAAGAGAACTCAGGGACTCCAAGAAATGTTGCTGCTGACTGGCTTGTAGCGAGTATGCTTATGGCTACAGCGAGTGTTGGCATGCTATTTGAAGCTGTGAAGTACTCCCTACTTGAGGAGATTTTAGTACGTGAAAACCAGTAAGAGCTAAAGGCTAAAACAGCAAAATAGGCTATGAATATAAACCAATCAAAAGAAGTGAATGTACTATTTGGCAAGAGCAGTTCTCACATCTTTCATAAATTTTTCTCCTGGATCTGCTTTTTTAGTTCTATATCCTGCATCTTTTTCAAGCCATAATGAAGTGTTTTCAAAGTGACGGTACTCATAATGACCTATGACATTTTTTATGCTTGGATACTTCGCTTTGAGGTACTTTACAAGGCGAATATTTGCATTGAGTTGTGCTTGTGTTAGGTCCTCTTTTGAGTTGGCTTCTCCTCCAACATTTTCAACCCCAATGCTAGAGTAGTTCAGACCAATCACATGACGAGCCATCCAGTTATCTGGCATAAGTTGGTAGATAGTACCATCACGGTCTACTAAAAAATGTGCGGAGACATTGAGTGCTGAAGCCTTTGAGATGTCTGCTCGGTCACTAAAAAGTAGCTCAGGATTTAAACGCCCAAAACTCTTCTCAAAGTCCATTACAGCTGTCCAGTGAAGAACGATAGTTTGTGGTTTGATAGTTATGTCTTTTACATCTAAACCGTAGTGAGTTTTTATATACTCTTTTGTAAGATTTCTTCGCTTCTGTGTAAAGATGATTGGTTTTTGAATGATAGAAAATTTTGTATGGAGATTTTCTATTCTATCATTTGACTCTAGGATTCTGGAGAGTGGAATATTTCCAGATTTAAGCTCTTGAAATATAGTATCAACTAGAGTTTTGACACTTACATTTTCAAGTTGATTTCCAAAAAGAAGTATGTCAACTCCAGCGTTTATAGCAAGGGTAGTTCTCTGTGCAAGTGTATAGTGTTGAGATATCGCCCCCATCTGTAGGTCATCACTAATGATAAGACCCTTAAACTTTAGTACTTTACGAAGGAGCTCTGTATTAAACTTATAAGAGAGTGTGGCAGGGTACTTTTTATCTATGTGAGAGTTGAAAACATGAGCAGTCATTATCATATCTACTTTATTTTCAGCTATGAGAAGTTTATATGGCTTTAACTCCTCCTGTGTCCATGTCTCACTTACATCGACAAAACCCTTATGTGAATCCCCCAGAGATGAGCCATGTCCTGGGAAGTGTTTTAAAACGGAGACTATGTTATGAGCTCTCTGCTCCTCAATCTCTACTCTACTTAATGCTACAACCTGAGAAACATCTTTTCCAAAAGAGCGTTCTAGTCCGACTATTACTCTGTTTTTTTGGTTGATAGCTAGGTCAACAACAGGTGCAAAATTCATATTTATTCCTGTGTCTTCTATCATCTTTGACTGTTTTTCGTAAATATCAAGAGATTCATTAAAACTCATTTGAGAGACTTCTTTTGCTGATGGAATAGATTCAAATCCATACTTAGGTTTGAGTCGTGCTACTTTTCCACCCTCTTGGTCTATACTGATAAAGAGAGGTTTTGGTGAGAACTTTTTTAAATCTTTTGTGAGTTTTTTGAGTTGAGAGGGAGAGGAGATATTTTTAGTTTTAGTTTTATCTTTATAGAATTTATCAAAGAGTATGACTCCCCCTAGGTTATACTCTTGCATATCTTTAACTATCTGAGAATTTTTATCTATTTTAGCATCAGGAAATCCAACAATAAGCATACGAGCTATCATTTTTTTAAGTTCACTATCTGTAGGAGTTGAGGCTTGTAGGCTTATAAAGAGTGTTACCATGAGTAATAATAGTTTCAAGAGTATCCTTTTAGGTTTTTCAGTTGGACTGAAGTCCAAGCCCCATTTCTTTTAGGGGGATGGGACATTAGTCTCATGGTGTTCATGAGACAGAGTGTTTCATTTTCAGTTGGACTGAAGTCCAAGCCCCATTTCTTTTACGGGGATGGGACTTTAGTCCCATTTATAAGAGTATTTATAACATCTATATTCTTAGATATAAGTTTTTTAGTTCTATCTTTTGTAACTTTTTGTGGTTCAAAATGGTCACTGACAACTTTAAATATGAAAAAGTTTTTGATGGCAGGATTATGAATAACTGCATCATAAAACCCATAAGATTCCATATCTACTACTTTATATATATTTTCACTTATCTCTTTATCTACACAAGATATCTCTTCTAAAGAGTCCTTGAAAATATAGCAAATTCCATCATGTGATATTGAGCCTATCTCCATAAGAGAGCCTATTTCATACTCTTTACTCGCCCCACAAATCCCAAGATTGAGATAGATATCATCATCTGTAATGTCGTACTGATTTATGAGTGCTTGTGTAGCAAGTCTGGCGTTTAAAACTCCCATACCACTTACAAGTAAAAAGATATCTTTATTAGAAAAAAGGACAAACTCTCCTAGTTTTGATTTTTGAAGTCTGTATTTATCTACATAAGCTTGGGCTTCACTTTTGAGTGCTGTGATTATATAGAGCAAGATGGTTTTCCTTTAAAGTTAATTTTGTTATTATAGTGTAAATACTTAAGAAAGAGAGGACATTTTATGCCAATAACAAATCCAGACTATACAAACCTTAACTATGATGAGATGGCAAAAGCCATAGGACTTAAAGTAAAGCATATGCCTATGCTTATAGGAAGTTTTTTAGAAGAGTCAGCACCAATCTTAGAGACTTTAGGTTCACAGATTGTTGCAAATGATTATGCTGGTGTTAGAGGGTCAGCACACTCCATAAAAGGAAGTGCAGGAAATTTACGTTTTAATGAACTTTCTGAAATGGCAAGAGAGATAGAACATGCAGCTGACGCTGGGGATAGTTCATTTGATTATAATGGATATTTAGACGCTATGAAACAAGCAATAAGTACAATTAGTGTTTAAAACTTTGAAATAGAATTTTTTTTAGATATACTTTCAATTCTCTTCTTTAGACCTGTGCAATGGTCGCTAAAGACAATGGGTCAGGGTAGGAATACAGCAGCCCATCTTTAGTAATTATGTGCCGCAGGTATCTGGAGAAGAGTCTTTTTTTAACGTAAGCTCCCCCTAATTTTATCACTTCAATTTATTCTATTTCCAAAACGTAACTTTTTTTAACTATAATAAGCTATTCAAATAATAAAAGGCAAAAGTAATGCAAAAAAAGAATTTTAAAAAAGCTTTCTCCCTTATAGAACTTATGATTGTTATCCTTATTTTAGGGCTTCTAGCTTCTATGGTTATGCCAGCACTTAATAAAAAAGGCGCTCAGGCTAAACGAGATTTGGTCTGTGTCCAGATGAAAAATATTTACGATGGTGGAGCATTAGATGCATACAAAACGAAACATGATGTTTATCCATCTACTGAAGAGGGTTTTAAGGTCTTAACTGAGGATGATACCTACTTTAAAGATGGAAAAATGCCAAAAGACTCATGGGGTCAAGAGTTTATCTATATTAATGATGATGGTGTTATAGAAATCATCTCTTTAGGTGCTGATAAAAAAGAGGGTGGAAAAGATGAAGGTAAAGATATTAAACTGAGTGAGTGTAGTAAAAAGTAGGTGAAAAAAGCTTTTTCTCTCATTGAACTTATGATAGTTATCGTTATTATAGGTGTTATTTATACTTTGGCAGTTTCAAAACTTCAAAGTGTCTCCACTCAAAAAGAGGCACCTAGTTTTGCAAACTTAAAAGAGTATCTTCATTCATATATCAAAGATGATGTCCAGAGTGCTAGACTTTTATGTCTAGATGATTGTAGTGAGTGTAGCATTTATCTTGATGGTATCAAAAAGAGTAGTGTTGAGAGTTTCTTAGACTCGAGTGTAGAAGTGTATCGTTATGATTTACTTCAAGGAGTTCAAGATAAAGAGCCAATACCTTTTTTCAATAAAGATGATGTCCAAGAGAGAGTTTGTTTCTCTTTTGAAGTAGATAAAAATTTAATTTCAGATCAGGTGATGATAGTTTATAAAAAAAGAGCATATGATTATACATCTTATTTTACACCAGTACCTGTCTATGACTCTTTGAGTAGTTTAGTAGATGCTAAAGAAGAACAAGCACAAGAGGTCTCTCGATGATATTTAAGTATAAGGGTATTAATTCTGAGGGAAAAAAAGTAAGTGATAGAGTTGAAGCAAGTTCTCTTAGTGAAGCTCGTTCAAAACTTAAATCTATAGGTGTTATCTATCAAAGTCTAAAGGAAGATACACCAGCATTTTATGAAAAGTTCTCTTTAAGTACTAAGTATAAAATTCCTCCAAAAGAGTTAGCATCCTTATCACGTGAACTCTCTATGTATATCCGTTCAGGTATTAGCATTGTCTCAGCCTTAAAAATTGTTCAGACTCACTATGATAAGAACAAAAAAATGAAACTTTTTCTCTCAACTGTGAGTACACATCTTGATGAGGGACAAAATTTTTATACAGCACTAGAAGCTCAAACTATAGTTGAGTTACCAGACTTTTTTAAGGAGTCGATTAAGGTGAGTGAGAGTGGAGGCATTTTAGATGAGGTCTTACTCGAACTCTCTCGTTTTTTAAAAGAACAAGATAGAATCCATAAAGAGATAAAGAGTGCCTTTGCATACCCCTCTTTTATGATTATAATCTCCCTAGTTATGATAGCATTTATGCTTACTTTTGTTGTACCTCAGATAACGGGTATTTTTGAGAGTATGGATCAAGAACTTCCTATGCCTACACAGTTTGTTATAGCAGCAGGCGATTTTTTCTCGCATAACTTTCAGATGCTTTTGGCTTTTATTTTTATGCTAGTTGTGATTTTTGTGACTCTCAAGAAAAAAGTATATGCCTTCGCTTATGCTATTGATAAACTTATGCTAAAACTTCCTCTTTTTGGCTCTATAGCTCTTAAAAGTGAACTGGCACGTTTCTCTTACATAGCATCACTACTCACTCGTTCAGGTGTTCCCTTTGTTCAGACTATTAACTTGAGTGCAAACATCTTAAACAATCGAGTAATCAAAGAGATTTTTGTAGCTGCAAGTAAAAAAGTCGTAGAGGGAAAGCCACTCTCAAAAGCACTCAATGAGTCTAAAAACACGATAGATGATGCCTTTGTTCAGTCTATAGCATTGGGAGAAGAGACCTCACAACTTGGTAATGTTTTGACAAATGTCTCAGAACTATATTTTGAAGAAAACCGTGATAAAATCACTCTTCTATTAACACTACTTGAACCTGCCCTTATGCTCTTTGTAGGTGGGAGTATCGGCTTTATTGTAGCTGCAATGTTACTTCCAATATTTTCTATGAGTATTAACTAGTGAGAGAGTCTAAAAATGCTATAGCACTGCTTATAACACTGATGTTTGTAATGGTAATAACTGTAGCTATAGGTTTTGGACTTCAGCAGGTGAACTCAGCTTCAAAGATCCTAAAAGAGGAGAACTTTATGTATCAGAGTACTCTTATAGTTGAGGATATTCTCGGTATACTTAAAGCATCTCCAGATATCAAAAAAATAGCTGATTCAAACTCTAGTAATGATCTATATATGTTTCTATCTCAAGTAGCGTTTATCCCTTTTAATGTTTCAGATATGGAAATTATTTTGAAAATAAGTTCAGCCAGAGCAAAATTTAATCCCTCACATCTTCAAAATGATCTCAATAGCTCAAATAAAATGCGAGACTATCTTAATAGTTATGGAGTAAACTCTCAATATCTAGAGATTTTAGCCGATAATTTTGGTGGCATTAAAGATGACAATAGTTATAATAGTAGGATATTTGATGAAAAACCCTCTTTGTTTAGAGAGTATATCGCATCTAGTGAGCATCTAAAACAGATAAATGATTTTTATACTCAAGAGTATAAGGATAACTCACTATCAAAAATTGACTTTAATAATCTATTTTATTTTGGTAGCGATGAAAATACTACTATTGATTTAAACTATGCAACACCCGAAGTTTGGGAGATGATGCTAGGTGTTTCAAGAGAGAGAGCCGAGGCATTGAGTCTGGGGGGTGGTTTATATGAATCTTCAGAAGATTTAGCCCTTAATGACGAGGAAAAAAGCTCCTTGAGACTCTTTAAAGCAGACTATTTTGTGCCTATTCTTTTAATAGAAGTAGAGATTAGTAATAAGATTGAGAGTGCAAAAATAAGTTTTGAGTATGATATTGAAAATAGTAAAGGGAGTAACTTTGTTTACAAGATTTAAACGTAATACAACTACACTCTTTATAGACCCAAATTTTGAGGGTAGTTTGGAGTATGAGAGTGGTACAAAAGTAAAGTTGATTTTATCACCCTCTCTTTACTGGGTAAAAAAACTTTCTCTCCCTGTCTCGAGTGTCAGAGATGTGAAAAAACTTCTTCCATCTATTTTTGAAGAGTCCCTACCTGTTTCTCATTACTCTTATAGTGTCTATAAAAAAGATGATGACTTTATAGCCTTTGCTTATGAAGATAAGAAAATATTTGAGCTCCTTAAAAAACTTCATATCACTTACTCTGATGTTGTCTCCATTCACTTTGCACAGAGTGAATTTGAATCTTTAGAGGGTGCATTAGAGGTAAATGCTAGTGAGAGTATTTATGTAAGAGACTCTTTGGTAGTTCTTGCACCTACAAAATGGCTAAGAGAGACTCATCCCCTAAATCTTAATGGAATGGTTCTTTCTAAACATAAGATAAAGCTGCAGCAGTTTGGACATATAGTAGATAATCGTAGTCTCTATACAATAGGGTCTATATTGACTGTTTTAGCTCTTATTTTAGGAGTTGAACTTTTTGTTGCAGAGGATAAGTTACAGACTATAGAAAACTCAAAAGAGGCACTTTTTTCTAAGTATAAACTTCAATCAACTATGTTTCAAAATAGGGCTGGTCTCAAAAAGTACAAAAAAATTCATACTACCCAGACAAACCTAAGAGCATATATCTCTTACTTTTTGAGTATGAAACTTAAAAATGGACAAAAACTTACACTTTTAGAGTATAAGAATGGATACCTTATAGTAAGTATTGGTGGAGTGGATAAGGGGAGTGAAAGAGGTATAGCTTCACAACTAGATGCTAAGGGTTTAAAGTATAAAATATCATTCAGTTCAAAGAGTATAAAAGTGGAGATAAAAATATGAATCAGATAAATCCTCTTCACATTGGTGGACTACTTGGTATACTCATACTCTTTTTGTTTTTTCAACTCTCTAACATAAAAACAGAATTGAAAGAGGCAAATAAAGAGTATAAAAAAAATGAAAAATTAGCTGTTGATTTGAGCTCTTTAAAAGCTGTGTATGCAGATAAAAAAAGAACAAAAAAAGCTCTAGAACGTATCTTGTCTCAAGCATCTATTAAAAAAGCAAAGTTAAGTATTCAAAGAGATAAAAAAAGTATGAAAATCAGCTCTCAATCTATAGAAACAAAGGTCTTAAACTCTCTTATGGGTAAAATTCTAAATAGCTCTTATAAAATTACATCTTTAAAAATAAAAAAATTAAGTGAGACAAAAGCTTCACTTAATCTGGAGATTCAACTGTGAAAAAGATAGGAAAGTTTTTTACATATGTACTCTTTTTTATCTTTGCACTTATGGTGTTTATACCTAAGTCTAGTCTCTATTATTTAGCAGAAGTAAACTTAAAAAAGTTTGATATAATCATCTCTAATGAGAGCTTGTCTGATTCTGTATTTACACTCAACATACACAACTTAGACATAAGTGCTAAGGGTATAGATAGTGCACATATTGCATCAGTAGATGTAACACTTTGTGGCGTTTACAATAAAATAGTAGTAGAGAAGATTAAATTTTCCTCCATTGTAGAGGCATATTTTCCATCAAAAATAGAGTTCTTAAATATTGACTACTCTCTTCTTCACCCCTTGAGTGTAAAGCTTAATTCTCATGGTGAATTTGGTGTTATAGATGCAGCATTTGATTTAGTTAACTTAAAATTAGAGGCTAGAGTAAAACCATCAAAACTAATGTTAAGAAAGTATAGACGTTCACTTCGTTATTTCAAAAAATCTAAAAATGGGGAGTATCTTTATGCAAAATCTATCTAGTAATAAAATACTTCCAGTTATTACAAGAGTTCTGGTTCTTCTTTTAATAGCAAAAATTATCTCCATAGTTGTTTGGTGGTATCTTCCAAGTGAGGGTGTTGAGTTAAACGCTAAGAAATCATACCAGGCAAAGTATCAGAGAGTGGATTTTAAAAATATGCTCATTAAAGCAGAAGTAGTAGAGCAAACAAAAGGAAATACTACAGGCTCTTCAGCATTTTTTAGTATAAACTCATTAGTACTGAAAGGTTTATACGGAAGCAAGTTTAATGGTTTTGCCATAGTCGCAAAAAAATCTTCTCCTACTAAAACGACAATAATTTCAGTTGGCGAAACATATGAGAGTTATAAGCTAAAGGCTATAAGTCTTACTCAAGTTATCTTTGTGAAATCCTCAAAAGAGTATGTGTTAAAACTCTCTAAGTCTTCTTCTGTCAAAATGATGAAAACTAAAAAAAGTAATGTTGAAGAGATAAGT
>Ga0256826_1002086_pt1 | contig 12294 bp, 8 predicted proteins | sample CV79metaG_FD_185975 | JGI IMG/M metagenome (GOLD analysis project Ga0256826, IMG submission 185975) | Hydrothermal vent microbial communities from East Pacific Rise, Pacific Ocean - CV79 | ecosystem: Environmental > Aquatic > Marine > Hydrothermal vents | place: Pacific Ocean: East Pacific Rise... | reverse complement strand
GCCACTTGCTGAAATTCCCGATTCAGGATATCACTGCTTGCCGTTCCCCGATGGAGCAGTTCCCATTCCGGTTCATATCCTTTTTCCATGGAATAACTATATGATTTACCCGCTTGTGCCAGGGGATCGCCCTTACCGCCGGCTTCATTTTTTTCAGCCTGCCCGGCATATTTCATTACAGGCTCAAGGAGGAGGCGAGACGGCATCCTCTGCCCTTCCATAAACAGGGCAAGTAAATCTTCCAGATCGCCAGTGTTGCTGCTCTCTTTCGAAAAAAAGACTTCGTAGTCTCTGCCAAGCACTCTTGTCACTCCAGAACTCTCCAAAGACACATGAGACAAACAGTGATGCAGCCAACCGCCAAGCATATCCCTGCCCTTCAATTTTGAATAGCGGTACAACAGGGAACCATCCCTGCCGACGTTGGGGAGCATTCCACTGATCTGCACTCCATTTACCTGTAAATCGATAAAACAATCCTGCATGGCTTTTTCCGGTTCTGCGTTTCGAATCTGCTCCACAAAGGCACTCCGTTCCTCTTTGTCCTGCTTAAATTGCAGTTTCCCAGGTGCTCCCAATGGCCAGCGCCCTGCCACCTGCATATTCTGCAGAGTCTGTTCCCCGGCTTGTTCTCCGGCAAATTCCGCCTTCACCAGTTCCTGATCGATGAGATACCCTTGAAGAAAATCCAGCACAAACGGTTCATGATCTTCATGGTTTTCCTGGATAGAGTTAAGGTAAAAACCAAGGATTTTTCGAACAAAATATCTTTGTGGATGGCCAAAAAAAGCAAACAATTCCTCTACAGAAACGTGTACTACTTCCTCTTCCTGTTCTTGAAGATATCCGCACCACCAGGGTTCTGGATCCGCCACCCTGCTATCCATAGCCGCAACCACCGGGAGCAATTCTTCAGTATATGTAAAAAACCCGGAATCTGATCTAAAATATTTTGCTGAAAAAGCGTGCAATGGATGATATGCAGTGACATCCGTCACGCCATAGTTTTTTAAAAGTTCCAACAATTCCGAAACCACCACCGAAGGCGGCAGCTGATCATTACTGCGGATAGATTGCCCGACATAGCTCAAATACAGAGATTCCCGAGCCGAGAGGATCGCCTCCAGAAACTGATATCTGTCATCACTGCGCCGTGAACGATCTCCCAATTGGAACGATTCACCGAGAAGGTCAAAGTGAGGATGGAAATCATTTTTTGGGAAAACCGTATCATTTAAACCCAGTAGACACACTTTTTTAAAGGGAATGGAGCGCATGGGCAGCATGGAACAAAAGGTAAGCTGGCCACGCAAAAAGCCGGAACTGGATTTTGTTTCACCGGCGGCTGTTTCCAGCCAGGAACAGATCACCTCAAAACGCACCTCCTCCTGATGAAAATCGGCATATTCCTGACCAAGACCAGCGACCAGCTTATGTAATCCGGTCAGGTTATCACTATTTTCCGCTCCAGCGGCAAAAAGCTTTTCTATAAATTCACTCAGGAGTTCACTCCAGGAACTGAGGCTGCGGCCAGAGCTGAATTGTTTCTGTGCCTGTTCCAGAATTTCACAAAACAGGGAAAAACCGCCAAGGGGCGCCGCCATCCCCCCTTCTATATCTTCGTAGGGTAACACTCCATCCACCGGTTCTCCTGCATTCACCGCATACCCCATAAACAGGCGATCAAGCCCGGATTGCCAAGTACATTCCGCGCCTCCCGACAGTCCCATTTGCTGTTTATGGGCAACTGACAAGCCCCAGCGAATTCCGGATGACAAAACCCAATGACGGAGCTGGACGAGATCTGCTTCGACAATATGGAAGCAGGGATAGATATCTTCTCTTTCAAAAAGCTCAAGGACTTCGCGCCAGCCAAAACGACCACCACAGAGAGCCAGGAACTGGAGAAATGCTGCTATACAGGTATTGCTGAATGCCGGATTTTTATCCGCAATGGAGTGGGGTATATCATGGAACAGGGCAGGAATAAGAGCTGAATAGTCTTGAATCTCTGGAGTCATAACCACAATATCTTTAAGTTCCAGTCCTCTGTCCTGATCCAGCCAGTGCAGAATACGATCCCGTAGGATTTGTATCTCCCGGTGGGGAGAGTGAGCAGAGATCACTGCCAGAGAATCGTCCTTTTCAGTGGCGCAATCACCCTTCGAGACTTCTCCTAGCAACAAATCAGACTGGATGCGATGGAGTAAACAGGGAATTTCCGTAGTGCAGACATCCTCAAAACTTTTAAATTCTGCCGAGACTTCGACATCAAGCAACATATTTTGGAATTCACGCCCCTGCTGCCCAAGAGATCGTAACAGAGGATGACCACTGACATCTTCCCCCATCTCCTGCTGCATCTGAGTCCGCCTCCCCCCTTGATCTGCCCAGTATTTTTCACAGGGAGACAAGAGATAAAAATGCACATGACAATGGCGGGACAAAGCCTGCAGACAGTGGAGAAAAAGAGGTGGTATGCTATGCAATCCAAAAACAGAGAGTCGCCTGGGAATCGCACCTTTCTTTACTTTTGTTCCCTGAAGATGTGTAATCAGGTCACGCAAAAAAACGCCACGGTGTCTGGAATGACCGATCTCTTCACGCAGTATATTCCAGAGTTTCATCTGATACAATTCTGCGGATTTGTTGGTACTGCATGACAGTCGACCACGTTCCCAGCTGTCCACCATATCCAGGCGCATAATCTGATACTGATCAAACATATAGGCGAGCTGCCCGGCAAGCTGATAACGTTTTATTTCTTTAGATTCACCGCTGACATAGGAACTGAGAGCTGAGAATTCTTCACCCCTGATATTCCGTAGAATCTGTTCAAGACGCCAGTGCAGCTGTTCCCGCCCATACTCTTCCGCCCCGCCTTCAAGCCCGAGACGATCCGCCATCAGGGCAAAAAAACGAGTGGGAAGCAGATATTCGTAATTACACCAGGCGACAAAATGGGTGGATAATTGCTGGGAGAGCATTCGTTCCATACCCTGACTTTGAATCAAAAAAAATTCGGGATGAAAGGGATCACGGTTTTTCACCAGACTCTGCACTTCTATCAGTTGACGAATGAGGTTTTCTGTTTTATTGGAAAGGTGGAGATAGAACATGGAGAACAATACCAGGTGAAAAAGAAAATTCTTACTTTTTATATATCCTGCCAGGAAGATAGCTTATGCCAATACGTATTGCCACCCTAAAAGACCTGCCAGCAATTGTCGCCATTTACAATCAGGCTGTTTTACAAGGGAATTGTACCGCTGACATCGAAGTGTTACATGCATCACAGCAAAAAGAATGGTTTTTCGAACATCCCCCCGGAAAATATCCGATTGCTGTTATGACGGGTGAAAGCGAAGATGAGATATGGGGCTGGTACAGCCTGAGCAGCCACCGCAAGGGCCGTATGGCACTGGCAAATGTAGCTGAAATCAGTTACTACGTGGATAGCGAACAACAACGAAAAGGAATCGGGAAACAACTGATGGCACATGCCCTGCTAGGAGCTCCAAAGTGCGGACTACACAACCTTTTTGCCATCCTCCTCGATACCAACCTGGTGAGTGTGGCCTTCCTTGAGCAAAACGGCTTTAGCCGCTGGGGACATTTGCCGGATATTGCTGAATTCCCTGATAGAATATGCGGACAGTTTATTTATGGCCGTAAGGTGTAAGGTTACGGCACCAACCCACCACCAGTATAATCATAAATTCCATAGACAAGTCCCGCAAATATTCCTATGGTAAAAAACAACCTGAGACGCTGACTCCAGGGCACTTTTTCTCCTCCTGCAGCATACTGGATAAACGAAACGATAACCAGTGTAATGCCAACCACATAAGGTGCAGTGATGCCCATCTGTTTAACTGTTTCAATTGCACTGTTTATGGGGTCTACGCCTATACGCAGGTTAAACAGCAAATACACAAAGGCTACTACATAAAATGATAAACTATTCTTCTTCCCTTCGGTGCTTTCCATATGCTATCTCTTAATACACTTTATTTTCCTGAAACTACTCTTCCCCACCATCTGCGCAATACGCTGTTGCTTCTTCCGGATACCTTACATTTTTTACAACCAGTGGAAGGAACGAACGACGCAGATGATGATCTTTTCATGGAAAAGAGAATCTGTCAAGCCCATACTCCATTTCCCCTTGGAAAAGACCTGGATCGGTTCCTTGGACTCATCCGGGAAATCCAGGAACAGAAAAGCACGAACGCAGAACAGTTCAGCAGCTTAACCCTGGCTCACCTTTCTGAAAACATACAAAGAGGCGACCAGAATCATCGCGCCATCATAACCAACCTGCGGGATGGAACCGTTGCTAAAAGCAAAGAAAATGATACCGAGCAAAAAGCAGCAAATCTCTGGCAGGCACGGCTGGTTCTAGCTCTTGCTGAAATTCTGGATAAGGAAGAAGCTGAACTGGCGGAGACCTTTTCCGATATTGACGCAACGGAGCTGGATCTGTTCCAGGAACTAAAGGGAGAAATGGACGCAACAGTAGAAGATGAGACAGATAATCCTTTTGCAGAACTCACTCGAATCAGGGCAAAATTGAACCAGCAACGTCCCGGAACCGTAAAAAGAAGACTGCAAGCCTGGAAAACTTTTTATACCTCAGGGAAAGCACCTGAGAACTTCTGCCTCTGGCTCACAGGCATGGAAGAGGCGGGTGAAATGCTGATCAGTAGTTATGAAGCCGCAAGCGCCAGAGTTTCTGTTCCTCTTTTGCTCCTTAACATTCCCGCACAAATAATGATGCGGGATAAAGACGCACTGGAAGCTATTCAGAAATTCCAGAAACAAACAGAAACACTGCGACAAAACATCATAGAAAAGCTCACCGCCATTGTTCAACAGAAATACCTGGATCTTGTTGACCCTGTGGCACTGCTTCCTGATGCCGGTGTTCTCTCCCGTGACTGGAACGAAATGGTGGAATATCATTTTCCTGAAGAACGTTTTGGCTGCAAAAAACTCGACCTCCAGTTTCTGGCTAATATTTCACTGGATCAGCTTCTCCGTAATGCAAAACCAGTACAGACGGATGAATATTGCCACTCTATCATCGGACTTTGTCGTGATTAGCCCAAAGAGTAGTGAATTCACCGTTGGCCACGTTTCTAGAATGTGGACAGCTGTATTGGTGTATGCTTTCGAGATTCGTGAACGATACTGTGTAATATCCTGTTGCCCCACAATAGGGTCACGGTGTCAATGCAGTGTAAAATGGTGATACAGTCAATGTCAGGAAAAGTGTACAACCGTATCCTGAGCAGCACAAAATATATTCAGTGTTGGGTGTCAAAAATCATCCTGGGAATGTGATGAAGATGACTATTGCAACAAGATGAAAGATGTAGTGCCATACTGTAATAGCAGTCAGCGTAACTGTCTACAACCAGAAGATATCCTGTTTTCTGGCCGCAAAGCTGGGCTAATAATCAGCATTTGAGTCCCCACGGGATCGATTCAGAAAATTCCTGGCCACGAAATCCGCAAAATAACAGAAATATTTTTGCACAGTTTGAATGAAACCGATAAACAGGCTATCCGTGATTATGAGGCTGCAAAACAAAAATCTCACACAATCCACACACAACAAAAAAAGGCACTCAGCTAAAAATAGCCAAGTGCCTTAAATTGTTGGTGCCGGGACCAGGAATCGAACCAGGGACACACGGATTTTCAGTCCGTTGCTCTACCGACTGAGCTATCCCGGCACCTATGTGCAGTGCTATCTACTGAACATTCTCTCTCGTGTCAACAAGTTTTCTTTAATCAAGGGAGAGAGAAATGTCATCCAGACTTTCAGATAGCGTTTCTTTCTCCTTGTTCGGACTTTTTGATCCCACATTTAAGGAATCGAGATCCAGATCCACGGTCAACCCGCTGAAGTCATCATCCTCACTTATTTCTACAAGATCGTCAGAGAGATGAATATCATCAAGAGAGAGGGTCGGTTCTGTTTCTTTATCATCGCCAAGAGCAAGGTTCAAGTCAAGGCCATCAAGATCGAGATCATCATCCAACAACAAAGTCATTTCTTCATGTACAGAAACAGGGGTGAGAGAAACTGCTTCAGGTGCTGGAGGTGCCAGATCAGAAATATCAGATAGTTCATCAGGTACATGCAACTTGGTGGCAAAGGGCTCTTCGTCCTCTTCCAGATCCAATCCAAAGCTACCATCCAGATCCCCGGCATCATCATCTTCCGGTTCATCCATCCCCGGAATCTTAAGAAATGATGGTGCTTCGACATGATAAGTGGTTCCTTGAACCTCTACTATTCCTGAAATATATTTTTTACATTTCAGGCAGTTTTCCACATGATCAAATGATATGTAACCGCATTTAGGACAACGCATTTTTTAATACCTTTAGTTGAAACGGAAGAAACTGTATACTTTCATTACATCTTTTTTACAGTATTGCACTCTTTTCCATAAAGAATCAAGCATTTTCGCCCTCAAGCCTGCCAATCCATTCCAATGTCGCAGGAAGATGCCGAGTGGGTAAGAGCCCCAATCGAGATAATATCCACCCCTGTGGCTGCAATATCCGCGACAGTATCAAGACTTACTCCGCCGGAGGCTTCCACTATGGCAACCCCCGCTATCATTGCCACAGCCTCTTTCATGGTGTTTATATTCATATTATCAAGCATAATTATATCAGCACCAGCATCCAGACATTCCTGTACCTGGCTCAGGGTGTCTGTCTCCACCTCAATCTTTATGGTATGCGGAATTTTTTCACGCACACATTCCACCGCTTTTGTGACGGAACCACAGGCAGCAATATGATTATCCTTAATCAGCACCCCGTCACTTAAATTAAAACGGTGATTATAGCCGCCCCCTGCACGAACCGCATATTTTTCAAGAATCCGTAACCCTGGTGTTGTTTTTCGGGTATCTGTAATACGTACCGGATACAGCTTCGTCTTTTCTACAAACCTTGCGGTGAGCGTGGCAATACCAGACAGTCGTTGAAGGAGATTAAGTGCCACCCGCTCGGCTTTCAGCAAATCAATGACAGATCCTTCTACACCGAGCAGACAGTCACCCCTGACGACACTGCGCCCATCTTTGGCAGATCCTGTACATTGTATTGACGGGTTTTGTACTGCAAAAACTTCAGCGGCCACCCTGGCAGCCCCTGCAACTACAAAAGCATCCCTTGCCACAAGATTCGCTCTGCCCGTATCCTCGGGAGAAAACAGGGACTCGGAGCTTAAATCTCCATGGCCGATATCTTCGCGCAGAAAGGAGCGAAGCAGTTTATGCAGATTTCCCTTATCCAAGTTCCGCAAGCCTCTTTTCCGCCACTTCAATCTTAACCATTTTTACCTGCAATTCAGCCTGCATATTTTTTTCTTTTTTGACAATTTCCGCAGGTGCATTGGCAAGGAATTTTTTATTCTGTAACTTCCCTCCCACTTGTTTTAATGATTTTTCCAGTTTCTGACGTTCCCGTGCCAGTTTTTCCTTCTCTTTTTCAATATCAATAAGACCTTTCAGGGGAACATACATTTCTATATCCTTATAGATGTAGGTGGCAGCGTCATCTGGTTTTTCACCCTCTGCCATGACAGTGAGGGAATCCAGCCTGGTCATATCGGCAACAGCACTAGTAAATTTGCTGATCAGCGCAGCTTTATCCTTATCACCACAAAGCACATAGGCATCAATTTTTGTGGAGGGATGCACATCCGCTTCTGCTCTGATATTACGAATTCCGGTTATTATGCCCATAAGTAATTCTACGTCACTTTCCACTTTTGTATTCTGCCATTCCTGAACAATCGGGAATTCGCTGGTCACGAGTAATGGACGTTGTCCCGGTAAAACGCTCCATATTTCTTCTGTTACAAAGGGAGTGATAGGATGAATCAGTTTAAGAATGGTCTCAAGAACATGCAGCAACACACCTCTTGCCTGATTTTGTATATGTTCATCTTTTGCAAAAAGATCTGACTTAATCCATTCAAGATACCAATCGCAGAATTCATGCCAGACAAATTGATAGATAACCGATGCGGCATCATTAAAACGATATTCATCAAGGGCTCTGCGGACATCTTCTATGGCTCTTGCGGTTCTGCTCAAAATCCACTGATGGATAAGGGGTAATTCTCCGGGATTATTTACAACGTCAGTAATAGATGGGTCACAATGCTCCACATGCATCATGGCAAAGCGGGAGGCATTCCAGAGTTTGTTTATGAAAAAACGATACCCTTCTATGCGATCCTCATCAAGCTTGATTTCACGCCCCTGAGCAGCAAAAGCGGTGAGGGTAAAACGCATGGCATCTGTGCCGTATTGTTCCATCACAACCAGTGGATCAAGAACGTTTCCTGTGGACTTGGACATCTTTTTGCCATGTTTATCACGAACCAGAGCGTGAAGATACACGTCCTTAAAGGGCACTTCATCTTCCATAAAATAAAGACCGAACATCATCATTCGAGCCACCCAGAAAAAGAGGATGTCAAAGGAAGTTATCAGTACTGATGTTGGGTAAAAGGTTTGAAGCTCTTTTGTGTTTTCCGGCCAGCCCATGGTGGAAAAAGGCCAAAGAGCAGAAGAAAACCAGGTATCCAGAACATCTGTTTCCTGTTCAATAGCTGAGGAACCGCACTTGGAACACTTCTCCGGATCGACGGATTCCACCATCAATTCGCCACACTCAGAACAACTCCAGGCAGGAATACGATGCCCCCACCAGATCTGGCGGGAAATACACCAGTCACGGATATTATCCATCCATGAATAAAAGCTGTTATACCAGGTTTTGGGATAAATATTGATGCGGCCGTCACGAACAGCAGCAACGGCCTTTTCAGCCAACGGTTTTACCGAGACAAACCATTGCAGGGAGGTGGTTGCCTCCACCACTGTTTGACAGCGATAGCACTGCCCGACAGCGTGATCATAATCCTCAATTTCCACCAGGAAACCCTGTTCCTGCAGATCCGCAACAATCTGTTTCCGACATTTAAAACGATCAAGCCCCGCATAGTTACCGGCCTTTTCATTCATCACTCCGTGTTCATCCATCACTTTCATGATTTCCAGAGAGTGGCGCAGACCAATTTCATAATCATCACGGTCATGGGCAGGAGTTACTTTCAGTGCTCCGGTTCCAAAATCTTTTTGTACATGATGATCAAAAACAACTGGAATGATTCGATCCGTAAGGGGGAGTTTAATCCCCACATCTGCCAGATGTGAGTAGCGGTCATCATCAGGATGCACTGCAACCCCGGTGTCGCCAAGCATGGTTTCCGGTCGGGTGGTTGCAACCACCACATCACCGGATCCGTCAGCAAAGGGGTAACGGATATGATACAGTTTCCCCTTTTTATCCTTATGATCCACTTCATCATCAGCCAGGGCGGTAAGACAGCGGGGGCACCAGTTAACGATATAGTCACCCTTGTAAATCAGTCCTTCCTTATACAAGCGGACAAAGGATTCACGAACAGCCTTTGACAACCCTTCATCCATGGTAAAACGCTCACGTTTCCAGTCACAGGAAGCACCCATTCGTTTCAGCTGGTTAACAATCGTGCCACCTTTTTCCCTGCGCCATTCCCATACACGTTCAATAAAGGCTTCACGCCCCAGGTCGTGACGATTTTTTCCTTCGGTGGCAAGCTGGCGTTCGACAACATTCTGGGTAGCAATTCCTGCATGATCGGTTCCCGGCACCCAGAGGGTATTATCGCCACACATACGGTGATAACGAACCAGAACATCCTGCATAGTATTATTTAAGGCATGCCCAACATGCAAAACACCTGTAACGTTGGGAGGTGGAATCACTACAGAAAAGGAGGGTTTGCCCTCTTCCATTTTGGCGGTAAAAGAGTCCGCATCATCCCATCGTTTGAGCCATTTTTCTTCTACATTGTCAAACTCGTAACTTTTGGCAAGAGTTTGTTCATCTTTTCTATTTTTCATTAAACTTCTGTTCTCTATTGTTAATAATCTATTGCGTTCCAAGGTTTTGGAAGAAATATCTGTTCATATATACGCATGGCATAACGATCAGTCATACCCGCTATAAAATCACACACCTGACGATGCGCCTGAGATTCATTGTCCCACATCCCGGAATTCACCTCCCACTCATTGCCGTTAAAACGCCCAATACCACGCTCCATAAAGTAGCCATACAAATCTCTGATAATTCGCTGTGCCTTTTCAAACTCATTATGCACCCGATAGTAGCGATACACATTTTCATACAGAAACATACGCAGGTCAACAATGGCCTTTAACATTTTTTTACTGATATGTAGTTTGCCGTCACCTGCCGCCAGACTCTCAACAATCAGATCTCTGACCATGGCACCCGTTCGTTTAGAATGTCTCTTACCAACCACGGCACAAATATCAGAAGGTAAATCATCTTCTTGCAGAATTCCCGCACGGAGTGCATCATCCATATCATGATTTACATAGGCCACAATATCCGCAACCCGTACTACCTGACCTTCCAGGGTTACGGGAAGTTCGGAAGCATTTTTCGGGAAAATATCATTTCGACCTTTGGAATGTTTTACAATTCCGTTTCTAACTTCAAAAGTAAGATTTAATCCACGCCCCCGATTCTCCAGAAAATCGACAACCCGCAGACTATGCACATAATGGCGAAAGCCACCGGGATGTAATTCATTTAATGTAGCCTCGCCCGCATGTCCAAAAGGAGTGTGCCCCAGATCGTGACCAAGAGCAATGGCTTCTGTGAGTGGCCCGTTCAAGCATAACGCAGAGGCTATGGTTCTGGCAATTTGTGAGACTTCCAGCACATGGGTCAAGCGTGTACGATAATGATCCCCTGCAGGGGCCAGAAACACTTGCGTTTTGTGCTTCAGGCGACGAAAGGTCTTGGCATGGGTAATACGATCCCGATCTCTTTCGTAGGGCATGCGAATATCACATTCGTCATCTTCTTCCGTCATTCGACGGCCCACAGAGTTCTTATTCAGTGCAGCAAAGGGAGAAAGGATTTCCTCTTCCCTGTCTTCGAGCTGTCGCCTGATGGATGTTCCTACAACGGGTATATATGCCATTTGCAATTATGATGGCATCTCGTTAAAACATTTTCATCTTCTTCGTCATGCGCCCACAGGAAGTGCCCCTGGGATACAAATTCGCATTCCTCGAATATGAAGTTTTTTACTTAGCCATCTAGAATTTAGGTTTTTACGAGTTCATCAATTAGGATCAAGTTATATTTTTTTGACTGTTTATAAAGAATGGGGATCATTTTTCTTCCCCCATTCTTCATAAAAAACCAGTTCATTCAGATTCAACCTTGGCAGCCACCCGGCTTTCTCGAGTTCCGGCATTTCGGGAAAATGAGTAACATAACCTATACACAAATAGGCAATAACCACCACTGATTCAGGGAGCTTAAAGATCTCCCGCAATTTTTCTTCATAAATAATGGATACCCAGCCAACACCAATTCCTTCTGCCCTTGCTGCAAGCCAGAGATTTTGCACTGCACAGACCGTGGAATACAAATCCATATCAGGTTGTACTGTTCGTCCTATGACTACCGGCCCTGTCCGTTCCCTATCGCAGGTTATCAGGAGATTTACAGAAGATTCACGAATTCCTTCCAACTTGAATCCCTGATATTGCGACTTCTTTCCTTCCGCAAACATATCGGCCGACTCTTCATGTGCCTGCAGAAATCCGGAATGCACCTTTTTTCTGGTCTCACCATTCCGAACCACAAGAAAATTCCAGGGCTGCATAAACCCGACAGAAGGTGCATGGTGAGCTGCTCGAAGCAGTTTATTCAACGATTCATCGGAAACATGTTCAGCCGTGAACTGAGCGCGGATATCGCGACGCTGGAATATCGCCTGATAGACTCCTTTTTTTTGTTCATCGGGAAAACTAAATTCATTTTTCATCTATACGAATCCACAACCTGGTTTTTAGCTGAAATATATTTTTTATGGCAATAATTGCTTCAGGATCAGAACGAGTGGACTGAATATAACAGGTATGATCTGGAAGAACAGTTGCCGAGCTAAACATCTTTTCGACTTCTCCACTCCTCTACAAACCACGGAGCGACACACCGCCTCCACCAACACAACCCACTGATAATAAAGGTATAAAAAAAAACTCAGACCTCACATAGCCAATACAGAAAACATAATTTTCTATTCTTTATATTGATATTCCGCCAAAAACCTGATAATTATTTACATTCTTTCCAATTCACTCTTCTTACTACAATGGA
>Ga0256826_1002085_pt1 | contig 12294 bp, 11 predicted proteins | sample CV79metaG_FD_185975 | JGI IMG/M metagenome (GOLD analysis project Ga0256826, IMG submission 185975) | Hydrothermal vent microbial communities from East Pacific Rise, Pacific Ocean - CV79 | ecosystem: Environmental > Aquatic > Marine > Hydrothermal vents | place: Pacific Ocean: East Pacific Rise... | reverse complement strand
ATCAATCAGAATATATTTTAGTTTTGAAATATCATTTTTAGAAATTTTCTGAATTGCTAAATTTAGGAGATCAAGAAAATCTATCTCTCTACTTTCTTCATATTTTTCAAAAATAGAAATTGCAAATGTTATAAATTGAGTTTGACCCCCTTTCTTTTTCAAATCTTGAATAGATAAACTTCTCTGTTTTGCATTTGAGATAAAACTATTTACTTGTTCAGTTGTTTTTAAAATCTTAGTAAAATTCATTTTTTCGATGATTTTCTTTTCAGAAAGTTTAGAAAATTTCAAATTAGTTTTTTCAAGTTTGGATTTTAATATTTTTTCAAAATTTTCACGACCATTTTTCAAATCAACAATTGAAGTTTCAATAAAAATTTCATCACTATTTTTCAGAAACTCTCTTTTACGGTTCATCTCAATTTTATATTCAGAAAAAGTTTTTGTCCAATCATCAGGAGTTTTACCATTCTTTTGATTTTCATCAATTCCCCAATGTTCCAAAATAATATTTGATAGAATCGTAAAATCAGGATTATATGATTTTCCATTCCAAAGATATTTTTTCTCATATTCAAAACTGATATTATGCTCAAAAAGAAAATCGGCAATCCAACTTTCACCTTTTGATTTAACCTCATCGCCATTCAAACTAATATCTGAACGATTACGAATATATTTATAGAACTTCTCTTTTGAGAAATTATATTTCTTTTGAGAAATTTCATCATTTCCAATTGTATGAAAATCGATATTTGGAAAATTACCTTTCTCCTCTAAAATAATATTTTGCAAAAACTCTAACTGCTTTCTACCAAATATCACTTTTTCAGGTTTAATAATATTCCAAGCGAAACTGTGAAAAGTTTTTGAGTTTTGGAAAGTTCCACCAATTCTATTTTTGATTTCTTGAGATGCCTTTTTATTAAAAGCTAAAACTAAAATCTCATTTTGAGAAACTCCACTCTTCAAAAGTTGCTTAACTCTCTCAACTAAAACAGAAGTTTTTCCACTTCCCGCACGAGCTTTTAGAAGAATATATTTCTCTTTTGAGTTTATAGCTTTCAGTTGCTCATCTGAAAATTTAATTTCTGTTTTCTCAATATTTTCAGTTTTTCCAAAAAATCTATTTTGAATTTGCTTGATAATTCTTTCAACGGCTATCTTGTCTTTATCTGAAATAGAATTAGACAATGTTGAAATGAATTTATTACATTCATTTTCTGTCATTAAAAAACATTTCTCCAATTTCATCAATAATTTTAGATGTTTCTTTTTTATCTTGCTCTATAAAGCTGAGTTGAAATTGTAGTTTGGAAACTTTATCTTCTAATTTTGAAAGTTTGGAAAGGAGATCGGAATTTTCAGATTTTATAATTTTATTATCTTTTTCACATTTAAAACAAGGATTTAATTCTAATTCTAAAGCTTCTTCTACCTCTTTTATCTTATCTTTAACAATACTTCTATGCTTTCTACTTATGATAATTTCAAGATTTTCTATAACCTCTATAACTTTGTCATAAGTAACATTATATTTGTTCGCTATTTCTTCAATATTACTTTTCTGAATCATATCTAAATCTCCAACATCTTATTTTTTATAAAAACCAAATTTCTATAAATATCTGTTAAATCATCTATTTTTGTAGAATCAAAATTCTCACTTATAAAATAGCGATAACTATCTTTTCCCAATTTTTCTAAAATCACAAAATTCCAAATCGCTCCAATAATAAAAGCCCCTTTTATTTCTGAAAGTTTTGAAAGCTCTAAACCTGCAATCAATTCAGCTAAAAGTTGAGGTTCTGGGTCTGAATTCTTTTTACCTCGTTTAAACTCTTGAATAAAAAAATATGGAGACTTTGACCTTTTCAGACCTTTTGCTAAAACAAAATCAACTTCACCATTAAAAATAAATTTATCTGTTTTATAAGTTAAAGTTTCATTATAAAAATCTCTAAACTCTTTTTCAAAAGATATAAAATCTATCTTAAAAAATAGAGGTGATAAAAAGTGGATTTTTAAATCTTCCTCTTTAAAACTATAAATCAAATCTATATTTTTCTGAATCAATTTTTTTAAAAAGTCTGAAACATCTTTTGAAATCACAATCTCTGAATTGAACCAAGAGTTAAATCTATCTTTTGTAAATTTTTGCTCGATATTCAGAATTCCATCTAAATCATTTTCACTAATTCCACTAAATTTAAATGAGGGGATTTCTCCCGCCATTTTGAGTTTATCCTCTCTTAATTTTTCAATGTCCTCAAGAGAGAGATTTTCTAAAATTTCGTTACGACTCATTTAATTTCTTTATAGCAACTGTAATTTTATTACGAACATTAATTTTATAAATTTTAATTTCAACATCTTTTTCAGCATCGGCTAAACTGTTTTGTCCAACAATATCCACATAAGTTAAAAACTCTGCCATTTTGTCATCTTCTTTTAAAAGTAAAATCTCTTTTTTTACTCTATTAAAAAAAACTTTTTCAAGTTCAAGTATAGGAATGATTACATCTTTAAAAACAGTTTGAAAATTTGTAATATCTTGATTAATATCATTAAAAATTTCCTGTTCTGTTTTGAGAGGTTCAGTTTTATTAAACAAATCTTTTACATTACATATAAACTCTTGTTTTCCTAGATTTTCAAGTTGTAGGAACAGAGTTTCTTTGCATTCTAATGCAAAATCCTTTTCTGATAAAGGAAGTTTTTCTTGAAGAACTCTATAAAAATCATTTTTAAATTTATTCAAACTAATTTCTGTTTTAACAGGTTCATTTTTTCCAGAAGCAATCATATTAAAAATACGACACTCATTGTTATATTTAGAATCTAAAAATTCAAATTCTAATTTATTTTCATCAAACATCTCTTTTCGAATACCGTGAAATTGAGAATTTTTAATTATCGCATCAAGAATTTTTCTACCAAATCGCTCAAAAAGATAATCAAATTTTCCCTCTTGTTTTTCAATTTCTAAAAGAGGTTTAAATTTTTCTCGAAGTATCGTATTGTCCAAAGTAACTTTTATTACATTTTCAAGTAAAATTTTTTCTATATTACTCGTTTCATTTTCCGTAATATCAAAAACAATATTAGAAAAATTTTTTATAAACTTCGGGTATAAAATCTCTTTTCGATATTCATCATTTAAATAAGGTGTTTCTACCGCCTCTGCAAACTTATCAAATTCTCCGCTTTCAACTTTTGGAAAATAATCCTCTGTTTGCTCTTGAAACTGTTTTGAAAATTCTTGACTTTTTTCCCTTGAATCTAAATTTTTAGATACAACACCAAAAGCTTTAATAAGATTCTTAGGCATTTCTATTCTTATCTTATTAAGAATTTGATCTTGTTTTCTTTTAACCGCATTTTCAAGACTTGAACTATCTTTATCAAGATTTTGGAGTTTATCTAAGTTCTTAACATCTCCCAAAACTTTTAAAATATCGGCTTTAATCTCTTTGATTCTATTTTCTAAAACATTAAAAAGTTCATTCTGTTGGTAAAAGATTAGTGCATCTTTCAGATTCTTAATTCCTGAATTGTCAAAATCATATAAAAAATCTGTTTCGGGATTTAGATATATTTCTGCCGAACCAACAAAGACTTTCTCTTCTCGAGCAAGATTATATTTTTTATCAACATCGCTAATTAAAGTTTTTTTATTTGAGTTAGCTCCATCTAAATCACCTGCTGTATCAAACTTATTACCAAAAACAAACAGTTTATCTTTTAAAGCAATTCCATCTTTACCCATATTGTCTCTTAAAATCTTGAGTTGCGGAGAATTAATATTAGGTTTGTCTCCAACATTTGTTACAAGAATAATTACATCGGCATTTTTAAGTCTCTTTTTTGTTTCAGCTTCGTGGATTTCCGTTGGTGAATCAAAACCCGGAACATCATAAAGAATTGGGTTTTTGAAATCTTGAAGTTGAGCCGAATGAATTTCTACATTTTTGACACTTCTTGGTTTTCCAGTATCTGTATCTTCATTGTCCTTGCCAATATTAACACCTTTGATATATTCTTGAAATTCTAAACTCTTAACTGCTTCACCTTTAAAAGTTTTTATTTCTCCAGTTAATTCTAAAGATTTTTTGTATTTTAGAATATCTATAATCTCTTCATCAGTTTTTCCACTATGAACTTTAAAAAGGTTTTCATCTGTTTTCTCAAGTTCGGCAAACCATTTATTAAATTCACCTAAATCTAAAATTTCGTGACTGATTGTTTCAAAGTTAGGATATGTAATATTTTCAAGTAATTTCTGAAAAACTTCCTTTTGAAATTCCTCTTTTGTATAAAGTTCTACTTTTGCAAAATCCTCTTTTTCAGTTTTTAAAAGTTTTGTTGATGTAAAAGTGCATCTTTTTGAATCTGCAGGAAGAATTCTTTTATTAATTAAAGCATTTCCAAAAGTTGATTTTCCTGCTTTTTCAAGTCCTACGATTGCCATTTCAAACTCATCTTTCTCAAGCTTATTTAAAATAACTTTACTCTTTTTCTGACAATCCTCAATATCTTTTCGATGTTTAGCTGTAAAAACTAATTTATCTCCATCACTTTCTAAAACAGAATTTATAACTTTGTTTTGTTCTTTGCTCTGTTCTAAAAGTTCAACTTTTTTCTGTTCGTAATCCATTTTCACCTTTCTAATTTTGTATCATAAGATTCTATCGAAAATATTAAAAAACCTCTAAATTTTCTACAATATTTTTGAGATGATCATAAGAAGTTATGGTTTTACTTTGCAAGGACATAATCAGAAATCTTTCAATGTCATCTCTTTTTTGTTGAACTTCGGAATGATGTTCTTTTTCGTTATAACCTTTTGTTTCAGTTATTTCTAATTTGACTCTTAACATTTTGGCAATATGCATAAACTGACTTCGACTATTTCCACTTTTCGACGGAATATATTTATCAATTGCAATATTCAACTTCTTAAAATTATCTCCGCCATTATCTCGATGTTGCAAAATTTGACTTTTGATAAAAACATCATAAATTGCGACCTCTAAATCTTTGTCAAGCATTGAAGCAATTTTCAGCAAAATATAAAGTTCAGCGAAAGTTCCACCATTTCTACCTCGTTTTGATTTAATCAAATGAGGAAATTTTTTCATAAGTTCAGAGTATTCTATTTTTCCAAACAGGTTTTTATATTTTTCAAGTTCTTTAAAATTTGAAGAAATATCAATATTATCACCTAAACTCATATCTGATGATACATCGATAAAACCGCTATTTGTAAAAACTCCCGAATCGGGATATTTAAAGTCTAAAGTATTTCGAGCAACAACAAATTCCCAAAACTCTTGTTTAGCTAATATTTCTCTTAGCTCAATAGTTCTCAAACCTTTTTTCTCTCGTTTGCTATTTCCCATATCTATAACTTGAGAAACATCACCCATTTCAGTTTTATGTCCGATTTTGATTGTTCCAAATTTTCCAATTTCAACATTCATCATCTGATTGGTTTTCATATTTTTGCTATTTTGTGGCATAATTCCATTACCTTATTTTTAAATTTGTTTGGTTATGGAATTATAACAAAGGTTAGGAGAGAATCTTTTCTCTCTGAATTTTAAAACTATTTAAAAAACTTTTCTTGAATTCTCTTCACAATTTCCGCTGTCTCTTTTTTCTCTTTTTCTTCGATGAGGTCGAGTTTTGCTTGGAGTTGGGCGAGTTTTTTACTTTCTTCTGAAATAAATTCATCTCCATTTTCAGAAACTAAATCAGAAATATATATCTGGATAATTTCTTTTACAGTTTTCTATATAATCTTAGGATTTGATATTTTATCAGCTCTCTTTTTGAACTTCATCTAATCCCTTTTGTCGAATAGCTTTTTGTTGAATTTCATCGAAACCAATCAACTATTTGCTGAAAACTTCAAAATTCCAACTTGAAATTCTGATAAAAGTTGAGTTAAAGTGACAACCTCTTTCAGAACCTAATAAAAAATTAGTCGTTTTTGATTTGTCGTCGAAGTGAGATTTGAAAATGGTAAATTCGAATTTATACCACAATCTCTTTTAAGAAAAGTATGTTTGAATTAACTCTTGAATTTTTTCAGAACTGTCTTCAAAATTAATTAAATTTCTGAATTCAGAAGCTCCATCAATTCCCTTAGAATAAGTGTGAAGATGTTTTCTAAATAAAATAACTCCTCGCTCTCCATAAAAATATATCATAGAATTAAAGTGTTCAAGAATAATTTCTCTTTTTATACTTTTTTCAACTGTTTCGCTACCAGTTTTTAGTTGATGAAAAATCCAAGGTTTGCCGACAGCCCCCCGCCCAATCATAAGACCATCTGCTTTGGTGTGGTTCAAAACAAATTTAGCTTTTTCAAAAGAGTTAATATCGCCATTTGCAATTACAGGAATTGAGATATTTGCTTTGATTTCTGCAATCGCATCATAATCGACTTCGCTTTTAAATCCTCCGCTACGAGTTCGCCCGTGAATTGTGATAAAGTCAGCACCACCATTTTCCACCGCCTTAGCAATTTCAACTGGGTATTTTGAATCAAATCCAATTCTCACTTTTACACTTGTCAAACTTTTATTTGAGGTTGCTTTGATAATTCTCGTTATATTTTCAAGTTTTTTCAAATCTTTTAGTAAGGCACTGCCCGAACCGCCTTTGATAACTTTTGGAACTGGACAACCTGAATTCAAATCTATAATATCGATTCCACTTTCTTGATTTAAAATCTCAACCGCACCTTTTATGATAACCTCATCAGAACCCGCAATCTGTACTGAATATGGATTTTCATTATCTGATTTTTCAATCATTTTTCTAGTTTTTGTAGAACCATAAACTAAAGCATTTGAGCTAATCATTTCGCTGACGGTTAAGTCTGCTCCAAATTTTTTAACAACTTGACGAAAGGGTAAATCGGTAAAACCTGCTAATGGTGCTAAAACATAAAGAGGTTTATCTTTATTAAATAATTTCAAATTATTTCCTAATATTTTATTTTTTTTGTGATGGATTATTTTGTAGAAAAACTAAATTTTAAAACTTTTGCATTAATTAAATTTCTAACTTCATAACTTTTTTAATTTCTATATGATTTTGAACTTCTGTAAAATGAAGATATATATTTTCTATATCATCTGGATTCTCTAAATCTATTTGAAGTACTATAAATTTTTTAACAACTGTATCAGGAAATAATATTAAGGAACTTCCTATTAAATAATTTTCTGGTCGAACTTTTAATTTTTCATTAATTCTATCGATATTATGAGAGTCCTCAACATTTTTATAGAGTAAAAAAGTGCTTAAAGATAATTGGTCGGCTTTAGACCAAACTTTAAAAGTTTTTCCATATGCAAAGTAAGTTGTAGGATTCTGTCGATAACTATGATGATTGACATTTGATGCTATTGCTCCAACTGATGCAACGATAGATAGAATAGCAAGAAACTTCTCTTTTTGTAATCTTTTTTTTTCGATTCTTAAAAGAGCTAATTCTATGTAATTTCTTAAATGATAATTAAACAATATAGAAATTCTTCTGTAATCGACATTATCATCAAAAGATAAAAATATATTTTTAATTTCCATTTTTTTTTCAGTTCTATTTTCAAAAGCTGTTTCTATAAAAAATATATTTTCATATGACATATCTGAATTTTTCTGATTGCTTACCACAAGAGTTTCTTCAGGAATATCAGAAGATGAAACTACTTGGGTTGCAAAATTACTGTAATGTTTGGAGCAACCGCTACTAAACAAGAGAATAAAAGTTGCTAAAACTAAACCTTTCATTTAGAATCTGTATGCTATTGAAAATTGAGTTAATTTTCTTGTTTCAATCCAATCTATGGTGTCATACTCATTGCAAGAATAATTCTTATAATCAGTACAATAAGAATCAATTGTATAATTATGAGAATTGATATTTATTCCTATACCGAGTTCAAAATCTCTTTTTATTTCGAATAATAAACCAAAACTTAAATTAACTCCAAAACCAATGTCTGAATCAAATTTGTCCTGAACTTTGTCTGAAGTAAGGAGCTCTAAACCAAAGCCTATATATGGGCTAATATATTTATTATCCCAAACCCATAAATATCTCCAACCATATCCTATGCTATCAAAATCAATTTCATCTATAAGATATTTAGTAATAGAAATCTCTTGTCTATTTGTATAACTTTTTCCAAAGCCAAAAATAATACTATTTGCAGATGTATCTAATTTTTCAAATTTTAATGAATTATATCTGCTACCCCCATTAATTCCTGTTGTAGCTGAACCAGTTTCATAAGTATATTTAATATATCTATCTTTACTGCTTCTTTTTTGATAACCTTTGGATTCGGCTAAGTTGTTGAATTTGCTTACTGTTTTCTTATAGCTCGAAGGTGCAATATATCCATTATTAATAATATTACCTTTTTCTTGCAATTCAAGTTCTTTTTCTTTTAACTTTAACTCTCTTGCTCTTAACTCAAGTTCTTTCTCTTTTAAAATAAGAGATTCTTGAGTTATATTGGAATCTGCATTTAAATATATAACTGATGATAAAATCAGTGCTATTTTTACTGTTTTCATTTTTCTCCAAAAAATATATTTTATTGTTCGAACAATTAATAATATATAATATATCTATATAAACTTATTTCTAAATTAAATCATTATTCGCCGTTGCTTAACCATATCGATTTACAGAAAATAGTATTATCTTGGAACTGACTAAATAGAGATTATCGGGTTAAGCCCGATAATGACAATAGTCCGTCATCTTCGTACTTGAACACGGAGGCCAACTTTAAATTTTTACTTACTAATTTGCTCTATTTCTGAAATTGAAAGCCCTGTTAATTCTGAAATTAGATTTTTATCAAGTGCTTTTTTCAACATTCCTTTTGCAATTTCTAAATCTCTCTCTTTCTTGCCATCTTCAAAAGCAGTTTCAATCGCATCAATTTTTGCAAGCTCCTGATTTAAAACTGTGTCATAAAATCTTTGCTCATTTTCAGAAAGTTGATAATATTCAGCCAAATCAAAAATATCATCAAAAGGAGAATCTCGAAAAATTCGTTTCTGAATATTTCTACCATTTTTCAGAAAATATAGCATTTTTTCCATATCATTTTGAGGGTTTTCAATATTGAATTTTGGAATCTCTACAAAAGTGAAATTCAAAGTTTCATCAATTTTATTACATTTTTCATCTCGTAAATTTACTTTTCTGATAAAATCTTTATCGTCGAAAAGTTCAAAATCAAGAATTCCAATAAAATAGATTGGCAAAAGTTTAAACCTTTCTTTTGGAATATCTGTTTTTCCTTTTTTGAGTTGAGAATTCAAATATCGGCAAACATAAAAAAGAGAACGGTCGATGAAAAATTCCTGTTTTGCTCTTTGGAGTTCTACGATAAATTGTCTGCCCAGATTATCTTTGCATAAAATATCATAAATGACTCCTCGAAGTTCGTAGTTTTCAGCAGGATTTTCCAAATTCTGAAATTCAATCTCAACTATCGGATTTTCCAAATTAAGAATGGAATTTATAAAAGCGATTGTGATATTTGTATGTTTTGGATTTGCAAAAATTCTTTTGAATCCAAAATCAGTCAGAGGATTTATGAAAATTGGCATTTTATTTTTCCTTTAGATTAGTTTAAAAAATGTTTTTTATAGTTTTATATTTATAAAATGAACTCGACAGATTTTCTTTTAAAATCATACCTCGCATATCTTTTAAATTTGCAATAACAGATTTTTCAGTGAGTTTATAAAGTCCAAACATTAGGTCAAACTCTATTTTTGGTAATGTTCTAAAGGTTTTTCTTTGGGCTATAACTTGAATATATTCATTTCCCAAAGGTTCTGAAACTTCCATTTCACCGACTAAAATCCATTTATTAATTTGATTTTTACTAATTCTGCGAATAAATAGGTTTTTGCCTTTTTCATCAGGATTTAATTCGACAAGATATGAGTAGCTTTCTCCATTATCATTAATTGAGTGATTTACAAGATAAAAATATCCAACTTTTGAAAATTTTACAAAGAGTTTCACAAAGCTATAAAGTTCAAATTCAGTACTTTTTCTATCAGTTTTAATTTGAATTTTCATCTGTTTAGTTGTGACAAAACTTTTATATTCTGAAATTGTTATATCGCTGATTTTTGCTTCAAGCTCACTTTTTGTAATTGTTAAAAATGGAATATTATGAATATTTATCAATCTAGCAACTTGAGAAAGTTTTTGAAATTGATTATATTTTTCCACCGCACTTTCTAACATCAAAATCTTAGTTTCATTTTTTCTCTTTTTTGAATTCTTTAGAATTGATAGGATTTCTCTTTGCAAAGTTTTCATCTCATTTCTGTAACTATTTCCCGAATATCGATTATCCAAAGTTGCAATGATTTTATATTTGCCATTTTCCATTTTTGGAGATGAGAATTTTGGTCGTAAAATTGGATATGAACCGATAACAGAAATGTTAGATTGTTTTTTAGAGATTGCATTTCCGCCGAGTGAAATTATCTTTGTGCTTGAAAAACTGCTTGAAACCATTCCGCCAATATTTGAGATAATATCTCCGAGAGCTTCTTTCTTTGCAATTTTTACAGTTTTGCCATAGCCGACTCCAGAAATTGATTCTGCCAAAATCAAAGTTGTTGAAAAAATGAAAATTAATAAGTGATTCACACATATCCTTTTTATGCAATTATAGAAAAATTATGAAAATATAAAGTTGATATTATCATATCAAAGTTTTTTACTACTTTGAGTTTCAAGAATTTCTCAAAATTTTTTACAAACTAAAAAGTTTTTTTCTTAAAGTTTCATAATCATAAATTGAGCCGTATAAAATAAAGCCGTTGATATGCTCTTCCGCTTTTTTGATTTTTTCCAATTCTGCTTTTGACATATAATCGCGAATTGAGATTTTTCCATCTTCTCTAATTATTTCATCAGTAATATTATGAGTCTGCTTATACTCTTTTGAAGTCATTTTAATAGCTTTCAAATTTGATAAATCCATAATTATTTGATATGCCCATCTTTTCGATTGTTCAGAAGTTTGATTTGGAAGCCATAAATTTTTGATAGTATCAGTTAGCGGGTGAAAAAGAAATTTAGTTTCTCGTCTTTCGATATGCAAAAGATTAGATTGAGTAATGATTTTCTTTAAAAGTTGGTCGCACATAATTGCAAAACGAGTATCAAGAAATCTAAAAAAATCTAAAGCTAAATCTTTATAAAACCAAGTTCCATTTAATTTTGCTTTCTCTTTTACATAACCTCGACGGATAAATTTTATTTTAATATTCCGTTGTTTCGGGCTTAAAATAATGTTACCCATTTGGGTCGAATCATTATTTACCATTTCGTCAAGTATTTTTAGATACTCTTTGGTTTTATTACTTTTTAAATAATTTCTTACAATTAAATATGATTGATTATCATCTTTTCCAAACATTTTAGCAATTTGAGTAGCATTAAAATAGGCTTCATCATTTTCCCCAAGTAGCAGTTTTCTTATATCAATTAATATTTCTCCGTTTGGAGCTTGAAACTCTAAAAAGTGGGTTGATAAAGTTATATCTTTAACTTCTGTTACAACAATTTTTTTTGACATAAATTTCCTTTTTTATGATTGTACCATATAGTAATATTTATGTATATATATTTCTAATTATAAAAACTTACAGAAGATTTCAAAAACTCCCACGGAGACTGTGGGAACGAGATTATTGAGAGTCTCGGAGGCAGATTACATAATATTTATTTGATGTACTCCAATAATCAAGAGAGCCATAGCCTAAATTTACTGCATAATAATTGGTGCTATTATATTTAGTTGAACTCCAATTCCAATACTTGTAAGCTTTAAATTTCCTAAACTCTCCCTTATTTTCATAAGCAATTTATAACTCATCTTTTGTTGGCAATCTCCAATCATCAACACCTAACATTGTTAAGTCTTTACAATATTGAACCGCAGAATACCAATTCATATTATGTTGTATATTAGCAGATTGGAATATCAAATTTCCAATTTGTACAGTATTAAACGGAATTTGAAGTTTTGTAAAAAATTCTTTTGTTCTAAACAAGTAAGTACATATGCCATAAAAATAGAACTAAATAAAGATGAAAAAAATAGATTAGAGAGAGTTATAAAAGAGAAAAAAGATATATATTCTTGGCAAAAGAGCAAAAGCCATATTACTGTTTAAATCAGGTACAAAAATAAAGGAGATATCAAAAATATTTGGAGTTCATAG
>Ga0256826_1002084_pt1 | contig 12301 bp, 9 predicted proteins | sample CV79metaG_FD_185975 | JGI IMG/M metagenome (GOLD analysis project Ga0256826, IMG submission 185975) | Hydrothermal vent microbial communities from East Pacific Rise, Pacific Ocean - CV79 | ecosystem: Environmental > Aquatic > Marine > Hydrothermal vents | place: Pacific Ocean: East Pacific Rise... | reverse complement strand
TTGTAGGTAGAATGGGTTCAAGAACATCAGAGATATATTTAGCCAATTCTGCTGTGGCAGCCGCTAGTGCTATTGCAGGTAAGTTAGTAGACCCTAGAGTATAACTAAAATTTTAAAGGACATTAATGATAGCAAATAGTATAGATGATTTAATAGGAGACACACCACTTATTAAGCTAAAAAAATTATCACAAATAACAAATACAAATATTTATGCTAAATGTGAATTTATGAATCCTACATCTTCAGTTAAAGATAGAATTGCTTTAAATATGGTAAACAGAGCATTAGAGAGAGGCGATATGAATGAGAATACAACAATCATAGAGCCTACAAGTGGAAATACTGGCATCGGATTAGCAGGAATATGTGCATCAAAAGGGATTAAATTAATTCTGACAATGCCTGATTCAATGAGTCAAGAGAGACGAAAACTTCTTACACATCTTGGTGCAGAGCTATTTTTGACTCCTGCTAAAGATGGAATGCAAGGCTCAATTAAAAAAGCAAATGAACTTAATAGGGATATAAAAAACTCTATTGTTCTTCAGCAATTTGAAAATCCTGATAATTCTGATAGTCATAGAAAAACTACTGCTCTTGAGATATATAATGATTTAGGTAATAATATTGATTTTTTTGTTTCAACTGTTGGAACAGGTGGTACATTTACAGGAGTATCAGAAGTTTTAAAAGAGAAGATAGATAAACTTCAAGCTATTGCTGTAGAACCAAAAGATTCTGCTGTTTTATCAAATCAAAAACCATCTGCTCATAAGATACAAGGAATAGGTGCTGGATTTATTCCTAAGATTTTAAATACTAAAATATATGATAAGATTATAAAAGTCTCAGATGAAGATGCTTTTTTGATGGCAAGAGATATTGCAAAAACAGAAGGTCTACTTGTTGGAATATCATCAGGAGCAAATATTCAAGCTGTTTATGATATAGCTTCACAAGAAGAGAATAATGGGAAGACTATTGTTACAATATTATGTGATACGGCAGAGAGATATTTATCAACAGAACTTTTTATCTAGTAACTCTCTTTCAAAATTAGAGACAAAATTTTTAAACTAAAATTATGTTATCAAGCCAAAGTAATTTTTTGGCTTGAAATTTATTAATTAATAACCACTTGCTCCAACCATATAACTTATATAATTTATAAGAGGTTGAATATATAATGCTGATGTAACTGTTGCAACAACTGCTATACCAATAATAGTCATTAAAGGTTTAGAGATATTATAATAAATTGTACCATCATTATTTACAGGGTCTTGCAAGAACATATATACTATTAATTTAAGATAATAATATGCTGAGATTGCTGAGTTAAAACCCATAACCAATGCTAACCATATATAACCAGCATCAACTGCTGAACTCATAATATAGATTTTACCCCAAAATACTGAAAATGGTGGAACACCTGCAAGAGATAACATAAATAGAGCCATAACAACTGCACCTATTGGCATTACTTTTACAAGACCAGCAAATTTTTCATACGGGTGGTCAAATCTATCATGAAAGATTGAGTTTTTATGTCGGCTAATCCATAGCATACTAAATGCTCCAAGATTTGTAAACATAAATAGAATATAATATAAGAATATACCACTATTACCTTTTGTTGTATCTAGTGCAATTGCCGCCATTATAAAACCAGCATGAGAGATTGAACTATATGCTAACATTCTTTTTACATCACCTTGAACAAGAGCCATAATATTTGCTAATGTCATTGTTAATACGGATAGTACCAAAATAGCAGTTCTAATCTCTTCTACACCAATATCAATATACATTCCAAATATTCTCATAGCTACAATAGTAGCAGAAAGTTTAGGAACAATTGACATATATCCAGCTAATGGAGCAGAAGCCCCCTCATAAGCATCAGGTCCCCAAGTATGGAATGGGAAAAGAGATAGTTTAAATCCAAATGCAACAAGAATCATTAAAGCACCACCAATAATAGCAACCATAAGACCTGTCTCATTCATTCTATTTTGTAGTACTTCTGCAATTTTATATAACTCAACTGAACCAGTTGTAGCGTATATTATAGCAGAACCCATAACAAAGAATCCAGCGGCTAATGCACCCATTGTAAAGTATTTAACTGCTGCCTCATAAGAGTTTGGACGGTTGTGCATAGCTATTAAAGTATATAGTGCCAAAGAAGCTGTTTCAAGACCCACAAAAATTAATATGAAATTATCACTTGATACCATAAATTGGAAACCAGCTATCATAAATAAGAATAATGAGAAATATTCAGGATATGAATACTCATGAAATCTTTTTGATGTTAAAGCTAGAGGGATAAATAACATAGATGTAACCAATATTAATGCTTGTGCCATAATGGATATACCATCAACTAACATTAAATCAAAGAAACCTCGTTGATTAACATCAAGTCCCATAACAGCACCCAAGTCTACTACTAAGATTAAAAGTGTTAGCATAACATAAAGAGATTTATGTAAACCATCTTTTAATAAATCAATAATTAAAATAAGTAAAGCACCACCGATAGCTACTAACATAGGTGCTAATGTTGATAAGTTTAAACTTGATAAACTTATACTAATAGGCTCTAACATTATTTCTCCTCCCCTATAACTGTTGTGCTAATAATAATATCTTTAGCCTCTTGTGTTTTAGCTTTTTTATCCATAAAAGCTACCAAATGTTTTACACTATTATCAATTGGTTCAAGTATTGGTTTTGGATATACACCCAACCATACTACAAGAGCAACTAATGGAAGTAGTGACATCATCTCGTTTTTGTTTAAATCTTCTAGTTTATTATTCTCTTTATTTGTAACTGGTCCAAAAAATGTTTTTTTGTATAGTGATAACATATAAACAGCACCTAGAATAATTGTTGTTCCAGCAATTAGAGTCATAATAGGAGATATTTTATAAAATCCTAAAAGAACCAAAAACTCTCCAACAAAACCAATTGTAAGAGGCAAACCAACAGAAGCCATTAACATAATACCAAATATAACAGCGTACTTTGGCATAATAGAAGCTAATCCACCAAATTCACTCATCATTTTTGTATGTCTTCTATCATATATTACACCAACCAACATAAACAGTGCTCCAGAAACAACACCATGAGAAAGCATTAAAAAGATAGAACCACTAATTCCTTCTGCATTCATTGCAAATACACCAAGCATAATAATACCCATATGAGATACAGAAGAGTATGCAATTACCTGCTTCATATCTTTTTGAGAGTATGCAATCATTGCTGTATAAATTACCATAATAAGAGATAAAACGGCAATTGGTGTAATCATTGCTACAGAAGCATCAGGTAAAATTGGTAATGAAAATCTAACAAAACCATAAGTTCCCATTTTAAGAAGAACTGCTGCAAGAATTACAGAACCAATTGTTGGTGCTTGTCCGTGAGCGTATGGTAACCATGTATGAAATGGAAACATTGGTACTTTGATTGCAAAACCAAAGAAAAATGCAATAAATAACCATATTTGATATTCTAATGGTAAAACAAGTGCATACCAATCTGTAATAGCAAAACTCCAAACACCTGTAACATCATGATATAGATATGCTAAAAATAACATACCAACTAACATTACTAATGAACCAAAGAATGTATATAAGAAAAACTTAATCGCTGCATATACTCTTCTTGGACCACCCCATGCACCAATAATATAAAGCATTGGTACAAGAGAAAGCTCCCAAAAAAGATAAAATATTATAGCATCAAGTGCTAAAAATACACCAACCATAGTCATCTCTAAAAAAAGAAGAGAGATTATCATATTCTTCATATCTTTTTTTATACTTAGTCCAATCATACCAAGAAGAACCATAAGAGTAGCCATTAGAATAATGAATAGACTTATTCCATCAACTCCAAGATAGTAACTAATACCAAAATCAGGAATAAGAGGTACCATCTCTATAAACTGCATACCACCATTACTACCATCAAAACTCATCCACAACCATAAAGCCAATAAAAATTCAATAGTAGCAACACTTATACCATAAGCTCTTGCACTATTTTTATCTACTATAAATCCTAGCAATCCTGCGAGTGCTGGAAAAAATATCAATATACTTAAAATATTATCCATCTATCTACTCCTTAACTCAACGACATTGATAAAGCAGTAATAACAATTAATAATATTGCTCCTACGCCCATCCAATTTAGATAGTGTGAAAGATTACCAGTTTGCATCTTTCTACTCTTATCACCAGTGAAATAAATAATTTTAGCAATACCATCTACTGTAGCATCCACAATTTTCATATCAACCTTTGTCCAACATATATCTGAAATTTCTTTATATGGTTTTGCAATAAAATCCATATAGAATTTAGGTATATAATATTGATTCTGTAGTAGTTTATATATAAAACTATTTTCCATCTCTTCATCTCTTACAAGACCACCTGCATATTTTTTATATGCAAGAACAATACCAGAAACGGCAATTAAAGTTGTTACTATAATTAATAACCAAGCTATATGATGAGTATGTTCACTCATCTCATAAGCTGGTAAAATTGTTGTAGCAAACTCTTTAAATGAATCCATAAAGAAACCAAAGATAACTGCTAAAATTGCTAATGGAGCCATTGCTACAAGTACAAAGTTTGGCATTTCATGAGGATGAGCACCAATCTCTTTATATCTATCATCACCATCAAAAGTAAGGAATACTTGTCTAAAGCTATAGAATGCTGTTAAACCTGCTGTAATCCAAAGTACAAACCAGATAATATAAGTATGCTCATTAAATGCAACTTCTAAGATTGTATCTTTAGAGAAGAACCCAGCTAGAGGGAATATACCAGCAAGTGCTAAAGAAGCTAAACCCATATATAGGTATGTCCCTCTCATAACTTTTTTAAGTCCACCCATTTTGAAAATATCAAGTTCATCATGCATTGCATGCATAACATTACCAGCACCCAAAAATAGAAGTGCTTTAAAGAAAGCATGAGCTGCAAGGTGAAAAAGTGCTACCCAATAAGCACCAAGTCCAGCAGCTGCAAACATATAACCAAGTTGTGATAGAGTTGAATAAGCAATAATTCTTTTTAAATCTCTATTAACTAAAGCCATTGAAGCCGCAAAGATTGCAACAAATGTACCAAGATAAGCGATAAACATACTAACATTTGGAATCTCACTATATAGAGGATTAGCTCTTACAACAAGGTAAACCCCAGCTGTTACCATTGTTGCCGCGTGAATAAGAGCCGAAACTGGTGTAGGACCCTCCATTGCATCTGCCAACCAAGTATGAAGTGGAAATTGTGCTGATTTACCCATTGCTCCAATAAATAGAGCTATACCAATTGATACAAGAAGTGAATTTTCAAGAGATGGAATTGCATTAAAGAAAACATCATATTTTAAAGAACCAACATTCCAATATATTAAGAATATTCCAATAAGCATTGCAAGGTCAGCAATACGGTTTACAATAAATGCCTCATTTGCAGCCCATGATGGAGATATTGAAGGGTTAATATCAGTTGAGACATCCTCTTTGTGATACCAAAAACCAATTAGTAACCATGAACATACCCCAACACCTTCCCAACCTATAAATAGACCAGCAAAGTTATCACTCATAACAAGAATCATCATTGAAAATACAAATGCTGAAAGATATGAGAAAAATCTGTTAAAACCTTTATCGTGATCCATATAACCAATTGAGTAAACATGAACAACTGTTGATACTGTTGTAACCACAACCATCATAACTGCTGTAATTGCATCAACTTGAAAACCAAAATCAATAGTTAAATTACCTGCTCCAATCCACTCCATCATATTTACAGTTATTGTTCCATGGTCTACTACATACATTAAAAGAGATGATGAAGCGAACCAAGATACAAATAGTAAACCTGATGTTGCAAAAGCTGTAATTAAATTTTTTGGACTCATTGCAAAGAGTGCTGCAAAAAGTGAGCCAACTAATGGTGCAAAAAGTGCTATATATACTAAATTTTCCATCTCTACCCTTTCATTACTGTAAGATCATCAAGGTCAAGTGTTCCTTGTTTCTTATAAAGTACTATTAAAAGACCAAGACCAACTGCTACTTCACTTGCTGCTACTGCTATAATAAAGAATGCAAACATCTGACCTGACAAATCTCCATAATAATGAGAAGCTGCTGCAAAAGCAATATTTGCCGCATTTAACATAATCTCTGTTGCAAAAAATAGCATTAAAAGATTCTTTCTTCGTAGTACACCAACAAGACCTATTGAAAATAATAGACCAGATAGTACCATATAATGACTCAATCCAATCATCTGTTATCCTTTCTTGTAAAAGTATCATCTTCTTCATGATTCTCATCTTTTGTAGTTAAACTATCATCCATCTTTTTACCTGCTAAGATAATACCAGCAATCATCGCTACCAATAACATAACAGCAGCAACTTCAAATGGTACAAGATATTTTGTAAATAGAATTAAACCAACAGCTTGAGGATTAGTTGCCCCTGCCATTGTTGGATAAGATGCTATTATATTTTCTCCCATAATTGGAGCAGAGAACATAATTACAAGAGTTAATGCTATCATACCACTTAAAAAGAAAACAATATAAGATGATGTGTTTTTCTCTTTAATATCTTTTGTTGCATCAAAAAACATCATACCAAATGAGTATAATGCCATTACTGCACCAACATAAACAACTAACTGTACAACACCTAAAAAATCAGCTCCTAACAAAAAGAAAAATCCTGATATTAATACCATTCCAGCAGCTAGTGAAGTCATGGCATAAAGGATATTATTACTTAGTACTGTAACTAAGAATAATCCTATTGTTAAAATTGAAAATAGATAAAAGGCAATTTGTTCCATAATTTATTCTCCTTTTAATACGCTAAAGGCGTTTTTTTAATGTTATCGTCAGCATTTGGGCTAACTGCACCAAACCCTGGATACTCTTTTTGCTCTTTTAAAGCGTCAATTGGTGTTAGCATATCATCAAAGATAGAGAAACTTGCTCTTTGTTGAGAAGCAGTCTCATATCTGCCACCATGAACAATTGCAAGTTCAGGACAAACCTCAGCACAATATCCACAGAAGATACATCGTCCAAAGTTAATAGTATACTCTGTTACCTCTTTTCTTTGATTCTCATCATATTTTGTATCCATTTTAATACAATCAGCAATACATATCTTTTCACAAAGACCACAACCAATACATCTATAATGACCACTCTCAAGAAGTCTAAGCATATCATGAATAGCTCTATATCTTGGAGAGATTGGCAATTTTTCAAATGGATATTTTACTGTGTGCATTTCATCATTAAATAGTGCCAAAATCATAGTTCTCATAGTAACCCAAAGACCTACAAAAAGCTCACCTTTTAGCATTCTCTTCATAACTCTACTAAACTTCTCTCCACCCGTTTGAGGGAAAGCTTCATGCTCTATGACTCTATAATTTTGAACACCGACATTTCTATCTTTAAACTTGTTTAAACTCATAACTACCCCCTAAATTATAGCATCATTACTAAACCAGTAACAACTACATTTAAAATTGCTATTGGCATTAGTACTTTCCAACATAACCACATTAATTGGTCAGGTCTGATATGTGGCCAAGAAGCTCTTACCCACAACATAAAAAAGAAGAAGAATGATACCTTAAGTATGATTGCAAGACCACCAGGTAATATTCCCCACTCATTAAATCCACCAAAGAAAATTAACGAAGCCATAAAACTAATAGTAATCATATTAGCATACTCTCCAATAAAGAACATACCCCATCTCATACCACTATACTCTGTTGCATATCCAGAGATAATTTCAGCTTCATGCTCTAAAATATCAAATGGCGTTCTGTTTGTCTCTGCAAAACCAGCAATTAAAAATAGTATAAATGCCACTGGTTGTTGCCAAACTAACCACTCACCAATACCACCAGTTTGAGCCGCATTAAAATCAATCAGTGATAAAGAACCAACTAACATAATTGGAGCTAACAGAGAAAGCCCTGTAACAACTTCATAACTCATAAATAGTATAGCAGTCCTAGCAGAACCTATAATACCCCATTTATTTGCCTGAGCCATACCAGCTAATAGTGGTCCATATAGTCCTGAAGCCATTGCACCCAGAATAAACAGAATACCAACATTAATATCTGCTACTATTGGGTGAATGGTATATCCAAAAAACGAAAACTCTGGAAAAATAGGCACAGCAGCAAGAGCAATAAATGCTGTTGCCGCGGTTATAATTGGAGCTACCATAAATATAAATTTATTAGCATGTTGAGGGATTATATCCTCTTTTGTAAACAGTTTTATACCATCAGCTGCGATTTGAAGTATCCCATAAGGACCAACATGCATAGGTCCTAAACGCCGTTGCATAAATGCAAGGATTTTTCTCTCTATAAATGTACCAAAACCTGCAAGAGCTGAAAAAACAGCGATAACTAATGCTGCTTTTACAATGGTCTCTATAATAATTGCATCCATCTACTACACCTTTCTTATTGTTACTTGTTTAAATCTATCTTTACCAAAAATAGTATAAATATCTTCTGCACTTCTAAAATCAGGAACTACCAAAATATCACCACTCATTCTATCATCAGAAACTACAGGTAGAGTAATTGATTTTTTATCAAATTTAATCTCTACTTTATCTCCTAGCTCTTCTGCTTTTTTAGGACTTACAGAGATTGCAAACTCTTCAAAAATTTGATGAGATTTTTCTGTAAAGTCGTTAAATTGTCGTTGAGGATTACATCTATAAGCTATCTCACCATCTAAAACAATATCATCATTAAATAGAATAACTTTAATATCCTCTTTTTCAACTTCAATATTTTCTAAAATATAACCACGATTCTCTTGACCAGAGTTACTGTATCCATTTGGCAAATCATCAAAAGCAATAGCTTTAAACCCTTTTTCTTCTGGTAACTCTATTGTATAATCAATAGTCTCATCTTTTCCAATATCTAGTGCATTTAAAATATCATTTAACTCATAACCTTTATACTCTAATGCAGCATTTGTAGGAACAACAACTTTATTCATATTTGTAAATGTACCCTCTTGTTGATTTAGTGCAGGAGTATCCAAATCACCATCTCCTAAAGCACTTAATCTAAAGTCTCCACTCTCATTATAACCAATTGTATACCCAGAAACTTCATCATCAAGGTCACAAATCATAGCAACACCTAAAGAGTTTGTTTTTGGTGGAATCATAACAATATCCATACTACAAGCACTATTTACAAGAGCTACAAGTCTTGATATATTTCTAGCTTTTGGATGGAAGTATAAATCCTCTCCAATAATCATAGAGAATTTCTCTTTTTTCTTCATCATCTTTTCAAATGCAGTAGCAAACTTATCACTATCTCCACCCAAAAGATTTATAAGAGCATTATCATCAACTTCAACCTCTTTATCCATCATCTTAGGAACTTTTTTAGTTACCTCTTTAGATTCACCTGTTACTTTATCTACCACAGTTGAAGTAACACTTTGCATTATCTTCTCTTTAATAGTTTTTTTAACAGTTGAGTGAAATGATGCTAAATAATCAACAATTTCATTTGGCAGTTTATCTTTATCAGCAAAAAGGTCAAGAATAAGATAAAGAGCTAACTCTTCTTGTCCAGCTTTATGAATCAAAGACTCTACACTCTTACCAAATGTTGGAACTAGAGTATCTCCTACTGGATGAAAATATATTCCTGCACCTTTATTCATCTTTTGAACATTATTAAAAGCGTATCTTGCATTTGGATTATCATTTCTAAGTGATGCACCAATTGATATTACGAAATCACTCTTCATAACCTCTCTAAAGTCACTATTATATAACATCTTACCAGTTGCTTTTGAGTAACTATCCAAGAATTCTTGAAATGCTTTTGCATCTGGATTAACTAATTTAACATTTAACTTCTCTTTAAGTTTCTGAAGCATTAATGCCTCTTCATTTGTTATTGCAGAGTTAAATCTAATTGTATCAGCTTTTTTAAATGCTTCAATGGCTCTATTAAATGCCTCTTTATCTTTTGCTTCCACTCTATTTTCAAAGTCATAACCAAATCTACCAGCTCCACAAAGTGATACAAAATTCCACTCATTAGATACTCTATATATCTTTTTTTCTGGATTTGCAATTGATGTATGTTTGACTTCATAATAGATTTGACAACCACTACTACAGTGAGCACAAGTAGCTGGAATTCTCTCTAATTCCCAAGAGTTAGTTGTGTATACAAAATCTCTACTTACTAATGCTCCAACAGGACAGACTGCTGTACACTCACCACAATCACTACAGTTTGTATGTTCAGTACCATTACTCGGGACAATAATAGATTTTTGTAGCTTATTCCACATTGCATAAGCATCTTTTGGCATACTATCTTTTGCCTCTTTAGATAACTTATCTCCACCTCTTGCACCTGTTTTAATAGCTGCATCACCAATCATATCTTTACAAACCGTTGTACATCTTTCACAAACAATACATAAACCTGCATCATAATGAAGAACACTACTCCAATTTTTATTCTCTCTTTTTGTATCAGGAATAGTATATTGTTGAGAATCTACTCCAAGTTCAAGCGTATAATTTTGCAACTCACACTCACCACTTTGATCACATATACCACATTGAAGAGGATGATTAACATCATAGACTTCCATAATGGCTCTTCTCTCTTCTAAAATCTCTTCATTAGAGACTATAATCTCCATACCCTCTTTTGCTTTTGCATTACAAGCATAAACTCTTTTGCCATCAGCCTCTACAAGACATATACGACAAGCAAGGGTTGGTGAACATCTAGTCAAATAACAAATAGCTGGTATAAATATATCATTTGCACGAGCTGCGTTAAGGATAAATTCACCCTCAGTCGTCTTACACTCTTTACCATCGATTTTTATTGTAATTTCATTACTCATTTTAACTACTCACATTTTTGTTTTGTATTTCAAGTTTTAACTTACTATATCTATAAGAGGATACCAAAGTACTGCTTAATCCCATATCATTGATTGGATTAATAGCAATTGTTCCTTTCATTGATGTATCAATCTTAAACACTCTATTATACTCTATATCATTAATTGTAAATTTAACTCTATCACCATCTTTTATCTTTGCAACAGTAGCAAAAACAGGAGAACCTATTAAATTATTATCCTCTTTAAGTTGAGTAGTTTTAGATGTAAATTGTGAAAATTGCTCAACACTATTACATCTATATGCAACTAAACCATCATAACTAGGTAAATCTTCTATCTCATCTAATGTAGTATCTCTTGCTATCTTTTGAGATGATAAAAGATAACCTCTATTCTCTTCTCCTGATATAGAAAACTCATTAGGTAATAAATCAAAGTCTATTTTACTAAAACCTTTTGAGATAGGTAACTCTATTGTATAATCAATAGTATATTGATGATTTAACCAACATCGGTTTGCCAAATCATTTAAAGTATAACCACCATAAGGAAGAGCTACATTTGTTGCTACCACTCTTTTATCTATTGTTGTAACTGTTCCCTCTTGCTGGTTAAATGAAGGCATATCCAAATTACCATTACCAGTTGCACTTAATACATAATCACCAGTTGAGTTATATCCAATAGTATACTCTCCTGCTTTCTCATCAAGGTCACATATTAATGATACTCCTAGTGCATTTGTTGAAGGAGGTATAATCATCACATTAAAATCTGTATAAACCTCTATTAGACCCAAAATTTTGGCAATATTTTTTGCTCTTGGATGAGAATATAAATCATCCCCTACAATTAAAGATAAACCTTTTTTCTTTATAAATGATTTGACCAAACTATCAAGCTCATCTTCACCAATATTACTCTCTGCACTTAAATAACCAATATCCAAAGAGTTTAAGAATTTTCTTTTTCTTACGGGTAATTCAATATTTTCTAATAATCTATCAGCCAAAAGAGCAATAGCACCCTCTTCACTTCCAACTTCATATTTAATAAATTGTGTTACTATATTTTGAATCTCTATATCTTCAATTGTGTGCATATAAACAACTCTTGATTGATTATGTTTACTTGCCATTGTTATATGGTATTTAACCATTGGATTATCACTATTTATCTTAGAACCCAAAACTACAACAGCTCTTGAATCACTAATAGTCTTTAGATTTGCAGAGTATAAACTCTCTCCAGTTACTTCATTAAAGGCTTGTAAA